>Ga0307378_10005437_pt1 | contig 17761 bp, 16 predicted proteins | sample UN1MG_FD_202238 | JGI IMG/M metagenome (GOLD analysis project Ga0307378, IMG submission 202238) | Soil microbial communities from Risofladan, Vaasa, Finland - UN-1 | ecosystem: Environmental > Terrestrial > Soil > Coastal area > Acid sulfate soil | place: Finland: Risofladan, Vaasa | collected... | reverse complement strand
GTCTCAGGTCGGGTCGAGGGCATCGACCAGGCGGATTTCGAAGGGGCGGCGCAAGCGGCCGGCGTTGGCTGTCCGATCTCAGGCGCCTTGCAGGGCAACGTCGAGATCGAGATCGAGGCCACCCTCGCGTCCTGAGGCCGTCAGCGGCGCCCCCGCGGGACCGGAGCAATGACGATTCGCAAGCGAATGCGGATGCTTTGCCGGAGTTTTCGACGAGGAGATGCCCTGTCGCGATCCGCAGCAGCGCCGGCGCCGTGGGCACTCCAGCAGAAACATCATGCGAGTACGAGGTGAGCTTGTGGTCGTCCTGGGCGACGACCGCTGGCGTCGCGGGATCGAGGCCGTGGCGATTGCGCTTCATCGCCAGGAGACCGGGACCTCGCCATCGTTCAACTTCGGACGTATGCCAGCAGGCTGGACGCACCGCGAATATGCTGGTGGAGCATGGTTGAGCAGAGCTCGCGGCACTCGCAGGAACAGGGCTCCGGCCCGCAGGCCTGGTGCGTTTGCGGCGAAAAGGTCACCATCGCCGGCGCGCGAGAGGTGACCCTGCCCAACGGTCGGCCCGGCTGGAAGGGCCGCTGCCCCGAGTGCGGCGCCCCTCTGTTCGCGATCCGCCGCAAATGATGCCGGCCGCGTGGAACGAGGGGGGTCGCCTCCTTGCCGACCGGAATCGCAAATCCGGCGCGCCTGGCCGAGCTGCCCGGACTAGAGGTGGACCAGCAGGCACAGATCGTGCTCTCGTTCGGCCATCCGGCGAGCCCGCGGGACCCGGGAGCCCGCCCACCCGAGGAGTGGATCCGCCGCGCCGACCGCAGGCCGCTCGAGGAGTTAGCGCGGCACCAGTAGGCGCGCTCGTGCCGGCGACGGGCCGCTACGCGGCCCAGGGCGCGCAGCTTCGCGCTGGGCTCGAGCTCTGGGCAAGCCGCACCGGGATGCGGCTGGTGGTCGAGGACGACCGCAGCCGCCCCGAGCAGGCCGCGCGCCTCCACGCAAGGCTCGTCGAGCGCGGATGCCACTTCGTACTCGGGCCCTACGGCAGTGACTCGGCGCGCGCGGTCGCCGCAGCCCGGCCGAGCGCGGTCGTCTGGAACCACGGCGCCGCCGCCGACGACGTCCAGCGTCTCCCCGGCGTGGTCTCGGTGGTCTCCCCGGCCAGCCGCTACCTTGTCGCGCTTGGTCGGGCGGTCGCGGCGCTCCGGCCCGCCGCCACGATCGCCCTCGTGACCGCGACCGGTCGGTTCGCCCGCTTCGCTCGCAAGGGGCTCGAGCGGGCGGGCCCAGCGCTCGGCCTCAGCATCCTCGCCCGCTTCTCCTTCCGCGACCCGCCGGCCGGTCGGGGCCGAGGTCGGGCTCTTCCGCGAGCTGGCCCGGTGGGTCCCCGGCACGCTCCGGGGCGGCGTCTCCCCCGGCCTCGCAACCTTTCCCGCCCTGTTGGGTGGCGACCCTGAGGGCCTGCTCGCGCCCGTGCAGTGGCATCCGGAGACGCGCGCTTCGCCCGAGCTCGGGCCCAGCTCGGCCGAGCTGGTGGCCGAGGCCCGCGCGAGCGCGCTCGGCGAGCTTGACTACGTCGCCGCCCAGGCCTATGCGGCCGCGCTGATCGCCGGCCGCTGCCTCGAGCTCGGCCCGGACGACCCGCTGGGCGCCGCCCGGCGACTCCGCACGGCGACCTTCTTCGGTGCCTTCGACCTCGATCCCGCGACCGGCCGCCAGCGCGGTCACCGCCTCTCGGTCGAGCGCTGGGGCCGCGGGCGCCAGGAGCTCCTGCTCGCCGACGCCGGCTGAGGTCGATGCTCGATTCCGCCGCGGCACCCGCTGTAGCTGCGAAGCGCAAGGCGGTCTCGGGCTCGGTCGAGCCCGCTAAGCGACCGGCTCGCCGGCGGCCACCGAGGCGAGCTGGATGTCGGTGGGCTCGGCGCAGCAGAACCACGCCTCGGTGAGCCGCGGACGCGGCTCGACGTCGCCAAGGTCGGCGGGCTCGGCTGAGTGTCCCGCGGCATCGGCCACCGCCCGATACAGAGTCCGAAACGTCGACACGCTGTCGACCTCCGCCCCGACATCGGCCTCGACGATTTCGGCGAGCTCGGCATGGAGGCGATCCAGCTGCGGATCCGCGGCTTGCCAGTCATAGGTGAGGCGGTCGCGATCGTAGTCCTGCAGGTGCGGCGTGATCTCGGGGCGATCGAGCAGCAGCGAGCCCTTGGGCACGAGCAGGCGGATCGTGTACTGGATCGGATCGACGTTCCCCACCATCTCGTTGGCAATCACGAAATCGAGGATCTCGAGGATGTCCTGCGGTGTCGCCCAGGGCGTGAACGGCAACCACGACGGGCGGATCTCGATCCCATGCTCGCGCAGCAAGGCCACCGCCTGGGCGGCCTCCTCGGCGGTGTGCCCCTTGTCGAGATAGGTGAGGATCTCGGCGTTCAGCGACTCGAACGCCGAGATCACGAAGAGGCACCCGTATTCGCTGAGCTCGGGCCAGACCTGACGATGCTCGAGGATGTGCTCGACCTTGGTCGTGCAGTCGAAGGTGACGTCGGGAAACTGGCGGTGAAGCTCGCGCGCCACTTGCAGGGAATGCTTGACGCCGTTTAGGAAGTCGGGGTCGCCGAAGGTGATATGGCGCGCCCCCGCGGCCATCAACTGGGCGATATCCGCCATCACCACGGAGCTCCCGACGATCCGGATCCGGCCGTCGTAGGCGACGGGCACCGGGCAGTGCCGGCACTTGTGCACGCAGCCGTGGCTGGCCTCGACGTAGCCCGCGAGCTGCTCCTCGCCATCGCGCTCCAACCGCGCATAGCGCTTGAGGGCCGGCAGCTGCCCTCGGCTCGGGGTGTGGAACTCGTGGCGCCCCAGGTCAATCGAGCTGGTTGCCGGTCGGAGCGCCGGCGAGTCGCCGAGCGCCTCAACCCACTCCACCAGCTCCGGCTCGTACTCGCCGGCGATCAGCCGGTCGACCAGTCCACCGATCGTCGGGTCGTCACTGACCGCGGCGTAGAGACCGTAGAAACAGATCGGCAACCGCGGCCGGATCGCTCGAATTTGCTCGCCGGCGCCAATCGCCAGTCGCATCGCGGTGTGCATCGGAACGGAGACGCCGACGGCCTCGGCCCAGTCGATCTTGTCTCGATCAAGCTGCTCGACGGAGAGATCGATGCACCGAACCCGATGCCCGGCCGCCTCCAGGGCGGCCGCCGGCGAGGCCAGGTGCAACGGCTGATGACCAAGCTCGTAGGTGGAGATCAGCAGGACCCGCACAGCGCCAGGATAGCCTTCGCTTCACACCGACGGCTCGCCGATCACGATCTCGAGCTGGCCGTGGGCGGTCCGCAGCGTCCGCTCGACCTGCTCGGGCGTCTCGCCTCGGGCGAAGAGAAAGCCGAGATAGCGGTCGGCCTCGGGCAGCGCCCGCACCACCTTGCCGCGTGCGATTGAGATCTCGAGCCCGGTCACGCCGGGCACCGCCCGCGCCTCGGCCTGCCTGCGCACCTCCTTCAGCACCCCCGCCTTCGGGATCGGGAGCATCATCACCCCGGAGGCGGCAGCCTCGCGGCTCAGGTCGTCGAGCGGCAGCCCGAGGGCGTGGCGCAGGATGAGCTCCTCGAGGCTCACGCCCATCCCGAAGCGCAGCGAGCGCGAGCACAGCCCGCCGATCGAGCGGGCGCCGAGCTCGAGCATCCACACGCTACCCCCGTCGATCCGCAGCTCCGCGTGTATCGGCCCCTCGACGAGGCCCAGGGCGACGGCCGCCTTGGCCGTGTGCAGGCTGACGGCCTCGAGGGTCTCGGCGGGCAGTCGCGATGGGGTCACGTAGATGGTCTCCTCAAAGTAGGGGCCCTCGAGGGGATCCGGCTTGTCGAACACCGCCAGGATCTCAAGGGCGCCGCCGCGCAAGAGCCCCTCGACGGCCACCTCCACGCCCGGGACGTAGCGCTCGACCAGCAGCGGCGCCCGCGGGTCCTCGCCGGCCTCGGCGAGGATCGCCCGGACTCGCTCGGCCGCGACGTCGGCCGCCGCCGGATCGTCGGCGCGGATCACGCCGCGGCTCGCTGACAGCGAAACCGCCTTGACCACGCAGGGAGGGCCGACCTCGCCGGCGAGCTGCGCCACGTCCGCGTCGGGCCCGGCGACCCGGTAGTCGGGCTGGCGCAGGCCGGCGGCCGCGAAGGCTCCGCGCATCGCGGTCTTGTCCGTGGTCGCCGCGACCGCCTCGGGCGGGTTGTGCGCGAGGCCCAAGCGGGCGGCGGCCAGCGCGGCCACCAACACGCCCTGCTCGTCGGCGCCGACCACGGCGTCGAGCGGCTTATCCTGCGCCCGGGCGACGATGGCGTCGGCGGCGGCCTCGGGCCGCCTCAGGTCCACGACCAGCGCCCGGTCTCCGATCGTCCCCGACATCGCCTGCCGGCGCTCGGAGGCGACCACCACCTCGGCGTCCAGCGCCCGCGACGCGGCGACGAAATCGCTCGCGCGGTAGGTGGCTGTGGGCAGGAGCAGAAGAACACGGGGCATGGGCGTATCGTAGGTAACGGCGGGCTGGCCCACCGGCGAACGACCAGCCATAAGGGATATGAGATGAACGCGGAAGACACAGCTGAGCCGATGCTTGCGATCACCGAGCCGGCGATCGAGAAGGTCAGGGGGTTCCGCGCGCAGTCCGAGGACCCCGAGAGCCAGGCGCTGTGGGTTGAGGTGAGCGGCGTCTCGGACGGCGAGTACGTCTACAAGATCTCCCTCAACGAATTGCATGGTGCGCGCCAGGACGACGTGGTGCAGCGCCACGGCGACCTGGCGATCGTGGTGCCGGGGTCGAGCGTCGAGAAGCTGCGAGGCGCCACGATCGACTGGTCGGAAGGTCTCGCGCAGAGCGGCCTCGCCCTCGTGAACCCGAACAAGCCACCGGCTCCGGCGGAGCTGCCAATGATGAGCCCGCCGATCGCGCAACCGGCGAGCCCGCCCATCGACGCTCCTCCGCCCGCCGACCTCAGCGGCGACGTCGCCCAGCGGGTCATCCAGGTGATCGACAGGGAGGTCAACCCGGCCATCGCCGCGCACGGTGGACATGCGGAGCTGGTCGCGGTGGAGGAGGACACCGCCTACCTGCGCTTGGGCGGCGGCTGCCAGGGCTGCGGGATGGCTACCGTTACCCTCGGCCAGGGCATCGAGGTCGCGATCACGGGTGCGGTTCCCGAGATTGCCCGCGTGGTCGACGTCACCGACCACGCCGTCGGCACCAACCCCTACTTCGAGCCCGCCAAGAAGTAGGGCGCCTGCCGCTTACCCCCCGTAGCCGCGAGATCCTGGGCTCGAGGGCGGCTACTCCGAGCTGGCCCGGATCGTGCATCCCCACCCAACGATCTCCGAGGCGATCCTCGACGACGTCGTTCTGCGATCGCGCGTCGCAGCGAGAAAGAAACGGCCGGTGTCCTACGCCACGCATCTCCGCGCCTAAACGCACGCGAGGACTACCGTGGCTGCCTCTCGAATGTCCCCGCTGCGGGCCCGAGCCGGACCCGTCGAGCTTCGCTTACCGAACCGGATATCCAAATGGGCTTCTGGGCCGGGGCTGCCTTTGCGCCCCTCCCCTCCTAGCCATAGGCTCCGTCCCAACCAACTCGGGAGGAGTAACTAATGCGCAGGGGTGTCGGTGGTCAACTCCCGCCCCCGAAACGCCCCCGGCACGGGGGCGCGTAACGGTTAGGGGCGGCTTCCTGCGGGTCGTTTCGGTGAACGCTGAAACCGCCCGTTTGCAGGGAAATCTTGTAGAAACGTGTCCGCTTCCTGGGGGTTTGTGGAACGCGCCAGAACGGTCTACGAAACCGAAGGTCACAGGTTCGAATCCTGTCGGGCGCGCTGAGGAAGGCCCTGGTAATCGTGGCCTTTCTCGGGGTCCCCATCAGTGAGCGCTTCCGCTCTCGCCTACGTCCCGCCTACGGCGTATCGGTGCGCTCCGGGGTCTTTCGGCGCGTCGCACCTTGGGCGGTGAGATCGTCGGTAGATCCGCCCGGTCCCTGAGTGGCCCCTGGGGCTCAGCCTGAGCGCTCTGCGGGGCCGCCGACCTCTCGATCACGCCGCTCCCGCTCCTGAATCCGGCGGCGGATTGGCTGCTCGACGAGAGTGCGGGACACGTAGGCGTAGGCCAGCGAGGCCGGGATGACAATCGCCGACCAGACGGCGAATGCAAGGAGCGAGCCGTCGCCGGGCAGGGCCGCGAAGGCGATCAGGTAGGTGATCACGATCGCGTGCGCGAGGTAGAAGCCGTAGCTGTGCTCGGCGATGCGCGAGGTCGCGCGGTTCGCGAAGGGTCGCTGAAGCCGGATCGGCCCGAGCACGATGGCCGCCATCAGAGCCGCACGAGAGACCGACCCGAGCGCTGTCTCCAACATGTCAGTCCGCGCCAGGCTGCCGGTGATCGCTCCCGCCACCTGCAGCGACGTCCGCCCGTACAGATAGGCCAGCCCCACGTACGCGATCAGGGCGAATGGCAACACGTGCAGCGCCCGCCGCTGCACGACCTCGCGCGGGTAGCGCTCGAGGACCCGGACATACGCCCAGGCCCCGGTCATCCCAAGCGCGAACGAGAGCGCCCACCCCGGAAGCTGGTCGATCGCCGTCAGCTCGAGTGCCCAGCGGGGGAACGCCTCCGTGGTAAGCGCGTCGACCAAGCCCGTGTGCAGGACGAGCGCCTTCCAGCCCAGGGTCACGCCGAGCGCCAGGGCCAGTCCGAGGAGCGGGTGCCGGAAGTAGGAACGGGCGATCAGCGGCAGCACCAGATAGAAGCCGAAGATGATCGAGATCATCCAGACCGGACCGTTGACGCCGAAGCCGAGGAGCAGCGATGGCTCTGACATCCGCGCCGGCATCTGTAGCGCGCCGAGATGCACGGCGATGTCGGTCAGACCCGGAAGGGCGAGCGGCGGGGGTGGCTTGGCGGCTAGGAGCAGGAGGACGACCACGAGGCTCAGCCAATAGGCGGGAAGCAATCGCGCCGCTCGGGCGCGGGCGAAGCGTCCGAGGCGACCGAACTCGCCGCTCCGCACCACAGTCGGGAGGAAGAGGACGAAGCCGCTGATGATGAAGAACGCATCGATGATGTTCCCGAGCACGCCCCAGATCAGGATGCCCCCAGTGGTTCCGGCCGTCGCATCGAGAATGCCGGCGGCCCCTAGCACGTGGAGGAGCACTACCCCGAGGATCGCGTAGGCGCGAAAGCCGTCCATCGCCGGGACGATCGGTACCCCGCTCCCGGTCCGGTCGACATCACCTTCGCCGCGCTCGCCCAGCCCGCTCACCGACCCGCACCTGACGTCCGGCCGTCGTCGGGGGCGCCCAGGCGGCGGGAACCGAAGGCGTTGACGAGCACGTACACGTACGGAGTGAAACAGAGGCTAAGAAGAAACGGATCGATCGACCGTCTACGAAACCGGAGGTCACAGGTTCGAATCCTGTCGGGCGTTACACAGCTAGGTATTGCGCCGCAAGCCCGCAGGTCGGCGATGGCTCGGGCGGGCTCGAGACGTCTGCCAGTCGCCGATCAGCCGGCGGTTGCGGACCGGGAGCGGGCCGCCCGCACCGCGGCGACCGCCGCGAGCACGATGGAGGCCAACGAGCACAGGAAGAACACGAGCACCCCGATTTGCGCGATCACGGGCTCGTCGTAGGGAGGGGTATTGTCGGCGAACCCTTTGTCGAGGGCGACGCCGACTGTCGCCGCCACGAGGATGGTGACGATCCAGGGCACGAGCGTCGGGCTGCCGGCGGGCTTACCCGGCGCGGCATCGCCCCGCCGGGCGGCGATCGCCCAGAGGACTGCTAGGCCGAGGATGGAGGCTGCCGAGAGCAGCAGTAGGGGTGCGTTGACGCCGTCGGTACCGAACCAGTACCAGAGTTGGGCGTTCCAGCTCACGAACAGGACCAGCGCCGCCGAGGCGATCCAGAGCCTGAGCCGCTGCCGGTTCATCCACCGATGCTATTGCGCGCAAGCGGATTCGCGAGCCAGAGCCGTTCCCGGCGACAGACCTGCCCAGGCGGCGACCAATCGGACCCTTTTCGTCCGTAGCAGCAGTGAGGCAAGGCGGCCACGCGAGGTCGGCGTCGCTACTGCCCGGCAGTTAGAGCACCCATGAGCTCAGGCCAGTCGAGCGCAGCGCTGCTCGGCGTATGATCCGAGGAGTGCGCACGGGAGTGAGCCGCAGCCGCCTCTGCTCGGGTCCGGCGATCGGACTGGCGCTTGTCGCGCTTGCCTGGCCCGCCACCAGCGACGCCGGTCACGTGACCATCGCCGCCTCGGTCGGGGCTCACCTGACCGAGCGGCTCAGCTCCAGGTCCTGGATCGTGGAGGTCAGCTGGGAGATCGACTGCCGCGGAGTCGAGCCCGGGAGCGCGAACTTCTTTGGCAACCTGTATCTCGTCGATCTGGACACCGGGGAAAAGACATATCTCGGGGGAGTCTTCGGCCCATCCGGCACTGCCCGCCAACCGACCGCGGCGAAGGACCACTGGCGCCGGCTGCGGCCGCTTCTCGAGGTGAGCTGCTCCGAGGACCATCCGCCCTTCCACGGCGCGGGGACCGAGTCGACCGGCGATGCCGTCCTGATCCCGCCCACCTACGGCAGTGGCCCAGGCGGCGGCGGTGGTGGTGGCGGTGGCGGTGGCGGTGGCCAGGCCGATCCGACGGAGCCCCTGCACTCGGGGGGTTGCGTCGCGGTGATCGTAGGCACGCGCGAGCCCGACACGATCGCCGGCACAGCCGCCGGTGAGGTGATCTTTGGCCTCGCTGCGAGGGATCGGATCTCGGGCGGCGACGGGAATGATTGCCTGCTCGGGGGCGAAGGTGGGGATCTGCTCAAGGGTCAGCAGGGTGCCGATCGGCTGACCGGCGAACGCGGCTCCGACAGACTCATTGGCGGGCCCGGCCGCAACGCCTACGACGCCGGCGGCGGCGGCGATTTCGTCAACTCCGCCAACGGCCGCCGCGAGCTCGTCCGTTGCGGACCCGGGCGCGATCACGCCCGCGCCGACCGCCGTGATCGCCTGCGCAGCTGCGAGCGGATCCGGCGGGTCGGCTGACCGACTGCGCTTTTCTCGTCCTGGACACACGCCGCAAGCAAGGCCTTCTCTCTGAGGTATGTCCCGCGGGACTGAAACCGAACGTCACAGGTTCGAATCCTGTCGGGCGCGCTTTCAAACGCCTTGACCAATGCGTTTCTCGTGTGTCGCACGTACGGGAGCGGTTTGGCCGAATGACTGCAAGCAGTGATTGCTTCGTCTCTCGTGAGGTCGGCACGCCGCAGACCCTCAGGGCGACCCGGTCTAGCCTGCCGTGTTGGTCATGAACTCTTCGCCCAGGAAGCAGCCGCCGACGATCGCCCGGCGCCGACGGGCGATGAGCTTTCCGGGTCCGGCGCCGGTGACGCGAATGATCGGCAGGCTCCGGCTTGCCTTGAGCCACTGCTGGCTGTAGGGTCAGCGCGAGCGACCTCGGGGAAGGGCGGGTGGATGCTGGGGACGAAGTACTCGGAGCGGCCGACGTCAGGGGCGATTGGGAGAGGCGCCCGGCCCTCGACCGCAGTTGGGCGGCGGGTATTCGTGCTGGCCTGCCTCTCGCTCGCGGCCAGCGCAGCTGCGGCCGCAGCGACGGTCTCCTACTCAGGCCCGCAGACCTTGTCCTCGGCCGGAGAGGACGCCGCGCTTCCCCAGGTCGCGATCGACGGCTCCGGCCGAGCGACGATCGTCTGGCGGCGCTCTGACGGCAGCAACGACCGGATCCAATCCGTTCGCCTCGCCGCCGACGGCACCCGCGAAACGATAAGGACGCTCTCCGCCGCAGGGGAGGACGCCTCCAGCCCCGAGCTCGCGATCGACGGCGCCGACCGCGCGACGGTCATCTGGCGGCGCTCTGACGGCTCGAACGAGCGCGTCCAGTCGGTCCGCCTCAGCGCCAACGGCCAGCCCCAAGCGGTGCAGACCCTGTCCGCCGCCGGCAAGAGCGCCCTCCGCCCCCAGGTCGCGATCGATGACTCCGACCGCCCGACGATCACCTGGGAGCGCTCCGACGGCTCCAACGCCCGGATCGAAGCGGTCCGCCTCGCCGCCGACGGGACGCCCGGAGCGGTGCAGCCCCTCTCCGACGCCGGCCAGAACGCCAGGGACCCGCAGGTCGCGATCGACGGTTCCGACCGCGCAACGATCATCTGGGGACGCTCTGACGGCTCGAACGAGCGCGTCCAGTCGGTCCGCCTCGCCGCCGACGGCACCCCCGGAACGATCCTGACCCACTCTGACCCGGGGCAGAACGCCTTTGGCCAGCAGGTCGCAGTCGCCGGCTCCAACGGCGCGACGATCGTCTGGCGCCGCTTCGACGGCGCCGACCTCCGCATCCAGTCCGTGCGCCTCGGCGCCGACCGCACGCCCGAGCCGGTGCAGACCCTTTCGGAGGCTGGGGAGGCCGCTGACAGGGTCCAGATCGCGATCGACGGCTTCGATCGCGCAACGATCATCTGGCAACGCTTCGACGGCTCCGACTTCCGCATCCAGTCGGTCCGCCTCGCGGCCGACGGCACCCCCGGAGCGATCGAGACGCTCTCCGAGGAAGACCGGGACGGCTCCCGCAATCAGCTCGCTGTGGACAGCTCGGGGCGCGCGACGATCGCCTGGGATCACAACGATTTCCCACAGACCGTCCAGGCCGTTCGCTTGCAGCCCGACGGTACTCCCGGCCCCCTCAAGACTCTCTCCGAGGTCGGCGAGACGGCCTTCTCCCCGCAGGTCGCGACCGATGCCTCAGACCGCGCGACGATCGTCTGGCAGCGCTCCGACGGCACCAACCAGCGGATCCAGGCGACCCGTGGTGAGATCACCTATCCGGGGACGACGATCATCTCTGGGCCCGAGGGCCTGAGCAACGAATCCGATCCGAGCTTCGGCTTCTCGTCGGAGACTCCCGGGACGGGCTTCGAGTGTCGGCTCGATACCGAGGAGTTCAGCCTCTGCGTCTCACCGAAGTCGTACTTCGGCCTCCCCGACGGCCCTCACGAGTTCCTCGTCCGGGCCGTTGATGGCGAAACCGACGCCGACGTGAGCCCGGCGACCCGTGAACTGACGATCGATACTTCCGTCGATGGCTCCGCCAGGGCCAAGCAGACCCAGAAGCAGAAGGGCAAGAAGATCGTCGTCAAGGCGGAGATCGAAGCCGACGAGGACCTCGACGCCGAGGCCGGCGGCAAGGTCAAGGTCGGAAAGAAGTCCTACAAGCTCGACACGCGGAGCAAGTCAGTCGACTCGGGGAAGTCGAAGACGCTGAAACTGAAGCCGAAGAAGCCCAAGCACGCGAAGAGGATTGCCAGGTCGTTGAAGCAGGGCAAGAAGGCGAAGGCGAAGCTGACCGCCGAGCTCAGCGACGACCTCGGCAACACTCAGTCCGAGAAGCTCTCGGTGAGGTTGAAGGGCTAGGCGCGGCGACGATCCAGGGCACGAGCGTCGGGCTGCCGGCGGGCTTACCCGGCGCGGCATCGCCCCGCCGGGCGGCGATCGCCCAGAGCACGGCTAGGGCGAGGATTGAGGCTGCCGAGAGCAACAGGAGGGGTGCGTTGACGCCGTCGGTACCGAACCAGTACCAGAGCTGGGCGTTCCAGCTCACGAACAGGACCAGCGCCGCCGAGGCGATCCAGAGACTGAGCCGCTGCCGGTTCATCTACCGATGCCATTGCGTGCAAGCGGATTCGTGAGCCAGAGCCGTTCCCGGCGACAGACCTGCCCAGGTGGCGACCAATCGGGAGCGCTGTGGGGCCACGAGCCGGCGCCCCAGCAGGACCCGATCAAGGTCGAGGTCTTCGCGCCGACCGAATAGGCACGAACGGTCAGGCACGGAGGAGGCTGAGCGGTCGAATTCCGGGCCGACAGATCGACACTCGGAAGGCAATACTGCAGCCGTGCATCGCGATCACCTGCTGCCGCTCGACGGGAACCTGTTCCTGACGGATGGTGGCCTCGAGACCTTCCTGATCTTCCATCGGGGCATCGACCTCCCCGAGTTTGCCGCTTTCGACCTACTCAAGGATGAGGAGGGTCGTCGGGAGTTGCGTGGCTACTACCTGCCGTTCCTGCAGCTTGCAGACGACAACGGTGTGGGCTTCATCCTCGAGAGCCCGACCTGGCGTGCCAACTCGCGCTGGGGAGCGGCCGTGGGCTATGACGGGGCGGCACTTGCACGCGCCAACCGTGAGGCCATCGCGCTGCTCGCGGATCTGCGCGAGTCGAAGGTTCGCGGGGCCAGCACCGTTCTGATCAGCGGCTGTATCGGTCCTCACGACGACGGCTATTCCCCTGGCGAAGTGCTCGACGCCAATGAAGCGCAGGAATACCACGCCGTGCAGATCGGCACCTTCGCTGAAACGTCAGCCGACATGGTCAGCGCGGTCACGATGACTTACGTCGAGGAGGCACTCGGTGTGGCCCGTGCGGCGGCCGGTGTCGGCATGCCCGCGGTCATCTCTTTCACCGTCGAGACCGATGGGAGGCTTCCGAGCGGTCAACCGCTCGGAGAGGCGATCGAGCAGGTCGACTCCGACACTGAATCCGAGGTCGCCTACTTCATGATCAATTGCGCTCACCCCACTCACTTCGAGTCGGTCCTGGAAGCCGGCGAGCCGTGGCTGGAGCGGGTGCAGGGCGTTCGCGCGAACGCCTCCCGGATGAGTCATGCCGAGCTGGACGAGGCAACCGAGCTCGACGATGGTGACCCCGACGATCTCGCGGCGCGGTACGTCGCGCTGCGGGGCCGGTTGCCGAAATTGAACGTCTTGGGCGGTTGCTGCGGAACCGATCACCGGCACGTGACTCAGATCTACGCTGCTTTCAAGAGGGCGAATCTGGACGACCAGTAGTTCCTTCAGAAGGTGTCAAAGGTCGCGTCGCTCACCGAACTTCGGCGATGGTGTGCTGACGGTCAACCAGACCGACCGCAAAGCTACGAAACCGAAGGTCACAGGTTCGAATCCTGTCGGGCGCGCTGAGGAAGGTTTGCGGGTGCTTGAACTGACGACGGGTTCCCGTACGCCGACCGACCCCGGCTGTGTTCCACCATCTGGACGCGCGATCTCGGAGGCGATCTCTGAGAAGACCGAGCAACGGCTCGAGGACCGGGGGATCGAGCACCGCGTCAAGGAGCGGGCTTCACGGATCAGCTAGCTCCCAAGCCGCCGGCGCCGATCGAGCGAGTCGCCGATCAGCCAGATCGTCGGCGGCCAGAGGCCTACGAACAGCGCCCGCCGCTCGGCGTTGCCGCGCTCGTCCTGATCAACCGTCTTCGCCTTGATCCAGAGAGTGATGCACAGCCCGATCGCCCCCAATGACGAGAGGTGGAAGTGCCAGCCCTTGAGGCCGACTCGATGCAAGAGGTCGAGGAGGATGGGGTCACGATATCCGCTCGCCGCCCCTTTCGGCCGGCCCTGGCGGGTCCGGTCCGCTTGTACGCTCCCTCACTCACCATGGCGGGATCTAAAGAGCAACCCGGACGACTGCCGATGGCCGCTCGCTGGCCCCTGGGGGTGGCGATCACGGCGTGGCGGTACATGTGGAGGACGACGCCGCTGCACCGCGATGAGGTCGCCGGAACGCTCGCCGACTTCCAGCCCCCACCGATCGAGGCGGGCGTGAGCAGCGAGCGGATCCAGCCGCCGGAGGCCGGTACGGGCTGTCTATTTCACCGCCGCTACCGGACCCGGATCCGCGGGAGCGACCTGACTCCTCAAAACCTGGTCGAGCGCGTAGCCGCCGACCCTGACCGCGTCGTTCCGACCGAGTTCGCCTCGTTCCAGAAGGTGCGCGGTGAGCCGGAGCAGATGCTGCTTGGCGACGAATACGTGGTCCGGATGGCGGCGCCCTGGGATGGTCCAGTGCGGGTAGTCAAGCGGGAACCGGCCCGCTTCCGCCTGGTCACCCTCGAGAAGCATCTCGAGGCCGGGCAGATCGAGTTCCGGGCTTTCGAGCGGGACGAGTTGTTGGTGTTCGAGATCGAGAGCTGGGCCCGCAGCAAGGACTGGATGACCGATCTGCTCTACGACCGGCTGCACATGACCAAGGAGGTCCAGCTGCACATGTGGACCTCCGTGCTCGAGAAGGTGGTCGAGCTCGCCGGCGGCCGGATGACCGGCGGAGTCGACATCCACACGGTCAGGATCGCAGCGGCGGAGCTCGATGGCTGAGGCGCCCTCGGCCGACGACCCGCCCTGGTTGCCATGGCCGGGCCGGGTCCGCTCACAGCTCAACCGCCTGGGGGAGCTGCCGTTCAGCTTCGATCCGGACGAGATCGATGCCGCGACGGGCGATCCCTGGCTGATCGACGACTACACCCACCCCCTGCCCGGCGAGGCCCCCGGTGAGCCGCTCTCCGAAGGCCCCTTCGCCCTCGCCAAGCGCGTGCTCGCCGACTACGACTTCACCGACCGCCGCCAGATCCGCGCCTTCTACAAGGCGGGCGAGCCGCTCGAGGGACGGGACATGCTGCTCGAGGTCCGCTACCTGTTCATCCGTCTGCGGATCGGCGTGCGCGTCGGCAACGTGGTCGACGAGCGCCGCGAGGTGGAAGGCAGGCCTGTCGTTGTGTGGGGGGCGGGCTACGGGACACTACGGGGCCACCTCGAGCGGGGCTGGATCGACTACGAGGTGTGGAAGTGGAGCGACACCGGGGAGGTCGATTTCCGGATCCGCGCCGTCTCGCACACCGCGGAGATCCGCAATCCAATCCTCAGGATCGGATTCGGGGCGGTCGGCCGCCGTCAGCAGATTCGCTTCGCGCGGCGCTGCGGCGAGCGTATGGAGCGGCTCGTCGTGCAGGGCCTGCGCGGCGACTTTGGCGCCGAGCCCGCGCCGGCGCCGGTCGAGGGCATCCGCGCCTCGCCGGCGAGGTAGCGGCGGCAGGGCGCTCACGCTTGCTCCTAGCCCAGCGTCAGGTCCCGCGTGCGCGGGTCGTAGCTGAGCTCGCGGCCCCCGGTCTCAACCGCGTCGAGAATTCGCGCGATCAGCTCGTCCGCGGATCCCGGCTCGGGCAGCTTCGGCGCTTCGCCCGCGAGAGCGCGGGTGGCGAAGCCCGTCTCCATGTGGCCCGGGCGGACGTCGAGGACGACCTCGAGCTGTTTGCGGCGCTCGCGCCGGAGCGCCTCCAGGTAGGCGGAGAAGGCTGCCTTGGACGCGGAGTATGCGGCCATTCCGGCGGTCGGGAACTCGGCGACGACGGCGCTGAGGCCGACGACGGCTCCGCCGGGTTCGAACCGGGGCAGCGCCGCGGCGATCAGATCGATCGGGCCGCGGGCATTGACGTCGAGCATCTTCCGCTCGGCGGCGCGGTCGATCTCGCCGCTGCGGCCGAACGCTACGGCGCCGGTGGCGATCACGAGGCCGTCGAGGCGTCCGAGGAGGCTGATCGCGCCGTCGATCGCCGACTCGCAGGACTCAGGGTCTGTCAGCTCGAGCTCGATCGGCTTGGACGCGAGTTGCGCGCACACCGCACCGAGACGCTCGCGGTCCCTCCCCGCCGCGGCCACCTGCGCTCCTCGGGATTGCAGGCCGCGAGCTAGGCGTCCGCCGAGCTCACCACTTGCCCCCGCAACGAGGAATCGTGCGCCGTCAAGCTCCATCGGCACCAGGATCCATATCTGCCGGTCGCGGTCGCCCCTCAGGCATGGTCGGCTTCGGCGATCCTGGTGATCCTGCGGGCGATCAGTCCGACGAGAGGAGCGTAGGCCGCCGCGGCCGGCGCCCAGCGCGCCCGCGCCGGCTCGACTACGAACGTGAGGCGTGAGCCTGGGCCCGAGGACTCGACGATGTGGTGGATCTCGAGCCCACCGACCCGCCAGGACCACGAGCGTCCGGGCGTCACCTCGGTGATCTCGGCACCGAGCCGCGCCCCGCCCCGCAACACCACGCTTCCCCGCGCTCCCTCGCTGACCTCCGGCGAGCCCAGCCCCTCGGCGCCCCGCACGTGAGGCGACCAGAGCGACCAGCGGTCCGGCCGCGAGATGAGAGACCAGAGGCGCTCCGGGTCGGCTGTCGAATGGACCGCGTGCCGAGGCATCAGCTGAGCATCCGCTCGAGGGCCGCGGCGCTTAGGCCGGGCGTCCCATCCACTCGCGGGACAGGCCGTTCGGCCGGCACCTGGACACCTACGGGCACCGACGCGAGGACCTGCCTGCGGCGATCGACGAACTGCTCGCCGACGCCGTCCTGAGCGATCGTCTCGACAGCCAAGGCCGAGCAAAGACGGGGTCGAGCGGGTTCTCGGTGGCGGTTTCCTCGGCGCTCATGGCCCGGTCCTCTCTGCGTTGCTGATCTTCGGCGCGGCTCCCCGCCGAGAGCCTACCGATCGAGCTGATCGAGCCAGGGGATCAAGTGGTGGCGGTGGCCGAGATCAAGGGAGAGGGTTCAGGGAGCGCGGCCGCCGCGAATGGAGACAGCTTCGGGTCTGGGTGCTGTCTTGGGGGCAGAACTGTGCCGCGTCGCGTTGGGAGACGGCAGGTTCGAATCCTGCTAGCGCTTGACCTTGGTCTTCTGTGTCGAGATCACCTTCTGGGCGCCCTTGCCGAAGGTGATGTTGGCCCAGACCTTGAGCTTCTTCTTGCGCCTGAGCAGCTTCTTGCCCTGCTTGGTCAGCTTCAGCTTGACGGTCTTCTTCATGCCGGTCCCGACGTTGACCTTGCCGGAGGCGTAGGTAGTCCGCTTCTTCTTCGCCGCATCGAAGGCCTTGGGGTTCGACCGGCTCTGGAGCTGGACGCGGCCGTTGCAGGGCAGCAGCGAGATGTTGCAGGTGAACGGGATCCGCACGCTCGAGCCGCTGCGGTTGCCGATGCCGGCGTCGAGCGCGGGTGAGCAGCCGTTCGCCGAGGCCCTGGCGCCCCCGGACGGCACCTCTGCGGTGCCCGCCGCGGCCCCGGTGCCGCAGATGCGGGTCAGCGTGGCCCGGATCAGGATCTGGAGTCCGCCGATCCCATTCTGGTCTACCCGTGGACCGCTGGCGGGTCCGATGTGCGGGAAGAAGCCACCCGCGTTCGGGTTGTTCGGGGACAGCTCCGTGACGACGCCTCCAGGCTCATGGGCAGGGATCGGGACGTTCGGAGCCAGCACCGTGAGCCCCACGTAGTCCTGCGTGCTGATCCCGTTGACCGGATCGATCGAGGATTCCAACGGCAGCCTGACCGGGACCGAGGTGACGCCGTTGCGGCCAGGAGTGAACACCTGCGACTGACCTGCGAAATGACAGCACGTCAGACCCACCGAGGTCGAGCCGAGCTGCCGGATGATCGTGGCCCGCATCGGTCCGACCCTGGGGCCGGTCTTGACCTGGATCCGCGTCACGACGCTGAGACCGAAGGGCGCTGCGGTCGACTCCGAGAAGTTGCCGAAGGCGATGCTTGGCAGATAGGTGCAGGTGGTGACGCCGCTCGGAAAGAACTGCCGGAAGCCGTTGAACGTGAGCGATGGCACCAGCTCACAGCCGTACTGGACGTTTGCCGGCCGGTTGAAGTTGGCGCCGATCGTCTGCGCGCCCGCGTGCTCGGCCGAGCTCAGCATCGCGACCGCCGCGACGGCGATCCCGCAACCGATGATCCTGGCCCTGGCCGCCAAGCTCCTCATGAACTCAGGCAGTGTAGCGTCGGTCGCGCCGTCCGCCAAGCCCCTGAGGACATGATCGGAGCGCGCGAAATTCTGTCGCGGCAGGCCTACTCAGCCTGCTTGAGGTTCAGCTGCAGGCTTGGAGCAGAAG
>Ga0307378_10005436_pt1 | contig 17764 bp, 16 predicted proteins | sample UN1MG_FD_202238 | JGI IMG/M metagenome (GOLD analysis project Ga0307378, IMG submission 202238) | Soil microbial communities from Risofladan, Vaasa, Finland - UN-1 | ecosystem: Environmental > Terrestrial > Soil > Coastal area > Acid sulfate soil | place: Finland: Risofladan, Vaasa | collected... | reverse complement strand
TCCGGCGAGCCGGTGACGCCTTCCGCCCGACTGAAGGCCACCGCGACGATTGGCTCGGGCACTGTCTGGTCGAGTTCGACCGTCTGGCCCGCGCCGCGCTGGGCCGTGCCGTCGGGGCCGTTGTCGCAGACGAACAGCTCGCCTTCACGCTCGAAACCCGCCTGCCACGGCCGCCAGGCGTCGCTCCCGAGCAGGCTTTCGGCCGTTTCCCGGACCTTCAGCACGGCCTTGGCCACCGGCTCCTCGGCCCGGCCGACGGCGGTGGAGAGAAGACCGATCAACGGAAGCAGAAGCGAAGTGCGCATCGCAGGAACTCCGATCTTCAACAACCGCACCGCGAGCCGCGGGGCTTGTCCCCGCGCAATTCGGCACGGCTTCACACTGTTTTGCGGCGTTTGACGCTGTTCCGCGCCGGGATAAACCCGGCGGCTCGCCGATAAACCCGGCGGCTCGCTGGTCAATATGCCGGCTCGTCCGGCGGACGATCGGCAAGCGGCTATTGGATTTCGAAAATCGCTTCGATCTCGACCGGCACGCCCAGCGGGAGCGAGGCCACGCCGACGGCGCTGCGGGCGCCGACGCCGGCTTCGGGGCCGAAGACCTCGGCGAACAACTCGCTGCACCCGTTGATCACGGCCGGCTGCTGGTCGAAGTCCGGCGTGCAATTGACCATGCCCAACACCTTGACCACGCGGCGAACCCGGTCGAGGCTGCCCAGCTCCTTGCGCAAGGTGGCCAGAATGGCCAGGCCGGTCTGTCGTGCGGCGTCGTAGCCGGCCTGGCGGTCCAGTTCCGCGCCGATCCGGCCGGTGACCAGCGACCCGTCCGGCATCACGGGAAGATGGCCCGCCGTGTAGGCCAGGTTCCCGACGACCACCAGCGGCCGATAGACGCCTTTGGGGTCGGGGGCCGGAGGGAGTTCGAGGCCGAGTTCGGTGAGTTTGGTTTCGGGGGACATGGGGGTTTTTCTTGCGAAGCCGCGAGCGGCTACTTTTTTCCGTGGAGCTTGAAGTCGTCCCAGTTGCCGTTGTCGTCGAACGAACCGATGCCGACCTGACCGCTGCCGAACGTCTTGTCGACGGCGACCATCACGGGCTTGTCCATGTCGTCGAAGTAGATCTCGATCGTGCCGTCGCTCACACGGCGGACGATCTTCACGTTGTGCCAGTCGTCGTCCCAGGGGATGCCGGGCGACTCGTTCTTGGTGATCCACACCCGCGGCGCGTCGTTGACGATCATGATCTGGCTGGAGTTCGGGTCCGGCCGCATGCCCAGGTGAACGTAATAGAAATGTGCCGGGTCCCGGTAATTGAAGAACAGACACATGTCGCGGTGGGCGCCGGCCCCATTGTTCGTGCTCTGCACCTTCACGGTCAGGACGAAATCGCTTACGGCGACGTCTTTGACCAGCGAGATGTTCAGCGGGCTGCGATGCGGCGGGCTGTACTTGCTGTTCTTGAACTGGTTGTAGACCTTCCCGCCGTCGGTCTGGGCGATCTTCCAGGCCTCCGCGTCGGTCGGCTGCCAGTGGTCGGCCCCCTTCTCGAAATCGTCCTCGAAGACCAGCGGCAAGTCGGTCGCCTCGGCGGCGATAGCTTGAGTTCCCGTCGCGAGCAACAACAGACAGGCAAGAATCGTCAGGCAACGTAACATTTTGGCGTCCTCCAGGGTAGAAAACGGATGGCGACTACAACATGCCATCAACCCTACCACCCCCGGCGGCGTCAGTCAATTACCTTGTTCAGCGGATATTCGACGATGCCGCGGGCGCCGGCCGACTTCAGCCTGGGGATGATCTGGCGGACGACCGTTTCGTCGACGATCGTGTTGACGTCGACCCACTGTTCGTCGGCCAGGCTGGAGATGGTCGGTTGCTGCAAGGCCGGCAGCAAGGTCAGCACCTGCTTGAGCCGGTCGCGGGGGACGTTCATCATCAGGCCGACCTTCCCTTCGGCGGCCATCGCCCCCTGGAGCATCAGGGCGATGTCGTCGATCTTCTGTTTCTTCCAGGTGTCGGCGTACGCCTGGTGGTTGGCGATCAGCCGCGTGGTGCTCTGCAGGACCTCGTCGAGGATCCGCAGGTTGTTCGCCCGCAGCGAGCTGCCCGTCTCGGTCACCTCGACGATGGCGTCGGCCAGCCGCGGCGGCTTGACCTCGGTGGCGCCCCAACTGAACTCCACCCGGGCCGTCACGCCGTGCCGCTGAAGATAACGCGTGGTCAGTCCGACGGCCTCGGTGGCGATCCGCTTGCCCTGCAGGTCCTTGACCGACTGCACGGGCGAGTCCTCGGGCACGCAGAGCACCCAGCGGACCGGGCGGCGGCTGACTTTGGAGAAGACCAGTTCGGCCACCTCATGCACGTCGGCGCCGGTCTCCACGACCCAATCGTGCCCGGTCAATCCGGCGTCCAGCACGCCGTCCTCGATGTACCGGGCCATTTCCTGGGCGCGGATCAGGAGGCATTCGATCTCGTCGTCGTCGATGGTCGGGTAATAGCTTCGCGAGCTGAAGCGGATCTTGTAGCCCGCCCGGCGAAACAGCTCGGCCGTGGCCTCCTGCAGACTACCAGCGGGAATCCCCAGTTTCAAAATATTCGACATGGCAATTACTCTTCTTCCTATTGTGAAGAGGCCCCCCCCGCAACGCAGTGCGGGGGCGTTTTGCCCCTTCGATCCTGCGCGACTCACTGCTCACCACTCTCTATATCTCCCCCCGCAACGCAGTGCGGGGGCGTTTTGCCGCTTATGATCTTGCGCCACTCACCACTCACCCCCCGCAACGCAGTGCGGGGGCGTTTTTCACTTCCGTCACTACCCACTGCCCACTGCCCACTACCCACTGCCCACTACCCACTGCCCACTACCCACTACCCACTACCCACTACCCACTACTTCCCATAAACCTCCTCCGGATCGAACACCCGACGCCCGACCACTTCGAGCCCATCGGGGGTGACCTGCCGGAAGAAGCAGCTCTGGTAGCCTTCATGGCAGGCGGCCCCACCGATCTGCTTGACCTTCAAGAGGATGGTGTCGCGGTCGCAATCGAGGTAAATCGCAGTAACTTCCTGAACATTGCCGCTTTCTTCGCCTTTGCGCCACAGCTTCTTCCGGCTGCGGCTGAAGTAGACGGCCCGGCCGGTCGCCACGGTCTCGGCGTAGCTCTCGGCGTTCATGTAGGCCATCATCAGGACTTCGCCGGAGTCGACGTCCTGGGCGATGGCCGGCAGTAGTTGGGATTTGGAGAAATCGGGGCCCGTTTCGGGTGTTCGGGGCATTCGGGAACCTCGGTCTGGAAGTCGTCCGGGTGGGTGTCGGCCTCGGCCGTTTGCTTCGTTGGACGCGGCCGGCGGGCTCAAGGTTCGCTGATCGCCCGTGCAGCCAAACTATTGAGCATAATCGTGTCATCGAAAGGTTGCCAGGGGCGGCCCGGCGGACTGGCCGTATTACCACCGGGTGGGGGAGACGACCGGTTCGATTCGCCCGCATGGCCGGTCGCGTGCCAAAGTGTCGGGTCTGCCATCGGCGGCAGCCATGTATCCAGAAAGATCGGCCGGGCCGTTATCAGTGGCGTAAATAGGCCATTTTAGGCTTCTGTGCAGGCTGGCGACGTGGCGGTCCGAAAAAGGAAACGGCGCAACGTTCTCCCTCCCGAAAGGAATTCCTGTGCCGCGCTCGCTCTCGGTTCTGTTGCCGGTCTACAACGTCCAGTCTACCATCGTCGACACCGTCCGGGAAATCCTCGACGTCGTCTCGGAGTTGACCGAACGGTTCGAGCTGGTGATCATCGACGACGGTTCCCAAGACGCCACCATCGAAGTCATCCACGAACTGACCCTGGACTATCCCCAAGTACGCGTCGTTTCTCACCGCAAATGCCTCGGCCGCGAGGCGGCGATTTGCACGGGTTTCCAGCACAGCAGCGGCGAGATCATCTTCGTGCGCGACGACCCGTCCAGCCTGACCAGCGACGCGATTTCCAGGCTTTGGCACGCGGCGCAGGAGCCGGTGTGCGTTCCGGGCACCTTGGCGGCGAGACCTCGGCGGGGGAAAGGCCAACGAAAGACCCACCATCCCAGCCGTCAAGCGGGCTACCATATGACCGACCGCCGGACGATGGAACGGCTGCACGGTTCGAGCCAACCGACCCGTCCGAATTTCCTGGGTCGCAGCAGCCTATCCCGGGGAAAAAAATAGGCCGCTGCTTTCGCATTTTGCCGCCCAGACGGGAAAGTGCCGGCTGCGCATTCTGGCATTTCTGACTGGCAAAATGTCGTTTTCGCGACACCCCCCTCCGGCGGTACTTGCGGATTTGTCGGCGGCATGATATAGTAGCACTCGAAGGCTGTGGTTTTTTCTCGTCACCTTATCGTCGCAGCCTCTGCGTTGGCTTGTCGTTTCGGAACAGTTCAAGCTTGGTTCGCGATGCTTAGTCATGGGCAGGCAGTATCGTCTTGCACCTCGGCCGGTTCTTGAAAGGAAACTGGAAGCCGGATACACGCAGATGCACTTTTCTCTCTTCTCTTCGATGTTTCTTTTCTTCTTACTGCTCACGATGAGTCGTGAAGCGGGAGGGCATTCGCCATGAGTTCGAAAAGTGATGTCTCAAGGACGGGGAATTCGGACGGAGCGAAGATCCCCGCCGGAAAGCATTCGCTGCACCGCTTGGGCACGGTCCGACGGTTGCAGGGAATCTCTCGCCGCACCGTGGCGCGGCATCTGAACGTCGAGTTGGCCACCGTAAGACGCCAGGAGCGGGAAACGACCGATCTGTCGCTGAGCGAACTGTACGCCTGGCAGAAGGTCTTGGACGTCCCGGTGACCGAGCTGCTGGTCCAAGCGGACGATCCGCTTTCGGAACCGGTGCTGAAGCGGTCCCAACTGGTTCGCTTGATGAAGACCGTCTTGGCGATCCTCGAAATCGCCGAGCAGGAGCCCATCCGTCGGATGGCCCAAACGTTGGTCGGTCAACTGACCGAGCTGATGCCCGAGTTGGAAGGCGTCAGTCCCTGGCACGCCGTGGGCAAGCGCCGCCGATACGACGAGTTCGGCGTGGCGGCCGAACGGCGGTTGTCCGACGACATGTTCATGGACCTGACGGATTGAGGATTTCGGATTTAGGATTTCAGATTTCAGATTGAGGATTTGGGGTTCGCGTGGAACGTTCGCAGCGGTGGTGGTGCTGTGAGTTCCCGATCTGAAGTCGTACGCTGCCGTCTTGCCTCTGTCGGCGAGACATCGCTCTCGCGGCGACGAGGACCATCTTGCCCCTGCTCGGGCAGTCTCGCATCTGGGGATTTCAGATTTCAAGTGTTCCCTCGCGGGCTTTCCCCGCAGTACCCCTGGAATCCGACATCGCCAATCTGAAATCATAAATCCGAAATCATAAATCCTTTCCCGCTTGACCGGCGAGGGAAAAACGGGCACGATGGTTGGGTCACCGTCACCAGGGGGTCACCCCCCGTCAACCACGACCGCGAGGTCCACCCATGCCCATCACGTCTGAAGACGTTGCCCGGCACTTCGCCGACCGCTTCGCAGAGCAACCGCGGTGGATCGTCAGGTCCCCCGGTCGGGTTAATCTGATCGGCGAACACACCGACTACAACGACGGATTCGTGCTGCCCTTTGCGATCGATCGGGCCATCTGGATCGCCCTGCGGCCTCGCGCGGATCGCACGGTGGCCGTCCACTCGATCGACTACGATCAACAAGGCGTATTCCCCTTGGACGCGCTGACCCACAGCAAAGCGGGCTGGCTGGAATATCTCAAGGGAACCGCCTGGAGCCTCGGCGAGGCGGGCTGCAAGCTGACCGGCTGGGAGGGCGTTCTGCTGGGCGACGTCCCGTTGGAGGCCGGACTCTCCTCTTCCGCCGCGTTGGAGATGGCCACCGCGCGGGCATTCGCCGTCGCCGGCGACCTCGAGTGGGACCCGGCGGGCATGGCCAGATTGGGCCAGCGAGCCGAGAACGAGTGGGTCGGCGTCAACTGCGGAATCATGGACCAACTGATCTCCGCCGCCGGAAAGGCCGACCACGCCCTGTTGATCGATTGCCGGTCGCTCGAGACCCAGCCGGTCCCCTTTCCGCCGGGCGTGGCCGTCGCCGTGCTCGACACGGGAACCCGCCGGGGACTGGTCGATTCGGCCTATAACGAACGACGGGCCCAATGCGAATCGGCCGCCGATTTCTTCCAGGTGCCGGCCCTGCGCGACGTGGATCCCGACCTCTTCCAGCGGCTGGCCCAAGGTCTGGACGACACGACCCAACGCCGCGCGATGCACGTGATCACCGAAAACGACCGCACCTTGCAGGCCGCCGACGCCATGCGGCGCGGCGAAGTCCGCGCCCTGGGCGTCCTGATGAACAAGAGCCACGAGAGCCTGCGCGACGACTACGAGGTCTCCAGCGATGCGCTGAACGCGATGGTCGAAAGCGCCCAAGCGCACAAGGCCTGTTACGGCGCCCGAATGACCGGCGCCGGATTCGGCGGCTGTGCCATGGCGCTGATCGACGCCGCGGCGGCCGAAGACTTCGCCGAAAAGACGGCAGCCGCGTACCAGGAAGCCACCGGCAACACCCCGGCCGTCTACGTCTGCCGGGCGACCAACGGGGCCGAGGTGGTTAAAAGGTGATTTCAGATTTCAGATTTCGGATTTCTGATTTCTGATGTCAGATGGACGGTGTGGACCACCGGGCTTGGCGCAGCACGGCGTTGGGCGAATCCTTCATCCGCTCGTACCACACGCTCAACAGCGAACCGTCGGCAAGCTGTACTGTGGACGGGTAGCCCAAATCGCCGGAGAAGCCGTCGTCGGAGAGGATGATCGGATCGGACCACGTGCGGCCGTGGTCGCTGCTGATCCGCGCCTGGTTGCCCAGCGGCTCGCGGCGGTGGCCGTAGGTCATCAGCAGCCGGTCGTCGCGCAGCCGCAGCAGGTGCGACGGCAGGCCCCAAACGCCGATCGGATGCGGCACCGACCAGGTCCGCCCGCCGTCGGACGATTCGCTCTGCAAGGTTTCCAGGTGGTTGGCCTGGTTGTGGTTGCGGATCTGCGCGATCAGCCGCTCATCGGCGGTTTCCACGGCGTGCAACTCGTGATAGTTCTCGTGGCTGTCGCCGTCGCGGACCGGCAGTTCGGCCAGCCATCGCCAGGTCTGCCCGTCGTCGGCCGACTCGCAGAAGCCGACGCGGTGCTTCTCGCGCCACAGGTCCTTGCCGGCGTAGAGCAGCCGCCGGTCGGCAAGCTGGATCGGCCCGTGGGGGCTGTCGACCAGGCAGTCGTAGCGTGCCGAGAAGGTGACTCCGCCGTCGGTCGAGCGGATCATCCAGACACCCAGTTCGCGTTGGCGTGCTTCGGCGGAGATGCGGCGATGGGCGGCCTGCCAGCGTTGCAGCCTGTCCTCCGGCCACGCCCCGCCGGAACCCGGCGCGATCTGCTCGGCCCGGCTGAGGATCGATTCGTACGCCAGCGAGGTGAACGTGGTCACGAGGATCGAGCCTTGGGCCGTTTCCAGCACGCCCGCATCGCGGTCGTCGATGGCCGAATCCATCAGCACGCGCGGCCAGCTCCAGGTGCGTCCCTCGTCGTCGGATCGCATCAGTTCGACGCGGCCGAAGGGACACACATGTGCCTCGCGCCCGCCGGAGCAGACCAGCAGCAGTTGCCCGTTGCGGCGACGTGCCAGGGTCGGCCAGCCGTGGTAGAGATTTTGCTGTTGGCTGATCACCTTCGTCTCATGGATTTCCGCACGCGGCGCCGCAGCCGCCCGGCGGCCCGCACCCAACACGGCGGCGATGGCCACGGCAGCGGAGCGTTTCAACATCTTTCGGCGGTTCATCGGCATGGCAGCCTCCTGACGGCTGTTGTCACAACTCACGTTGTAAACGCGGAGTGGAAAACGGGGACTGGCTCCGAGCCGCGACAGATGCCAACCCGGCGGAAAGACGCTGCCGGCTCGGTGCCTGTCCCCGTTTTCCACGGTGTCCCGGCGTCGCCGCCCGAACGGCCGGCTCATTTGCAGTGACCGCACTGATTCGCTCGTCTGCCGGCGACAACACTCCCGGGCCTCCCACCGATTCATCACCCCGCACGCGCCACAACTATACTGATATCCAGTACCGTACCACATCGCCTCTGAGGAATCAACGTCCCATCTTGTACCACCAACCCTCACCCTTCCTCTCCACCGGTGGTCTCCCCGGCCCGCAGCATCATAATCCGCGTGCCCTGGAGACCTGTTGCTGGGCCGGTGGTTGGCGTTCGGTGCCGTAAGTATTGGATAGTTAGACACTTACGCCACAAGCCCCGATTTCGTCGAAACTTGCGGCGTTTATCGCGTACCACCTATTCAGGTTATTTTCGCTGCAAACTTGTCACTACGGCTGCAAATCGCGGCGAGTTTGAGGTCATTTGAGCGGTCGCTATGGCCGGAGTGGTCAATCGGTCGGGCAAGGCAGGGGTGCGACGCTCTCGGAAATGCCCGTTCCGCACCTCCACAGGAGGGCGGCGGAGTCGCTTGACGCGCCCGGCCGCAGGGCGGGATAATGGGGAAGCGGAGGGAAGACGGACGGGAGAACCGGACGGTTGTCGGCGTCCTTCTGAAGAACACTGAGAACCGTCTGCTAACAGAGTTATGCTTCAGGAGTTTCTCAGATGACGTTATTCAAGGCCCTAGCAACTGTCGTAGGTACAGCGATAGGCTTCGGGATTGCTGGAACGGGCATTGGCGCCTTCCTGGGAAACTTCACCCCTGGCTTCTTCCGCCATCTGTTTCCCTTGCGAGACTTGGAGAATTTCAACCCTTTGGAACTCGGCATTGGCCTGGGCCTTGTCAATGGTTTGATCTGGGGCCTGGTCATCGGAGTGTTAGTTGTCGGTATAGTTTCCTGGAAAGAAACACGAATGTCTCGAAAGGACCAGAGAGGCGGCGATCAGGCATAACCAGTTCGTAGGGTGCGTGCTCGCACGCACGCGAAGGGGTTGAGGACCGGGCAGGATTGCGGCTTTATGGGCGCTGCAGCGTCTTGCCGACGGGCGCGGCGTGCGGGCGTGAAGGTTCCGCACATTGTAACGCGGGCGCGTGCGTGCGAGCACGCACCCTACGGGGCTGGGAGCTTTGATGGACGGACCGATGCCTTTTCTTTTGCTGCTTTGTGTCGTCGCGCTGGCAGTTCGCTTTGGCTGGAAAGCGCTGCGACATCGTCAACACATCCGACGTCACGAAAGGGAGTGCACAAATGGAGCCCGTGCCTTTGATCGGGGCGATTATGACGTCGCACTGACTGAGTTCCGCGCTTTACTGAATTGCCCCCAATGTGATCCTTGTGAGCCGGCACAAACGATGGTCGGCCTTTGTCTGCAGATGCAGGCGAAATATGATGAGGCCATTTCTGCATTCGAAATAGCTCACAAACTCGATCCGCAATCCCTAAGCCCAATCAGACAGCTGGCGTATCTGCTGGCGTGTGCCCCAGATGACGAGTTGCGTGACGGTCGGCGTGCAATGGCAATGGCCAAAAAGGCTTGTGGGATTTCCGACGATACGGACTGGGTGGGTTTGACGCTACTTGCCGGGGCTGAAGCGGAATTGGGCAGATTCGATGAGGCCGTTACAGTATACGAGCGGGCCATGTCGCTAATGCCAGAACACGAACGCGATAAGCGAAGCGATAGCCTGAAAGACCTGCGAAGCGGACTTCCATTCCGCTGCAACCCTAGCTTTGATCGCAGTCGACTCCTCAAGACATACCGAACACAAAGCGGATCATAAACGTTCCGACGATTGCACGTCGCGAAACCAGACCTGCAGCTCGTAGGGTGCGTGCTCGCACGCACGCGAAGGGCCTAAGGACCGGGCAGGATTGCAACTTTATGGGCCCTGCAACTTCTTGCCGACGGGCGCGGCGTGCGGGTGTGACGGTTCCGCACATTGTAACGTGGGCGCGTGCGTGCGAGCACGCACCCTACGGGGCTGATTCGAGAAGATCGACCGCTCAGGTCGCGACGGTGATCGGGCGGGCCTTGGTGGTCGGTTCGGGAACCGGTTTGCCGTCCTCCTTGAGGCTTTCGATGTAGAGTTCGATGGCTTCCTTCATCAGTGCTTCGGTCTCCTCCATGGTGTCCCCGCAGGCGACGCAGCCCGGCAGATCGGGCACGTAGGCCGAATAGTTGTTCCCCGCCCATTCGTAGATTACCGTGTATTCCTTCATGAGGACTCCTCCAATTCAGCCTGCTTCCAAATGCTCTTCAACGTCCCGGTCGCGAGATCCCTGTTCAATTGGCCCTAACGCGATACTGGTGGCGACCCGGAACATATTGTGGGGATCGCGTCGGTAGTTGTCAAACACGGCTCTACCGGGGCAAGCCCGGTAGTGGCCCTCCATGATCCGTCGCGAGCCGAAAAACTCCACGATCCGAGAAACTTCACGGGCAGGAAAACTTGCTATCCGCCGGCCAGTCGCGCAAACTCTCGGTATGCGGCCCCGACGAAACGCGGTGGACCGTCCCGACCAGCTACGAACCCCGGAGTACGCCATGATCGCCAAAATCGCGCTCGCCCTTCCGATCCTGCTGCTGACCACCGTCGCGTTGGCCGCCGAAAACCAGACGCCCGCGATCGATCCGTTGATGCGGGCGGTCGACCTTCGCGTCGGGCAGCAGGTCGAAGTGGAACTCGCCGACGGCAAAACGGCCACCGTGAAACTGCTCTCGCTCGACGAAACCCGCGACGACCTCCGCGACGCCGTGCGCCGGGCGAGCGTCGAGGTGGAAGTCAACGGGCAAAAGGCCACGCTGGTTTCCTCCAACTACCGCTTGCCGGTCAACGTCGGCGGCGTGCAGATCGATTGTGCGGTGACGGCCGGCTACACGCGAGGCAGCAGCAAGAAGAACGTCTGGGCGCTGGACGCCGACGCCCGACTGCGGCTCTGGCCGGCCGGCTCGCCGTGGATCCGCCCGGGCACGTTCGTCTATCCGGCCAAGTGCCGCTGGTTCTCCAGCGACACGCAGATGGCCAACGATCCGGTCTACGTCGACGGCGGCGAGACGCCCGCCAACAAGTCGATCTACTATCACTACGGCCTGGACGTCGGCGGGTCGGAGGGGCAGGTCGAGGTGGTCGCCGCGACCGAAGGGCTTTGCGTTTCGGCCGGCGGCAAGACGCTCGAAACCGTCCCGCTGCCCTCCACGGTCGGCCCCCGCTACGACGTCGTCTATCTGCTCGACGGCCGCGGCTGGTTCTATCGCTACAGCCACCTGCACACGATCGATCCGGCGATCCAGCCGGGCGTGCGGGTGAAGATGGGACAGAAGATCGGCCTGTTGGGCAAGGAAGGCGGCAGCGGCGGATGGTCGCACCTGCACTTCGACATCTCCGGCCCGCAGCCCAGCGGCCGCTACGGCATCATCGAAGGCTACCCGTTCTTCTGGCAGGCGTATCACGCCCAACACAATACCCAACTCCAGGCCGTCGCGCGACCGCACTACTTCACCCCGGTCGGCGAGCCGATCGTGCTCGACGCCACGCGCTCCTTCAGCGCCAAGGGGCCGCAGCACATCGCCAGCTATTATTGGGCGCTCAGCGACGGTACGATTGCGAACCGGCCGACCTTGTTGCGGCACCGCTACGATCAACCGGGCACGTACAGCGAGATCCTCCAAGTCACCGACAAAGAAGGGCGAACGGATTACGACTTCGCCGTGGTGCAGGTGGTCGATCCCGAGCATCCGGATCTGCTGCCGCCAGCGATCCACGCCGTCTACTGGCCCACGCTGGGCATCCAGGCCGGCGACGAGATCACCTTCAAGGTCCGCTCCTTCCGCATCGCCGCGGACGACGGCCACGAAACGTGGGACTTCGGCGACGGCACGCCTAAGGTCGAGGTCCAATCCGACGGCAACGCGGTCGTCCACGCCAAAGACGGCTACGCGGTCACCACGCACCGCTACGCTCGCGCGGGCCACTACCTAATCACCGTCCACCGCACCAACCACCGCGGCCAGACGGCCACCGCCCGCCTCCACATCCGCGTAGGGCGGCAGTCAGATTTGCAGTGACCGCATTAAAAACCGGGACAGTCACCTATTTCTGGTCTTCAAAATAGGTGACTGTCCCCGTTTACTCCGTTTACTCCGTTTACTGATAGTTCGTGGTGTCGAGTTCGTTTCGGGTACGCCTTCGCTCAGTTGCGATCATCTCGGCGAAGCTCTTTGGTCTGTTTCTCGACTTCCCTCATTTTGGATAGCACCATCTCTAGGTTTCCGACGATGCGGTCCGGATCATCCGCCTGCCGTGCGGCATGGATCTTCGCTTCCAAATCTCTGATTACCCAGGCAACCTCTCGAGTAACGGGCAGCACGGCCTCGTCAGGGCAATTACGAAGGAACGTCGGTTGCGATTGCGGTTTCTCTCCGAGAACGCCCACGTGCGAATTGACGCTGTAGATCGCCACGGCTTTCGGCCTTATGGCAGGATCGAGCGGGCCTTGGGCATTACACGCGTTCCAAGTGTGGATGAAAGCGCGGACCAATCGACGCCGCCGCGGGTTCTCGTAGTCCTGCAAAGCTGCCACGAGGGGAGGAATGGCCATCATTTCGCACGCCGCTAGTTCCTGCGTTACGGCATCGATTTCTTTCTTGTTCTTTGCCTTCAACAGTGATTCAACCAAGGTCGGCGCCTTCCTCGCCACCGAGTCGCTCCAGGCTGCCAGACCAGGACCGGCATGGGCTTTCAAGACGAACATTGGCTCGTCGGGGGATTTAATAAGCGGAGGCCGTTCGTGCAGCACATCGCGCCAATCCGCGGTCGTCGTCACCTCGCCGACGGAGGGATGGCGGGCAATGATTTGGAGCCTCCCGGGCTTCTCTTCGGGTGCAGTTCCGAATCCCGATGCCCCGCACCCATCCATGTTGGTGCGGGCCATGTTCCAGGTGAATTCCGCCCCATACGACTTTCCTTCGGGGTTCACCGCCACCAGCGTTATCTTGGCATTGGGGACGGGTGTTCCCGACTTATCGAGGACCTTGTAGCTCAAGTACAATTTCGGGTCCTGGTTTCGTACCATAGCGAAGGCACCGATAGGCATTAGAACGATCCAGGTCGAGATAGCCACGTTCGTCAAGAGTACAATTCGTATCATTTGTCCGCTCCTACTTGATTCTATAAAATGGGGACAGTCACCTATTTCTGGTCTTCAAAGCAACGACTGTCCCATTTACTTACCGGCCGACCCCATTTATGGCCTGTTTATGGCTGTCCCCATTTGCCGCGGTTCAAGGTTACGTATCATGTCCCAGCGTGAGCATGGCGCCCGGCCGAGGCACCGGGGGTGCCGGACCTGCGCGGCTCACGTTTCCCGCTCGCGTGTCTGGATCAGTTGTCGCAGCCGGGCGGAGAGTTCGACGGGGAGACGGTTGCACCACGAGGCGTCGATCAAGCCGACTTCGAGCAGGTCGATTACGTGGACCTGGTCTTTTAAGCGAAACGAAGTCAGCTTCATGCGGACCAACGCCTCCAACGTGGGGACGCGAAAGTCGGGCCCGGCCTCGGACTCGCTGATTTCAGGAGCCGGAAGGAAATGATCCGGCCGCACCTTCTCGCCGGCAAACAAGACGTGAATCGCGCTGCGCACGGAACCTTGTGGTCCGTCGAGGAACAGATCGACGCCCACGACGTTCTGGTGGATGAAACCGACGGCTTGGAGTTCGGCAACGATCCGGTCGAAGTCCTGCCGCGACACGAGCAGATCCACGTCCTTGGTGTTCCGCACGGCTTCCTGATCCACGCGCGCGACCCACGCGGCCACGGCATGGCCCCCCACGATGACGTGGGGAATTCCCGCCTGCTGAAGCGCCCGCGCCGCACGACATGCCCGCTCTCGAACGTCCTGCACGGCCGCAACCATCCTTTCCCAAGAGAACTCGTTGAGGGTCACCGCCATCATGCGGACAACTCCCTTGTTTGAAAATGGGGACAGTCACCCATTTCTGGTCTCCAAAATAGGTGACTGTCCCCGTTTAAGTCGGATGTCCGCTTTTCATGCCGAAGAAGTATGATCCTATGGAGAGGCCGCCGATGACCGCGCAAAAGATGTAGAAACTCAGCGGATCTGGCGGCGACAAGACACACGAAGCAACCGTTGATAAAGCCGCGATCACGGCGATCTTTACGCAATGTCGCATTGAAGTCCCCTTTGCCCGTTGCGGTAGTGTTAGAACTCTTTCGTTGTCGAGTCATCGTCAGCCCACCCACAAAATAGGTGACTGTCCCCATTTATTTTCCCCATCGGCTGCGAATTGTCGGGAATCGAGCATTGCCATTATGCACGCACGGCCACTGCCGGGCAAGCTGACCGCGGCAGCCGGGCGTGGCCGAACCCCCGGCAGAAGGAGTCGGGGACGTGTTTTTCGGCTCTCGGAGTCTGGGTAAATTGGATTCGATAAATCGGGTCACTACGAACGCTTATGAATCATCGCGGCAAAGCCAGCGTTTCAGGACTTCCAGGACGTAATCGATCTGTTCGGCCGAAAGGGGTGTGTCTTTCGGGATGTAGTGCCACTTGGCCAAACACCCGCGGCAGCAGGTGGCGGTGGCGTGTTGGGCCAGAAAGATCGGGTGGCCGCGCATGGGCGTCTGGCGGCCGTCGTTGCGGGGCCGGGCGGGAGCCAAACGGTCGACGATGAACTGCCGGCCGTGCTCCAGGATGACCGGCAGCGTCTTCTGGTCGAGATACGCCCGATCCTTCGGGCCGAGCCGGAACCGGGCGCGGAACTCGCTTTGCCCAAGGGCCGCGAAGAGATCGTCCAGGTCGCGCATCGATCGTCCCTCGTTGGTAGCCGGATTCGCAAGAATTCGGATTTCTGCGATTTGATACCGCCGAATTCTTGCGAATCCGGCTACGGGCGGCACGTGCCCGATCGGCAGGCTCCCATTGCCCAAGGAACGAGCAGCCCTGGCCAAATCCGAGCAAACTCCCGGAACCGGGCCAGTTCGCATAACCGATTATTTGACATAGACTTGTGTTGTTCCGCAAGAGCGACCTGCTCCTCGTGCGGCACCCGGATTGCAGACGGGGGCACGTCGTGGCGGTTCCGGACGCAGCGTGACCGTGCCAAGAAGTACCGGCAAACGCTTCGCGTACCGACTGAAAACTAATGCGTATCCTGTTCGCGAAAGGAGGGGAAGGTGACCCCCAAAGAGGTGTTGGCGTTGTGCCGGGAAAAAGACGTCAAGGCGGTCGACATGCGGTTCATGGATTTTCCGGGTTTGTGGCAGCACTTCACCATTCCGGTGGACCATCTGAAGGAAGACGTGTTCGAGGACGGCTTGGGGTTCGACGGATCGAGCATCCGCGGGTGGAAGGCGATCAACGAGAGCGACATGCTGGTCGTCCCGCAGCCGGAAACGGCCTCGTTGGACCCGTTTACCGAACTGCCCACCTTGTCGATGATCTGCAACATCCAGGACCCGATCACGCGGGAAGACTACACCCGCGACCCGCGGAACGTCGCCCGAAAAGCGGTCAACTATCTCAAGAGCACCGGCATCGCCGACACGTGCAACATCGGTCCGGAGGCGGAGTTCTTCGTCTTCGACGACGTCCGTTTCGAGCAGGACTCCAACCGGGCGTTCTACTACATCGACAGCATCGAGGGGCAGTGGAACCGCGGCCGCGAGGAGCGCCCGAACTTGGGCTACAAGCTGCGTTACAAGGAAGGCTATTTTCCCGTCCCGCCGGCCGACCAGATGATGGATCTGCGGAACGAGATGATGCAGTTGATGATCGAGTGCGGGCTGGACGTGGAATGCCAGCACCACGAGGTGGGCACCGCCGGACAGGCCGAGATCGATCTGCGGTTCGACGAACTGGTCAAGATGGCCGACAAGATGATGATGTACAAGTACATCATCAAGAACGTGGCCAGACGGCACAACAAGACGGTCACGTTCATGCCCAAGCCGCTCTTCGGCGACGCCGGCTCGGGCATGCACACGCACGTTTCGCTGTGGAAGAACGACGAGCCGCTGTTTGCCGGCGGGGGTTACGCGGGCCTGAGCGACATGGCGCTGTACGGGATCGGCGGCCTGCTGAAACACGCCCCGGCGATCCTGGCCTTCAGCAACCCGACGACCAACAGCTACAAGCGGCTGGTGCCCGGCTTCGAGGCCCCGGTGAACCTGGCCTATTCGCAGCGGAACCGTTCGGCGGCCGTGCGGATCCCGATGTACAGCCCCAACCCGAAGACCAAGCGGCTGGAGTTCCGCTGTCCCGACCCGAGCTGCAATCCCTACCTGGCCTTCGCGGCCATGCTGATGGCGGTGATCGACGGGATCCAGAACAAGGTCGATCCGGGCGAGCCGCTGGAGAAGGACATCTACGACTTGACGCCGGAGGAACTGGTCGACGTGCCGACGACGCCCGGCTCGCTGGAGGCGGCGTTGGCGGCCTTGCGCGAGGACCACGAGTTCCTGCTCCGCGGCGACGTGTTCACGCCCGACGTGATCGACACGTGGATCTGGTACAAGACGGAGAACGAGGTGGACGCGTTGCGGCTGCGTCCGCACCCGTACGAGTTCTGCATGTACTACGATATTTGAAGCGTACTTGGCACGGTCCTGAGTCCGTGGATACCGTGGGCCTGCTCGGGACGCATTGTGAATGGAACCCCTACTGCGGCGCGACCCCGCCGAGCGCAGTCGGCGGGCGTTTCGGGCAACGTTTCGTGCATCGTTTCGTGCATCGTTTCGTGCATCGTTTCGTGCATCGATCCGCGCAACGATTCGCGGATCGATCAAGCGGGCGCGCGACAGTGCGCCTCGGCCAGTTCGATCGCCTTGAGCAGCCCGCGGGCCTTGTTGAGCGTTTCGTGCCATTCGTTGCTCGGAACGCTGTCGGCGACGATCCCGGCGCCGGCTTGGACGTAGGCCTTGTCGCCTTGGACCACAATGGTCCGCAACGCGATGCAGGTGTCCATGTTGCCGTTGAAATCGACGTAGCCGACCGCCCCGGCGTACGGACCGCGGCGATGCGGCTCGACCTCGTCGATGATCTCCATCGCCCGGACCTTCGGCGCGCCGGAGACGGTTCCCGCGGGCAGGCAGGCCTGCAAGGCGTCGAAGGCCGTCTTGTCCGGCGTCAATTGGCCGCAGACGTTGCTGGTAATGTGCATCACGTGGCTGTAACGCTCGACGGTCATCACGTCGGTCAGCTCGACCGAGCGGTATTGGGAAACGCGTCCCACGTCGTTGCGGCCCAGATCGACCAGCATCACGTGTTCGGCCCGTTCCTTGGGATCGGCCAGCAGTTCTTCCTCCAGGCGCCGGTCTTCCTCCTCGGTCTCGCCTCGCCGCCGGGTGCCGGCCAGGGGGCGAACGGTGATGCGGCCGTCGACCACGCGGACCATCACTTCCGGCGAGCTGCCCACCAGGGTGACCGCCGGCGTGCGGACGTAGAACATGAACGGGCTCGGGTTGACCACTCGCAGGGTGCGGTAGACGTCGAACGGATGGGCACGCAACGGGACCGTCAGCCGCTGGCTGAAGACGACCTGGAAGACGTCGCCGGCGCGGATGTATTCGACGCACTTTTCGACCGCCTTCTCGAAGTCGGCCTGGGTGAAGTTCGACTCGTAATCCAGATTCACGTCGCCGCCGGTGCAGATGTCCATCGGGCGGACGGCCTCGCGCGGCGAAGAGAGCTGCTCCACCAGGCGATCGACTCGACGGCAGGCGTCCTCGTAGGCCGCCTCCACAGTGATTCCCGG
>Ga0307378_10005432_pt1 | contig 17772 bp, 20 predicted proteins | sample UN1MG_FD_202238 | JGI IMG/M metagenome (GOLD analysis project Ga0307378, IMG submission 202238) | Soil microbial communities from Risofladan, Vaasa, Finland - UN-1 | ecosystem: Environmental > Terrestrial > Soil > Coastal area > Acid sulfate soil | place: Finland: Risofladan, Vaasa | collected... | reverse complement strand
TAATGTGCCATTTTTTTCTTTTGGATTCAAGCCTAAATAAAAAACAAAGAAGAATTTCTGTAGCTTTCTTTATAGATTTTTTCGTTTAATTTGATGGATGCCATCCAGCGGGAAAGAGCAGGAAAGCGCATAGTGTATAGAGCATTGGGTTTCACAGAGAAATTGGGCTAAGTTCATTCCTTTTTCTTAAACACCTTTAATAGCTCTTTAAGAGAGGATAGCTCTTTGCTTCCTAAAACATATGCAGAGATAACATATATAACAAGCCCTGCGCATACTATTATCAAAATTCCTGAAGCGAGATTAAAAGTTTTTTGTTCCAAAATGCTACTAAAAACCTTGAAGGCCAGAAAATAAATGCAGATACTCATAATAAGAGAGGATATAAAAGACCTTACCATTGAGCGTGCCACTACCCTTCCTTCAATACCTCCCAGCCTCTTTTGTAATAAAAAAATGAGCATAAATAGTTGTAGGGTGGAAGCAAGGGAAAGGGCCAAGGCCAGCCCCCCATGCTTTAGGGGACCCATTAAAGCAAGAGAAAAGGCGATATTTGCAATCATAGCCACTACTGCCACTTTCACAGGGGTTTTGGTATCTTGCAGCGAGTAAAATGCTGACACAAACACCCTAAGGCCAGCAAATGCCCAAAGCCCAATAGAATAATAAAGGAGGGCCTGCGCAGTCATTGTTGTGGTAAATGAGGTAAAGGCACCCCTTTGAAATAATAGCGTAATAATTGGTTGCCTAAGAACAATTAATCCTGCCATTGCTGGTATAGTGATAAACATAGTAAGTCTCAGGGCATGAGAAAGTGTTTGCTTTAATCTGTAAATATCCCCCTCTGCCGCCTCTCTTGAAAGAGATGGTAAAACAGCTGTACTGATTGCTATTGCAAAAACACCAAGAGGAAATTGGACGAGTCTATCAGCATAATAGAGATACGAGACACTGCCCTCTCTAAGTAGAGATGCTAACAGTGTACCAATTAGTTGATTTATTTGATAAATAGCTGAACCAAAGATGGTTGGAAGCATTAGCATACCAATCTTCTTTAAGGCTGGATGCCTTATGTTCCATTTCGGTACAAAAGATAGACCCTTGTTCATCAAAAAAGGTATCTGCAGTGCCATCTGAATAACCCCCCCCACAATTACACCGAGAGCCAGGCCTATTGTTGGTGTTTTCATATAGGGAACTATGAAAATAAGAACAGCAATCATTGATAGATTTAAAAAGATAGGTGCTATGGCAGGGGCTGCAAAATGCTTAAGGGAGTTAAGGATACCCATAAAAAGTGCAAGCAGGCTAACCAGAAATATGTAGGGAAACATAATGCGGGTCAAAAGAACAGTGAGAGCATATTTTTCACCCATACCCCCAAAGCCCGGGGCGATAACTCTCACAATTAACGGAGAAAGGATAACGCCGAGTATTGTAATAGCTATTACAATGCAAACAAGAAACGTTAAAACAACCCGTGCAAGGAAAAAGGCCTCTTCTCTTGATTTATTCTGTAAATATTCCGTGAAGACAGGGATAAAGGATACGGTGAGCGAACCTTCTGCAAAGAGTCTCCTCAAAAGATTGGGAATCCGAAAGGCAACAAAAAATGCGTCTGCAGACATACCAGAGCCGAAGAAATTGGCAATGAGTATGTCTCTTACCAATCCCAGAATCCTGCTTAGGAAGGTAAAAATACCGACTACCCCGGCTGCCCTTGTAACAAGATCATTTTCATTCATGAAAAACCTTGACACAGTTTCAGGATTAGTTTAATGTCCCTTCAAAAAAAGGGTGCAGGTCTCATACAATCTATTTTGCTATGTAAAGATCTTAAAATTTATGTAAAGTTTTATCAAGCAGCCTTTTTTAATAGATGCTCTATTTTACAGGAGGTAAACACGTGGCAAATCATAAATCTGCTATCAAAAGAGATAGACAAAGCAAAGTGCAAAGATTAAGGAATGCGGGATACAAAACCATGGCTAAAAATGCAGTAAAAGAGCTAAGACTCGCCATAGCTAATAAAAAGATCGAAGATGCAAATCTATCCCTTAATAAGGCCATTTCCACACTCCAAAAGGTTCAATCCAAAGGTGCTCTACACAAAAGTACAGCAAGCAGAAAAATCTCCAGATTGACCCGTCAGGTAAACAAACTTGCTATTGTAAGTGCTGAGGAAAACAAAGAAGAAAAATTAGGTTCTCCAAAACAAGATCCCCCCTCGAGCCAGTCCTGATCAAGCCATCAGCATCATATATATTGTGTAAGGCTTCCTCTAACTCCTCTTCCTGCCAGAATCTTTCCTGAGCCAAATATTTTTCGATCACAAAAGTGGGAAGAGGTTGTAATCTTTTTATCGCTCCCATCCTCCCTCCTCCTTTCTTAAGCCCTGACTTGGCTTTCAAAATTAACCTAATTTGTCTCGCCAACATCCCTAAAAGGCCTAACAATGTAGTTGCATCCCGTCCTTGTGTTTCAAAAAGCTTGCTTAAAACAACTATCGCATGGTCAGCATCCTTTTTAGACACATAATCTACTAGATCAAAAACTGTAAAAAGCCTGCTAAAGGTAGTCAATTCTTTTATTTGTTCTACCCCTATCCGGGAATGTGGATACCTCAGGGAAAGTTTGAATATCTCGCTAAAAAGGTCTCTTAAGCTGCTTCCAACTATTTGATAAATAAAGGATGATGCCTCTTTGTCAATATCTAACTCTAACTCCTTTGCCCTCTTTTGTAACCAGTTGTATACCTGCCGTTCGGATAACCTTTTAAAATTTACTGCCTTGCCAAGTTCCTTAAACCTTTTGTAAAAAGCCCCTGTCAAATCTGTTGTGCTTGATATCCAAATAATACAAGTAGAATCAACTGGATTGTCCATATAGGAAAGAAACTGTTGATATGCGTCTTTAGCAAAGTTCTCAGTTCCCCTCACTATGAACAATCTGTGGGAAGACATAAAAGGAACAAGATGAGCTCTGTTGAGTATCTCTTGGGCAGAAACCTCACCACCATAAAGTGTCTCTAAATTAAATGCCTTGACTTCGTCAGGTATAAAATCTTTTTTGATCTTATCAAGGGTTATCTCTAACCAGAAATCTTCAGGACCATAAAATAAATAAAAGGGTGCGAAAGCACCCTTATGTAAAGAGGTCAGGACATTCTCCGGAGTTAAATTTTGCATTACAACCTTTCCATAGTCCTTGAATATATTTGTATGACTTAGTCCATCGGTTCATAAATTCGATGACGTATTCATTCACTCAGGACTAAGTGCTGAGTGAGCAATCGCACAGGTTATGCTCATAAAAATACGTAACCGTATTTGCGAATCGAAGCACTTAGGTCATGGATAATCCAATCATACCACTATATTAACCAATCTTTTCTGAACAACGATTACCCTTTTTATTTCTTTCTCTTGTATAAAATGCTGAACCCGTTTGTCTTTAAGGGCCAGATCCTGAATCTCCTTTTCATTTAATGAAACGGGTATCTCTATTCTGCTCCTTAGCTTGCCATTTACCTGAATAACAATTAAGCAGGTTTCTTTCTTAAGGGCATCTTCTCGGTACGTTGGCCAGGAAACAATTGCAAGGCTATCACTATGACCGAGGGGTCTCCATAGCTCCTCTGTAATATGTGGTACGACAGGATGCAAAAGCATTACCATGGTATCCACTGCCTCTTTAATAACAGAGGAGGCAACTTCAGATATTTCTTTACCATTACTGATAAACTGATTTACCGTATTGAAAAGTTCCATAACCGCACTGATGGCAGTATTAAAATGAAACCTATTCTCTATGTCTTCTGTCACCTTTCTTATGGTCTGGTGTGTCTTCCGGTGAATATCTTGCAAATCAGGTGAAAGGGATTGAATTGCATCATAGGGTTTTGCGTTAGAGAGGGTTTGCCTATTTTCAAAAACCAGACGCCATACCCTATTGAGAAATCTCCACGCACCCTCGACACCCTCGTCGCTCCATTCGAGATCCCTCTCAGGGGGGGATGCAAACAAACAGAACATCCTCACTGTGTCTGCACCGTATCGATCAACAAGTTTCTGTGGATCGATCACATTTTTGGTAGATTTGGACATCTTTACAGAACCCCCGATCTGTGCCTCTTTGCCGCAATAAGCGCATCTGCCTTCCTTTACCTCTTCAGGAAAAAGATACCCATGCTCCTGGCACTTGAAGGTCTCTTTACATACCATGCCCTGGGTCAGGAGATTGGTAAAAGGTTCATCTATTTTTAGATACGCCATATCCCTAAGGACCTTTGTGTAGAACCGGGAATAAAGGAGATGCAGTATGGCATGCTCAATACCGCCGATATATTGATCCACAGGCATCCAGTAGGCTACCTTTTCCTTATCAAAGATGCTATTCTCATATCTTGGAGATGCAAATCTGTCAAAATACCATGATGATTCAACAAAGGTATCCATGGTATCTGTCTCTCTTTTTGCTTTTTGGCCGCACTGCGGGCATGTCGTTTCATAAAAAGAAGCCTCATGTGGAAGCGGCGATTTTCCTCCTTCTTTTAAATCCAGATCAAGTGGGAGTAACACTGGTAGCTGATCCTCAGGCACGGGAACAGCGCCACACTGTGGACAATAAATAATAGGTATAGGTGCCCCCCAATATCTCTGTCTGCTCACTCCCCAGTCTTTCAGGCGGTAATTTATCGTTTTATAGCCCATTCCCTTTGATTCCAAATACTCAATTATTGAGTCCAAGGCCTCCATATTTGGCATCCCATTAAATGGACCAGAGTTTACTAAAACCCCTTCATCAACATATGCCTCGGTCATTTCCTCTTCATTCAAATCTGTATCCTCTGGTTTGATGACAACCCTGAGAGATAAATTATACTTCTTGGCAAACTCAAAGTCTCTCTGATCATGGGTAGGCACTGCCATAATCGCACCCGTTCCATACTCATAGAGGACAAAATTGGCTACATAGATAGGTATCTGCTCTCCTGTTGCAGGATTAAGACAATATCTTCCGGTAAATATTCCCTCTTTGGCCGTAAAATCAGCTGTCCTCATAAACGTGTCTACCTTGAGAATTCTTTCAACAAATTCTTTTACCTCTTTTTCTTGTGGCATGCCTTTTATTAATTCCTTAATAAATGGATGTTCCGGGGCAAAACAAAGAAAGGTTGCACCAAAAATCGTATCTTGTCGGGTTGTAAAGACCTCAATAACACGATCAGAATCAACTACTGGAAACCTTAAAATAGCTCCATGGCTCTCCCCTATCCAGTTTCTCTGCATGGTGAGTACCTTCTCTGGCCACCCTGGAAGCTTATCACAATAATCGAGCAATTCTTTTGTATAGTCTGTAATTTTAAGAAACCAACTATCCATCTCCTTTAAGGTAACCTCTTGATCAGGATGTCTCCAGCAGCATCCATCGACAACTTGTTCGTTGGCTAACACGGTCTTACAGAGGTCACACCAGTTAACATAGGTCTTCTTTTTATACGCCAGGCCTTTTTTAAACATCTCCACAAAAACAAGTTGCTCCCAGCGATAATATTCAGGCCGGCAGGTGGCCAGTTCCCTGTTCCAATCATAGCTGAAACCCATCCTCTTTAATTGGGACCTCATGTAGTCTATATTATCGTACGTCCATTTTGCCGGATGCGTGTTATTCTCAATAGCTGCATTTTCTGCGGGCATACCAAACGCATCCCAGCCCATTGGATGCAGGACATTAAATCCCCTCATCCGCTTATATCTGGCAACTACATCTCCGATAGCATAATTTCTGACATGCCCCATATGTATCTTGCCAGAGGGATACGGATACATTTCAAGCAAATAGTACTTTTTCTTTCCTTTATCTTCAGTGACCTTAAAATAATCGTTCTTTTCCCAGAATGACTGCCATTTAACCTCTGTTTTTTGAGGATCATATTTGTTCATTTACTTTGCCTCTATACTGTTATCAATTGCTATAGAATAATCAGACGCAGGAAGATCCAAATATGTTCTTAACTCCCGCCTTAAAAATTGTAAATCAGGAAAATTTTTTTCATCAATGGTAAAAATAACCTTTAATGAAAAATTGACTGCATCTCTTTTATGTATACTGTAATAGTCAATAAGATTAATTATAGTATATTTTATCAACTCCATATAATCTATTTTGATCCCTTTAACCCAGGGGACCATGATCCCAAATTCGTACAATTCAAGCTTCTCAAGTGTCGATGATATCCTCTTGATAGCAGCCGATAAAATCTCGAATGAATAACTTTTGGGTGAACCTAAGCCAACAAACAGCAATTTATCGGCCTTAATCCTTTGTTGAGAGGCTACCAGAATAAGTTCATCTCGTTTTCCACTGAGAAAATTTGTATCTATTAACTGGGTTAAAGTGCCGGTTAACTTTTCATCGAGCCTGGAAAGGTATCCTGTAAGGAGGGATTTATCTTTAAATAGGAAGGCAACCACGGCCTGACACCATAGTTGATCCAAAAATCTGTGAGTTAGCCTTAGATCCAATTTCATATTGAAGTTGCATACATTTAGGAATTTATGGATTTAGGTATTGAGAAATTAAGGAATTCCTTAATCAGCAATTGTTACCCTGCGAGATATTTCTTATTTTATTTCGCCGGGGCCTGTGTTCTGGCTTGTTTTGCTTAGAGAAGTATAAATCTTATCCAATATGCCATTAATAAAGGCACCTGATTCCTTTGTTCCAAATTTTTTTCCTAAATCTACCGCCTCATTAATAGAAACCTTTGGTGGTATATCACCCTTGTATAAAAGCTCATATACAGCTAATCGTAAAATAGAGTGGTCAACTCTTGCTATCCTTTCTAATCGCCAGTTCTGAGAAGTTTTAGATATCAAATTATCGAGCTCTTTGGTATGAACGCAAACCCCCAGGACAAGCTCCTTTGAAAAGATCTCAATATCTTTAGATATACCAAAGTTATTGCAGATTAAATCAAAGGCTGCAGCAGGATCATCTTTTTTTGAAAACTCAAGATGAAAAAGAACCTTTATTGCCAGCTCCCTCGAGCGCCTTCTTTTTCCCATGTGATTCTTGAAATTTGAAACTGGAAACTTGAAACTGGAAAGATATCCTGTCAACCACTAAATCTGTAACCCTTTAAATAAGCAGTCGGCCAACTTGATCCCTAATTCCTAAATTCGTTGTAATCATTCAGCGGTGAGCAAAAACTTAAGGTCAAGTAACTCAAAATTGAATCAAGTTTCCAGTTTCAAGTTTCAAACAAGGATAACCTAATCAAGGGCCTTAAACAGGCTGACCATCTCCATAGCCGAGACAGCAGCATCCCAACCCTTGTTTCCACTCTTTGCGCCAGCCCTTTCAATGGCCTGCTCTAAGGTATCACTAGTTATTATTCCAAATGAAACTGGAATCTTGCTCTCAAGGGCAATCGTAGCTATTCCTCTTGCTACCTGTGAGCTGATGTATTCAAAGTGTGGAGTAGCACCCCTGATTACGGCCCCCAAGCAGATCACGCATTCAAATTGACCGTTCATTGACAATTTTTTTGCCATAGAAGGGATTTCAAAGGCACCAGGCACCTTAACAATAGTTATCTGGTCATCAGATGCCCCATGCCTTTTTAGGGCATCTAAGGCCCCATCCAGTAATCGTTGACATATAAAATCATTAAAACGACTTACAACGATTGCACATGTAATTCCCTTGGCAGAAATTTCTCCTTCAATAAATTTAGGCATTGGACCCCCTTTGGCTTTGTTAGGTTTGTCGTTTTGTTTCAGTGATACATCGTTAATCAACTATTGATACTCATTATATGACCCAATTTTTCACATTTGGTTAAAAGATAGCGCATATTTTCAGGTCTTGGAGGAATTTCAATAGGGACCCTTCCTGTTACTGTTAGGCCATACCCATCAAGACCAACTATCTTCTTGGGATTATTTGTCATTATCCTCATCCTTCTTACACCTAAGGCGACAAGAATCTGGGCGCCAACCCCATAATCTCTCAAGTCAGGCTTAAAGCCAAGCTTTTGATTTGCCTCTACTGTATCAAAACCCTTATCCTGTAATGCATAGGCCTTAAGCTTATTTGCAAAACCTATTCCCCGACCTTCCTGCCTCAAATAGACAACAACACCGAGTCCCTCCTGATCGATCATCTTTAATGACTTTTGCAACTGATCTCCACAGTCACATCGATATGAACCAAAGACATCCCCTGTCAAACATTCAGAATGAACCCTCACCAGAATATCTTTGTTAGGCTCAATTTCGCCTTTTACTAAGGCCAGGTGCTCGCTATTATCGAGCTCATTTATAAATGCTATTGCCTTGAATGCACCAGATGGGGTTGGCAAAACTGTTTCTGCCTCTTTATGCACAAAGGACTCATTTCTCATCCGATAGGCGATAATATCAGCAACAGTAACTATTCTGAGACCATGCTTTTTAGCAAATTGATCAAGATCAGGCCTTCTCGCCATAGTGCCATCTTCATTCATTATCTCGCAGATAACCCCTGCCGGTTTTAGACCGGCAAGCCTGGCTAGATCTACAGAACCTTCGGTTTGCCCGGTTCTGAAAAGTACTCCTCCTCTTCTTGACCTTAAGGGGAAAAGATGCCCTGGCTGAACTAAATCATCTGGTTTAGCATCGTCGGCTACAGCTGTGAGAATAGTATGTGTCCTATCAGCAGCTGATATTCCTGTTGTTACCCCATTTTTTGCCTCTATAGAAACAGTAAAGGCAGTCTGAAAACGAGATTGATTATCTTGAACCATTAGGGGGAGTTTTAACCTTTCTACTATATCTGGATGAAGGGATAGACAAATTAAGCCTCTTGCATATTTAGCCATAAAGTTAATAACCTCAGGGGTAACCTTCTCAGCTGCCATGGTTAAATCGCCCTCATTTTCCCTGTCCTCATCATCAACAAGGATAATCATCTTTCCTTGTCTTAAATCTTCAAGTGCGCTCTTTATATTAGAAATTCCCATTGCTTTCTCCAAAACCATATCTGATCAACATATCCCTATCGATCCTTGATGGTTTTTCTTTAGATATGGCTGTTCTATCATTTAAAAAAAATTTCTCTACATACTTGGAAATCAGATCTATCTCTATGTTTACCCTGTCGCCGACCTCTTTTTGAAAAAGTGTAGTGTTATTAGCAGTTTGGGGTATAATAGTTACATCAAAGGAGGCCTTCATACATCTGTTAATGGTTAAACTTATTCCATCTACAGCAATGGAGCCCTTGTCTATCAAATACCTGCTTAAGGACTGATCAAGACATATGTGAATAATCCATGATCTTTGAAACCTTTCAATCTTTTCAATTATCCCTGTGCCATCAACATGACCGCTCACAAGATGTCCACCTAACCGGTCAGACAATCTCAGTGCCCTTTCAAGGTTTATCATCTCACCCTGTTTCAATCTTCCTAACGTGCTCCTATTAAGTGTCTCAGCTGAAATATCCAGAGTAAAAAGCTCTCCTTTTATGTCCGTGATGGTCAAACAGACACCATCAACCGCAATACTTTCCCCTGGATGGCAATCAGAAAAAAAAGCAGGTACTCTTAGGATACAGACAGCCTCTGCACCTGACCTTCGTATGCTTTTTACCTCTCCAATTCCCTCAACAATACCGGTAAACATTGTAAGTGCCTAAAATTTAACCCACCGTAAGCCTGCCCGCCCCGATTGTATCGGGACAGGCTGGTCTGGCGGGTAAAAGTGAACTAAAGTTCTCATAATTTAATTCACAATTCCTCAATTCCCCAATCCGCAATTACCTCTGAGGATATGCCTCAATCATAATATCATCATCAAATCTTCTGACCATTAAAACCTTTAGTGGTAAACAATCTTCTATATTACCACATCCAGGCCCTCTCGCAAATGGTACGCCATTATCACCACCTAATATTTTAGGGGCAAGGAACATATAATACTTATCAACAAGCTCCTCTCTTATCATGGAACCAAATAGTGTTGCCCCACCCTCTACTAAAACAGAGCTTATTGACATTTTGGCTAATTCATCCAGTAAATCGGCGAGATCAATCCGCCCATTTCTTATCTGGCAGTTAACAATCCGAGCTCCCAGGTCTTCTATCTTTTTTCTCTTTGCACTGTCTACATTACTACCTACAGCTATGATGGTCAAGCCTGATTTAGGTGAATCAAACACCTTACTGTGTAAAGGAATCCTTAAATTTGTATCTACTATTATCCGAAAAGGATCTGAGGTTGATCTTCCTATCAGATAAGGTGTCAAAAAAGGATTATCCACTATAACAGTTTCTACCCCAACCAGAATAGCATCCACTCGTTTTCTTAATGAATGAACAAACTTTCTTGATTTTTCACCTGTGATCCACTTTGAATTACCTGTTTGTGTAGCGATCCATCCATCAAGAGTAAGGGCCCCCTTCAAAATCACAAAGGGTTTGTCTTTTGTTATATATTTTATATAAACCTCGTTTAACTTTTTGCATTCTTCCTCTAATACGTTACATTTCACCTTCACCCCGTGAGAGGAAAGGAATTCACACCCACCTCCAGTAACATGTGGATTAGGATCAACCATGCCCACAACAACTTTCTTAACGCTGCTTTTCAATATAGTCTTTGTGCATGGTGGGGTTCTACCAAAATGGTTACAGGGCTCCAGGTTAACATAGAGGGTGGCTCCCTTTGCGCTTTTTCCAGCCATAGATAGAGCCTCTATTTCAGCGTGTGGGGCCCCTGCCTTTTTATGATATCCAGAGCCAACAATCTGTCTATCCTTAACAACAAGTGCCCCTACTAAGGGATTTGGAGATGTGGAGCCCAGGCCCTTTTTTGCCAGCCTGAGCGTCTTTTTCATGAATCCTTCATCAATACCCATTGGTGCGAAAAATTATAAGTGTCTAAAGTTTGAATGTTACAACAACAACAGAGTCTGAAGGGGTGTGGAATGTGGGATAATCTTAAGCAAAAATCGCATACAGAAAATCATAGTTCGCAATTTTCTCTTGGCGTTTGTCGATGCTATTTATCCTCTCCGCTTCTTTCATCAAGCAAATCTTTCAATTCAGTCATAAATTCATTTATATCCTTAAATTGCCGATAAACAGATGAAAATCTTACATACGCAACATCGTCCCAGATTTTAAGCCTTTCAATCACCCTCTCGCCTATTTCAGAACTGTTTATTTCCCTATTGCCACTTTCCTGAAATTGCTGGGCCAGAGAATCAACAAAATCATCAATCTTATTGATGCTTATTGGCCTCTTCTGGCAGGCCATTTGAATGCCCGCTCTGATCTTTTCATTACTGAAAGGTTCTCTTCTTCCATCCTTTTTTACCACCATAGGCAAAACAGCCTCAACCTTTTCATAGGTGGTAAAGCGCTTTTTGCAATTAAGGCATTCCCTCCTTCTTCGTATCATCCTCCCATCTTTACCGAGTCTGGAATCAATGACCTTATTGTTAATTTCTGCACAAAATGGACATTTCATATCGATAACCTCTCTACTTCTATATTTGCCTCAGACAGCATCTCGTCTGCCAGAGTATCTGGGTAACCGTCGAAAAAAAAGATTTTTTTTACCCCTGCATTAATAAGCATCTTTGTACAAATAATACATGGCTTGTGGGTAGAGTATAGGGTTGTTCCTTTAGTAATAACTCCATAATAGGCTGACTGTATAATTACATTCTGCTCAGCATGAAGACCTCTGCAGAGCTCATGTCTCTCCCCTGGCTTTACTGCAAGGTTCTCTCTCACGCAGCCGGTTTCCTCGCAGTGCCGTATACCAGTCGGTGCGCCATTATACCCTGTAGCCAAAATCCTCTTATCTTTAACCAACACTGCGCCAACACTTCTCCTCAGGCATGTTGATCGTGTAGCTACCAGTTTTGCAATAGACATAAAATATTCTGGCCAGGAAGGTCTTTGCACTTAATCTCCCAATCTTTTGGGTTTTTTTGAGTTTGATGAGTTTTTTAGGTTTATTGAGTTCATAGAATTTTAACCCAACATGCTCAATAAACACAAGAAATCCAATAAACACTAATAGAGGGGAAATTGACGGCAAAGAGAATGAACCATTGATCTCACATCATTAAGCACTCTTGTATCATAAGGCCTCTCTAGTACTCTTGTAATACATTCGGCAATCGTCTTCATTTCTCTTTCCTTCATACCCCTTGTGGTTAAGGCAGGTGTACCTAATCTAATGCCACTTGTTACACTTGGCCCTTTTTTGTCAAAAGGTACACTGTTTTTATTAACAACAATACCTGCGTGCTCTAAAGCATTCTCTGCATCGATCCCTGTCAAATCACTTTTGTTAAGATTAATGAGAACAATATGATTATCAGTCCCGCCACTAATCAATTCCAGACCACGAGCCAATAACTCTTCCGCCAAGACCTTGGCATTGTTCACAATCTGCCTCTGATAGTCAGCAAACTCAGGAGTCATTGCCTGCTTAAAAGCTACGGCCTTGGCAGCAATCACATGCATAAAGGGACCACCCTGTATGCCTGGAAAAATTTGGGCATCAATCTGCTTTGCGTACTTTTTTTTGCCAGTATCAAACCCCCCTTGGACCCCGAAGGGTCTTGTGCGTTGTAGATGCAACAAAATCAGCAAAAGGAAACGGCGAAGGATGTTGACCTCCTGCAATCAACCCAGCGACATGCGCAATGTCAGCCATATAATAGGCTCCTATGTCCTCTGCAATTTGCTTAAAGGGCCTAAAATCAATTATTCTTGGGTAGGAGCTGGCACCAGCAATTATTAATTTTGGTCTAAAAGAGCGAGCCAAAGATCTAACTTGATTAAAATCTATTCTATGGGTCTGAGGATCAACCCCATAAAATACTGCCTTATAGATCTTACCAGAAAAATTGATATTACTTCCATGGCTCAGGTGTCCTCCATGTGCGAGATCCATCCCCATTATCGTATCCCCAGGGCTTAAAAAGGAAAAATATACAGCCATATTGGCTTGAGAGCCAGAGTGAGGCTGAACATTAGCAAATTCGGCTTTAAAGAGCTTCTTTGCCCTCTCTATAGCCAGGTTTTCTACGATATCGACATTTTTACATCCAGCATAGTATCTCGCTCCTGGATAGCCTTCGGCATACTTATTTGTTAGCACACTTCCCTGAATATTCATCACAACCTGGCTTGTGAAATTCTCCGAGGCAATCATCACAAGATTATTTTTTTGTCTCTCTGTTTCTGCCTCAATAGCCTTAGCAATCTGAGAATCAATTGTATTTAGACTCATTTAGTACCTTCATGTGGTATTTGAAACTTGAAATTAGATCAATACAATAAATTCAAACAGAAAGCAGAAGGGCTAACAGTCAGGAGATACAAATTTCAGGTTTCGAACTTCATGTATCAATCTCCTCCAAGCGCCTTAGATGTCGGCCCCCCTCAAAATCAGTATGTAAAAAAATATCTACCATCTCTAAAGCCAGACCAGAGCCGAGGATCCTGCTTCCAAGGACAAGTATATTAGCATCATTGTGTTTCCTGCTAAGCTCGACTGTATAAAGATTGTGACAAAGGGCAGCCCGGACATTTCTGAACCGGTTGGCAGTTATGGACATCCCAATTCCTGAGCCACAGAGTAATATCCCTCTGCTAAACTTCTTTTCGGCAATGTTTTGGGCTACCTCTTTAGCGATGAGTGGGTAGTCAACTGATTCATGGCTGAATGTGCCTACATCTTTGACATTATACCCTTTTTTAGATAAAAAATTTCTTATTTGTTCTTTTAAATCAAATCCAGCGTGATCTGATCCGACAATTATATTCATTGCTTGTTGCTCGTTGCTTGTTGCTGGACTTCTTGCCAGCATCCGGAACCGAGAAACCAGTGATGATCTCTTCAGGGTTTATATTCTTTGAAGATTAGTGAGCTATTTGTGCCGCCAAAACCAAAAGAATTAGATAGCACAGTTCTCACCCTCATATTTCTGGCCTTGTTTGGGACGTAGTCAAGATCGCATTCAGGATCTTTAAATTCATAATTGATAGTTGGAGGGATACAGCTATTTTTTATTGTTAATATGGAGTATATTGCCTCTGCCACACCAGCGCCACCTAAAAGATGCCCCGTCATCGATTTAGTGGAAGTTACAGGAACCTTGAATGCATAATCCCCGAAAACTAATTTTATTCCCTTTGTCTCAGAGATATCATTCAATTTTGTACTCGTTCCATGTGCATTTATACAATCAATGTCAGTAGGATTTAGTCCTGCATCCTTTAGCACGGCCTGTATGCAAAGGCTAGCCCCTATTCCTTCGGGATCGGGAGCAGTGAAATGATAGGCATCTGAAGACATACCATAGCCAACTATTTCAGCATAGATATCTGCAGCCCTATCAAGTGCATAAGTTAATTCCTCTAAAATAATAATACCTCCACCCTCTGAGATTATAAAGCCATCTCTTTCATTATCAAATGGTCTTGATGCCTTCTCCGGTTCTTCATTTCGTGTTGAAAGGGACTTCATTGAGGTAAAACCCGCTAAGGCCAATGGGGTTATACATGCTTCTGTCCCGCCCGTTATCATCACATCAGCCGCTCCCCGTTGGATTATCTTAAAAGACTCGCCAATGGCATGGGAACTCGCAGCACATGCTGTTACTATCGCTGCATTCGGACCCCTGGCCCCAAATTCCATAGATATCTTTCCTGGTGACATGTTGGCAATTATACCAGGAATAAAAAAGGGGCTTACCCTTCGTGGCCCTTTTTCTAAAAGAATCTTATGATACAATTCAATAGTGCCCAATCCACCGATACCAGAACCGGTCACACACCCTACCATATGGCTGTTTTGTTGTGTTATCTTGAGCTTTGAATCCTCAATGGCCATTCGAGCTGAGGCCATAGCATAGTGAATGAAAATATCGAGGTGCCTCGCATCCTTTGGTGAAAGAAAGTCCTCAGACCTAAAATCCTTTACCTCGCCAGCAATCTGGGAAGTAAATGAAGATGCATCAAATTTTGTAATAGGCCCTATACCAGATTTGCCTTTTGAGACGGCCTCCCAATTTTCTTCCGTACCAATACCAAGGGGTGTAACCATTCCTATCCCTGTAATGACAACTCTTCTGGTCATCTTGGTATTCTCCTAAACTAATGAAATGAGAGTTTATCCCGTATTTTTTTCAATGTATTCGATAGCGTTCCGAACAGTAGCGATCTTTTCAGCCTCCTCGTCAGAAATAGAGATACCAAATTCCTCTTCCATGGCCATAATCAATTCTACTTGATCGAGTGAGTCTGCTCCCAAATCATCTACAAATGATGCCTCTGGTATTACATCTTTCTCATCAACCTCCAACTGCTCACAAATAATCTTTTTTATTTTTTCCTCAACTGACATGTGTACCTCCATAAATTATTTGTTAAATAATCTTACATATAAAGACCACCGCTTACATGAATAACCTGCCCTGTAACATATGTTGCGCCGTCAGAAGCCAACCAATAAACAGTGTCAGCCACCTCATCAGGCTCCCCAACCCTGCCCATAGGAATCTGGGACAGAAAGGCTTCCTTTGCCTTATCAGGAAGCTTTTGCGTCATCTCAGTATTAATAAAACCTGGTGCTACTGCATTGACGGTAATACCTCTGCTAGCCAACTCCCTTGCAACAGTCTTAGTGAAACCCATTATCCCTGCTTTCGAGGCTCCATAGTTAGACTGGCCAATATTTCCAATCTGACCAACAACAGAGGAAATATTTATAATTCTGCCACTCCTCTGTTTTATCATTGACCTCATTACAGCTTTGGTGCAATTAAAAACGCTTTTCAGGTTGACCTGAAGTGTCTGATCCCATTGCTCCTCAGACATCCTCATTAAAAATGCATCTCTTGTTATCCCGGCATTGTTAACCAACACATCCACCCTCTGAAAATCTTTGACCACCCTCTGAAAAAATTCCTCAACATCTCTAAAGGAAGAAACGTCGAGTTTCTCTGACCTTGCCTCAACATTCATTGTATCAAGGAGTCCCAATGTCTTTTTTTCTGCAAGGTCATCAGGGTCATAATGCACAAATATAATTCTTGCACCCTCTCGAGCAAATCTAAGACAGATTGCCCGGCCAATTCCCTTAGATCCTCCTGTAATAACTATTGTCCTTTTTGATGCAGACATTTTGTTACGTGTTATCTTTCATTTCCTTTGGTTTGAAATGCAGCCAATCCTTCCTCTAGCCGCTCTTTGACATGATTATTAACAAAATCAATAGCTATTCGAATCGCATTCTTTATAGCCTTAGGGCTTGAATCACCGTGACATATAATTCCAACACCTTTTACCCCTAAAAGAAGGGCTCCACCATGTTCTGTATAATCGAGATTCCTTTTAAAATCTTCAAATGCTCTTCCAGTGAGCCAGAATCCAAGCTTAGAGATCAAGCTCTTGGACATTTCTCTTTCAAACATAACACCTATGGTCTCGGCCATTCCTTCACTTAATTTAAGTGCTACATTACCTACAAATCCATCGCTAACAATTACCTGTACATCTCCAGAAAAAATATCCCTCCCTTCAACATTCCCAACAAAATTAAATGGGCCCTTTTTAAACAACTCGTGTGCAATTCTGACCTGCTCATTTCCCTTGCTTCCCTCTTGCCCGATATTCAAAATGCCGACCTTTGGATTGTCGATATTAAGCAATGAGCGGGTAAAAATATCACCCATAATCCCAAATTCAAAGAGCTGCCTGGGTTTGGTGTCAACATTAGCACCAACATCAATCAAGACGACATTTCCCTTTGCCCCAGGAAAAATACCAGCCAAAGCCGGCCTTTCCACGCCTTTTAACCTTCCAAGAGTAAGAACAGCAGCACCTACAGTTGCACCAGAATTTCCGGCACTTACGACAGCATCAACATCGCCTCTCCGTGCAAGGTCAAAGGCCACCATAATAGAGACATCTTTCCTGTGTCGTAGCACCTTGAGAGGTAATTCATCCATAGCCACCATCTGGGAACAGTGATGAATCTGGATGCTGTTATCTCGGTTTCCGTCTTTACCTAACTCTTTCCGGATGAGGTGCTCATCTCCTACTAAGATGAGATTCACCCCCAATTCAGACCGTGCCCAAAGGGCACCTTGAACGTTCACTCCGGGGGCGTGGTCTCCTCCCATGGCATCTATTGCTATATTCAGATTAACCCTCTTCTTTTTTAATTACTGTCTCACCCTTATAGGTACCACAATTCATGCATACATGATGTGGTAGGACTGGTTCGTGACATTGAGGGCAAAATGAAATGCTGGCCACTTTTAGGTGATGATGAGACCTCCTCATATCCCTTCTTGATTTTGATGTTTTCTTCTTAGGTACAGGCATAATGATCGTTACTTTTTGCTCGTTACGAGTTGTTTGTAAAGAGATGTCTCATATCTTGATTGACATGAGCACCTTGCTATATTCAAGTTACACCCACATAGAGGGCAAAGCCCTTTGCAGTCTTTCGTGCAAAGAGTCTTCATTGGTAAATTGAGAATAAGCTGCTCTTTTATTATTTGATCCGAGTCTAAAAAATTATCATCAATGAAATCGAGATTAAGGTCATTTTCTAATAGTTCAACTTCTGCTTCCCCTTTATATGGAAACATTGACAAGTATATTCTAAAATCTGTTGTTACATCCTTACTGTAAGTTTCAAGACACCTGTCACATCTCAAAAGCAACCTAGTAGATAAAAAACCATCTAC
>Ga0307378_10005430_pt1 | contig 17773 bp, 14 predicted proteins | sample UN1MG_FD_202238 | JGI IMG/M metagenome (GOLD analysis project Ga0307378, IMG submission 202238) | Soil microbial communities from Risofladan, Vaasa, Finland - UN-1 | ecosystem: Environmental > Terrestrial > Soil > Coastal area > Acid sulfate soil | place: Finland: Risofladan, Vaasa | collected... | reverse complement strand
TGAAACCGGATGTCTGGTGCTCTATAATATCAGTTGTTAGCATGAAAAATGACTGGAAGCAGATCTTCGCGTTCGAGGAATATCCCGACCTGTCTGTTCTCAAGCGATCATTGGGAATGGGAGTTTTCCTACTCCCCCCACCTGTGTCAACTCGTACCAATGACCGACCGTGGTAAGATTTACGGCCGATAGTGCGAGCCTATTCAGTCAAGCCACCGGAGGGCTTAATGCAGTTCCCGATCCGAGCCGCTGAGCGGCAGACCGGTTGCCGGCCGATGTGCCTCTTACTCTGCGCAGCCTTCTTTGTAGCCTACCTCTCCGGCTTCGCCACCCCGGGCCAGGCGCGCTCGCAAGAGAGCGTCGCCGAGGCTAATCCTATTGCTTCCCAGCGCCCTGTGCGCACGGACAGCCCGCGCGACACCTTGGAAACCTTCTTGCGCCTCAGCGACGAGATGGAGACAGCCGTTGCCGATTACCTCGCGCGAAGCACCCGGGCCGGCGCCGAGCGTCTCGCGCTCCTGTCCGACCAGATGGTTGCTCTGATCGATCTCGACGCCGTCGCCAGCGTCTCGCGCCGCGAGGTGGGCATCGAAACGGCGACCTACCTGATGGACATCTTTGGCCGGATCACCCCACCAGACCTCGCCTCGGTACCCGATGAGGGGGCGATGGAAGCCGAGGGCGCGGAGAGTTTCCGCATTCCGGGGACACCGATCCGGATCGACCAGATGGCCGCGGGCAGCCGTAAGGGCGAGTATCTCTTCGGCGCCTCCACCGTTCAGGCGGCGCCGCGCTTCTACCGCGGCATCCGGGACCAGCCCCTCAACACCCGTCTAAATATCGAAAGCTACATCGAACTCGGGCCACGGCTTACTGGCCCGCTGTTTCCGGCTGCCTTTGTGCAGGCAGTGCCAGAAACGTTGCAGCGCCTGTGGTTAGGCACGCCGGCGTGGAAGGTGGGGGCGGTCGTGCTCTTCGTCACTTTGCTCGTGCTCGCGCTCGCCGGGATCAACCGTAGCGTGGTAGCGACCGGACCCGTGGGGCGTCTTTCGGCCCTGGCAAGGCGGACGATCCTATTGCTCGCGATCCTCGGTGCGACGAGCTTAGCGGTCCCCTACTTCTTGCATCAGATCAACGTGTCGGGCGGCTTCGCCATGATCCTCGAGACCAGCCAGACGGTGATCAGCTTCCTGGCCTACGCCGGGCTCTTCTGGCTCGGTATCCGGATTCTCTTCGAGTGGGTGATCAGCTCGCCTCGGATCCCGGAAGAGAGTCTCGACGCCAATCTTCTGCGACTCGTCTCCGGGGTTATCGGCATCCTCGGGGTGGTGGTGATCCTTGCCTTCGGCGGCCAGGCCATCGGCCTCCCAATTCTGAGCGTACTCGCCGGTCTCGGCATTGGCGGCCTCGCCGTGGCGCTTGCGCTGCGCCCGACGCTCGAGAACCTTGTCGGCGGCGTCATGCTCTACATCGACCGCCCCGTGCGCGTTGGCGATTTCTGCCGCTTTGGAGACCAGACCGGAACAGTGGAGGGCATAGGGATCCGCTCGACCAAGCTGCGTGCTCGTGACCGCACGGTGATCTCGGTGCCGAACGCCCAGTTTGCCGACATGCAGATCATCAACTGGGCGCAATGCGACTTGATGCTGATCGACGAGACCCTCGGCGTGCGCTACGAGACCACGCCAGACCAACTCCGCTTCCTGCTCGTGCGGCTCCGTGAGATGCTCCACGCCCATCCCAGGATCGATCGCGACACGGTGAGAGTCCGCTTCACGGGCTATGGGGACAGCGCGCTTAACATCGAGATCCGCGTCTACGCAGCGACGCGCGAGTGGAACGACTTCTACGCGATCCGCGAGGACATCTTCCTGCGAATCTACGACATCGTAACGGAGGCGGGTAGCGGCTTCGCCTTCCCCTCGCAAACCCTCTACATGGCACGCGATGGCGGGCTCGACCCGGACCGCGGAGAGGCGGCGGAGAGCACCGTTAAGCGCTGGCGCTCGACGGGCCGGCTCCCGTTCCCCCGCCTTCCGCGCAACGAGATCGAGCGTCTCGAGGGAACCCTCGACTATCCGCCTTACGGCAGTTCAGAGGCCTATCGGGAAGATCTCGAGGCAACCGCGGCAGCAGCCGAGCCCCTCTCAGCCCCACCCAAACCTTCGGAGACGTAAGCCGTCTACATACACAAAGTGGATGGCGCACCGGCTGAGCCCTTTGGGTCACTGCTTTCGGTTGGAAGGCAGCCTGATGCCAAGTGGTGCGACAAACTTGCCCCTCAGACGGGGGCTGTCATGTGAGGTATTAATAGTGCTCAGGCGGAGCCTTGCGAGATCTGCCTAATTCAGCCGAGACCGATGAAGATGGGCCCCGTTGATGCCATCATATGCTTCTTCATTGACGAGACGTCATCCATATCCGTGCGCTGCTTAAAATAATCTGGCACCACAAACCACTTCATTAGAAGGCTTCAGTCAACTCATGAACCGAGACTCCGCAATGATCGACCTTGCCCTTCAGGGCGGCGGCGCACATGGAGCCTTTACTTGGGGGGTTCTCGACCGCTTGCTCGACGAAACATGGCTTCAGATCGAGGGGATCTCTGGTACCTCGGCTGGCGCCATGAACGCCGCGGTTCTCGTGGCCGGCCATGCTGAGGGTGGCCGCGAGGGTGCAAAGGCACAGCTCGAACAGTTCTGGCGAAGCGTCTCCGACGGCGCCACATTCAGCCCATTTCGGCGAAGCCCTATCGACGTCCTTCTCGGACGTTGGACCCTCGATACGTCGCCCCTCTTCCTCGCCTTTGATCTCATGGCGCGCGTGCTGTCGCCGTACGATCTCAATCCTCACGGGATCAATCCCCTGTCGAAGATCCTTGCGAGCTGCATAGACTTCGAGCGCTTGGCGAAGGCGCCGATCAAGCTGTTCGTGACCGCCACCAATGTGCGAACCGGACGTGGGCGCGTGTTCCGCAACGCCGAACTGACGCCAGAAGTGCTTCTCGCCTCGGCTTGTCTGCCGACGCTATTCCAGGCTGTGGAGATCGATGGAGAGGCCTATTGGGATGGCGGCTTCGCGGGAAATCCCACAATGACACCGCTCGTTCGCGAATGCGATTCGCCTGACACGATCCTCGTGCAAGTTAATCCCGTCGAACGGCATGGCACGCCGCGCTCGGCCCGCGAGATCGTCAATCGCGTCAACGAGGTTTCCTTCAACGCCACGTTGCTGAAAGAGCTGCGCATGATCGCCTTGCTGCGACAAGTGTCGGATCTAGGCAATTCAGAGGGCGCGCGGTGGGCGCAGATGCGTATCCATCGCATCACGAGCGAGATTATGACGGGGCTTGGCTATTCGTCCAAGCTCAACGCCGAATGGGAGTTCCTCATCATGCTGCGCGATGAGGGACGCCGAGCCGCGGATGCCTTCCTCGAAGCGCACGCGCCGGACATCGGCGTGCGCTCGACGTTCGATCTCGACCACCTCATCGAACAGGTCTGACGCGTATGGGGCTTCTCGGCATTCTCCTCGGCCTCAGCCTTCTGATGTGGCTGTCGTTTCGTGGCTGGAGCATCCTCTTGCTTGCGCCGGCTGCGGCCATGGTCGCCGCAGCAGCAGCAGGTGAGCCGCTGCTCGCCCATTTGACCCAGACCTTCATGGAGGGTGGCGCGCAGTTCCTCGCCCAATTCTTCCCGCTCTTCCTCTTTGGCGCGCTATTCGGGAAACTTATGGAGGACAGCGGCTCGGTCGAAGTCATTGCGCGCGTCATGACCGAGAAACTCGGCACTAGCCGCGCTGTGCTAGCTGTGGTCCTGGCCGGGGCGATCGTCACCTATGGCGGCGTTAGCCTGTTCGTTGCTATTTTTGTGTTGGTTCCAATGGCGCAAGGGCTATTCAAGACTGCGGGCATTACGCGCAGGCTGATGCCCGCGGCAATCGCGTTAGGCACCATGACCTTCACGATGTCGGCCTTGCCCGGAACCCCTGCCCTGCAGAACGCCATCCCCATGCCTTTCTTCGGCACGACGCCCTTTGCTGCGCCGGGGCTAGGGATCATCGCTGCCTGTATCATGTTGGCGTTCGGACTGTGGTGGCTCGGGCGGGTCGAGAAGGCGGCTCGTCAATCGGGCGAAGGATACACTGCCCATGACCATGCGGAGATCGATGATCCCAACCTCCGCGAGCGCGCCACCGTGGCGAGTGAATTCGATCCCGCTGAAATCCCGCACGGAAAGCCCGCAGTGACAGCGCCGAGCTTCCTAATCGCGCTGTTGCCGTTGATCGTGGTCATTCTCGTCAATCTAACCACGAGCGTGTTCGTGCTGCCGCGGCTCGACACAAGCTTCCTTGCCGAGGAGCGGTGGGGCGCGACCTCTCTGTCGGCCGTAGGTGGCGTTTGGGCTGTGGTCGTGGCGCTGCTTGCAGCCATAGTCACGCTACTTACCTTAAACTACCGCCGTCTCAATTCGCTGAGGGCGAGCATGGATGCCGGCGCCAATGCTTCGGTACTCCCCGCATTAAGCGTCGCGAGCCTTGTCGGTTTCGGCGCCGTGATTGCCGCCCTTCCCGCCTTCGCCTTGGTGCGGGACTGGGTGCTCTCAATCGAAGGCGGCCCGCTCGTTTCCCTCGCTGTCGCGACCAACATCCTCGCCGCACTGACTGGCTCAGCCTCGGGCGGCATGACGATCGCGCTCGATGCGCTAGGTGAGACGTATCTCGGCCTCGCGGGCGAGTACGGAATAGATCCGGCTTTGCTCCACCGCGTCGCCGTGATGAGCGCAGGCACGCTCGACAGCCTGCCGCACAACGGTGCCGTCGTGACACTGCTTGCTGTGTGCGGCGTGACTCACCGTGACAGCTATTTTGACCTCTTCATGGTGGCCATTGTCGGCGCCTTGATTGCACTTGTAGCGGTAATCGCTCTGGGCTCCACGATTGGTTCATTCTAGCGGCGCGGACTGTCCTCACAGAAAGGGCGGTCTAAGCGGCAGCCCTCTCGTCAGTCAGGTCGGCAGATTCTATATCGCCGCCTTCGCTGTGCCGGCAGGCGCGGCGTCGCTCCCGCCGAACCACGCCACGTAGAGCGTGGGCAGGAAGATCAGGGTCAGCACCGTTGCCACCAGCAACCCACCCATAATTGCAAATGCCATAGGCCCCCAAAACACCGTAGGCGCAATTGGGATCATGCCGAGAACCGTCGAGATCGCCGTCAATACAATCGGACGAAAGCGAGCGCTGCTCGCATCGATCGCGGCCTCAACCACAGACTTTCCTTGCCTGCGTTCCGACTCAATTTGGCCGATCAAGATCACAGCATTTTTGGTGATCATGCCGATTAAGGCAAGAATGCCAAGAATGGCGACGAAACCGAGCGGCCTACCGGATAGGAGCAGCGCGCCGACCACGCCGATGAGCCCGAGCGGCGCCACGCTCAGCGCGAGGAGTAAGCGCTGGAAGCTTTGCAGCTGGATCATCAGCACCGTGATCATGATGAGAAGCATGAGCGGTAGTACGGCAACCACCGATGCCTGCGACTGTTTGCTCTCCTCAACGGTTCCACCGACAGCGATCTGGTAGGACGGGGGCAACGATTTGGCAAAAACCTCAACGTCCGGCGCAAGCGATGTAACCACCGCCTCGGGGAGAACACCAGACGCCACATCGGCCTGCACGGTCAGGGTCGGCACGCGGTCCCGGCGCCACACGACCGGAGCCGCCTGATCATAGTCGAACGTCGCAAACTGACTGAGCGGGACCGTACGGCCGTTCGGCAGAGGGATCGGCAACTGTCGCAACGTCGCCAGGGATGCCCTCTCCTCGTCTGTCGAACGGACCACGACATCCACCAAGTAGATATCGTCGCGCACCTGGGAGATGGAAATACCTGAAATGACGGCGTTCAGGACGCTGGCAAGGATCTCTGAACTGAGGCCGAGCAGCCGCGCCTGGTCCTGATCGATCTGGATGCGAACCTCGCGGGCGGGCTCGATCCAGTCGAAATTGGCGTTCTTCACGTCCGGGCTCTTCGCCACAACGCCGGCGAGCTCGATAGCAATCTCACGCACCTTGGCGAGGTCGGGACCGCTGACGCGATACTGCACGGGCCACCCAACCGGAGGACCGAGCTCGAGCGGATAAACCCGGGCGACGACGCTGGGAAACTCGTTCGCAAGGGCTCCTTCGATCTTGGCCTTCAGCCTCTCGCGCGCAGGCACGTCCTTGGCTACGATCACGACTTGAGAAAAGAAGTCGTTCGGCAGTTGGACATCGAGGGGCAAGTAGAAACGGATCGCGCCCCGGCCGACATAGCTGCTCCAGCGATCAACATCGGGGTCTCCTTCCAACAGAGCGTCAAACCGTTCGGCCACCGTTGTGCTCGCATGGATCGACGCATTCTGCGGCAACGTCAGATCGACCAGGAGCTCGGGTCGATCCGACGAGGGGAAGAACTGATTGGGAATGAGGGGAACAGCGAAGATCGAGCCGACGAACAGGCCCAGGATAGCCAGTATCGTTAGCCATTTATGCCGCACGGCGGAGGTGAGCAGCTCGCGATATCGTCGGAAAAGCCAACCCTGATCGTCGCCACCCTTGCTCTTGGGCGGCTTCAAGATAAACACGCCGAGCAAAGGCGCGAAAACTACGGCCACAAACCAGGACACTAAGAGGGCGATACTGACCACTGCGAACAGCGAGAAGGTGTATTCGCCGGCCGAGCTCGCCGCAAAACCCACGGGAACAAATCCTGCAATGGTGACTAATGTGCCCGCCAGCATAGCAAGCGCATAGGTCCGGAATGCGAAGGTCGAAGCGTCGACGATGTCGTCGCCCTGGGTCAGGCGGCTAAGTGTCGCGTCCGTTGTCGTCATCGCATCGTCGACAAGCAAGGCAAGGGCAATAATGAGCGCGCCAAGCGAAATGCGCTGCATGTCGATGCCGGTCAGTTCCATGATCGAGAATACGATCGCTAAGGTCAGAGGAATGGACAGCGCGATAATTAGACCCGGCCGAATCCCGAGACTGATGAAGCATACGACGAGAATGATCGATACCGCCTGCCACAACGATGTCATAAAATCAGAGATGGCGTACTCCACGGTCACCGCTTGGTCTGCCACAAGAGCCGGCTGGATACCGAGGGGAAGGTCTGCCGTGATCTTGGCCATCTCATTCTCGATATTGCTACCAAGCGCAAGAATGTCCCCACCTTCGGCCATCGCGATGGCAAGGCCGATAGCAGGCTTGCCGTTGACGCGGAATTGCGGCTGGGGCGGATCGGCATATCCTCTTTCGATCTTCGCCATGTCGCTGAGGCGGAGGATTCGACCATTGATGGCGAAGTTGACCGCCGCGATATCCTGCTCGGAGCCGAAAGCGCCGGACACCCGCAACGAAACGGATTCGTTGCCGGTCTGCATGATGCCGGCGGGCCTAACAATGTTCTGGGCCTGCAACGCGGCGATCAGGGCCGCGCGATCGATCCCCAGGCTCGCAAGCTCCCTCATTGAGAACTTGATGAAGATCTGCTCATCCTGGGCGCCAAGAATCTCGATCTTGGACACGTCGGGCAAGCTAAGCAGTCGCGAGCGGACGTCTTCGACGTAGTCGCGCAGCTCGCGCTGTGTGAAGCCATCGGCAGTAAACCCATAGATGATGCCGAAAGTATCCCCGAACTCGTCGTTGAAGAACGGCCCGACCACTCCGGACGGCAGCGTATGCTGCATGTCCCGAATGCTCTTGCGCACTTGATACCACGTGTCCGCGACTTCGCTTGCGGACGCGCTACCCTTGAGATTGACGAAGATCGTCGTGACGCCGGCCGTTGTGTAGCTGCGGAGAAAATCGAGGTGCGGGGTTTCTTCGAGCGTGCGCTCAAGCCTCTCGGTTACCTGATTCAGGGTATCCTCAACGGTTGCTCCGGGCCACGCCGCCTTGACCACCATCGTCTTGATAATAAAGACCGGGTCCTCGGCACGCCCGAGCCGGAAGTAGGAGAACACCCCGGCGGCGACCGCCACAAGCATGAGGTAGACGACCAGCGAGCGGTGATTAAGCGCCCACTCGGAAAGATTCAATGGCTTCATGATTCCGACCCGAGAAGCCTAACCTTCTGACCAGGTCGGAGCGCCTGCACACCCGCCGTCACGACAATGTCGCCAGTGTCCAGCCCTTGGGACACGGTGACGGTCGCAGGACCGAATCGCAACACATCGACGTTCCTCGTCTCGACGGTCAACGTTTGGGGATCGACGACCCATACGGCAGGCTGATTGTTAAACCGGGTCAGCGCAGAAGCCGGAATCTCGATCATGGGGTCCGCATCCAATCGCAAGGTGCCGGTCACGGTCGCTCCAAGGCGCATTGCCTCCGGCGGATCGGTTAGGCCGACCCTGACGCGGAACGTGCGCGTCACTGGATCGGCCTGAGGCGCAACTTCGCGCACGCGACCGATCGCCTTGACGTCCGGTTCTTCGGCCAAATGGACGTTGACGCTCAGATCGTTCGGCGCCGACCTCAAGATCTGCGCCGGAACGTCGAACACCGCATCCCGCCCGCCCTGGCGGGCCAGCCTGACGATCATCTGACTGGCCTGGATCACCTCGCCTGGATCAGCGCCAACCGCGGTCACGACCCCCTCGGCATCTGCCTTGAGCTCGGTAAAGCTCACCTGATCGTGTGCGGTGGCCACTTGTGCTTCTGCGGCCTCAATCTTGGCTTCCGCCGTCCTCAACTCACGCTCTGCCTGGTCGAAATTGGCGCGCGTCGTCCATCCTTGCGACAGCAATGTCTGCTGACGTTCGAAATGATTCTTCACCTGAGTCAGCTTTGCGTTCGCAGCGGCCAAATTGGCCTTCGCCGCACGCAACGCATTGAGCTCGTTTTGCGGCTCAAGCCGAGCGAGGAGCTGTCCCGGCTCGATCCGGTCGCCCACGGAGACGGGCCGCTCGATCATTTGGCCGGAAAGACGAAAGCCGAGGGCCGCCTCATCGAGCGCTTCGATTTCACCCGTCAAGGTTACGGGAAGACCTGCCTCGCTTTTCTCTAGGGTCACGGTTCGGACCGGGCGCGGCGGAGCCCCGCCCACTTCTGGCTCCTCGCATGCGCCGAGTGGCGCTGTCAGAGACGAAACCAGTAGCGCTGCGCAACAAAGCTTCGCTTTCCTATGCCCGATCACTTTGAGGACCTTTCCCTCATTGAACGTTGCCCGCGTCACGCCGCAACGAGCGTCGCCGGCACACTTTTGAGAGTGTGGACCTTCCAAGGCAAGCGGAAAGATGCACTTACCAGCCGCAACTCACCTTCCCGCCAAGATTGCGGATGCCCCGCGGCAACTTTTGCCTTCTGCCAAGCAACTCTCTAGCGTACCTTGAAATAGAAGCTCTTTTGAGGACCCGAACGCGATGGGGCCGGATGATCCAAATGCGCACTCGGACAGGTCAGGGGGGGTCTGGCTTTGGGCACTTCTGACCTGCGTTTGGATTGCGATTACCTCATCGCTCACCATTGAGTCCGTCGTCACTGGTGCGTCAATTTCGGCGGCGCTGGCTTGGACGTTCGCGCGGAGCACAAACGTTTGGCGTGACGTCCGCTTCTCGCCGTCGCGGCTCTATCACTTCATCCTATACACCGGCGTTTTTGCGGTGGAGCTAGTTCGTGCCAACATCAACATGATGCGGTACGTCTACGCGCGCCGCGTCAACGTGAATCCCGGCATTATCAAGTTTAAGACCAGACTGAAATCTCCAATTGGCCGGCTCGCCCTCGCCAACTCGATCAGTCTAACGCCTGGATCCCTTGTGCTCGGCATGGACGACGACGGGATAACCGTTCATTGGCTCGATGTGCAGACGGCGGATCCCAACGAGGCCGCGCGCATTATTGCCGGTCCCTTCGAGAAGCACTTGGAGAGAACCTTTGGCTGAGTACATTCTGATGGCCGCGGCCGTTCTCATCTTTTTTGGCTTAGTATTCGGTGTCTCGCGCCTCATCCTAGGCCCCACCCTCGTCGACCGTACCGCAGCCGTCGACATGCTAACTATCGTCACCATTTCGATGATCTCCCTTTATGCGCTCGTGGCTGATCGCTTCATCTATCTCGATGCCGCTCTCGTCTATGGTGTGCTGAGCTTTCTTGCCGTCCTTGCCGTCGCTCGCTATCTCGAACGGGGTCTTTAGTCGGCATGCTGGAACTCTTCGTCTTCCTACTGTGCGGTGGAATCCTCGCGAGCGGAATCATGGCCGTGCGCCTCAGCAATCTGCTGGCAGCCCTAGTAAGTGCGGGCCTGGCAAGCCTTTTCGCCGCGGTTTGTTATCTGCTGCTCGGTGCGCCTGACGTTGCCATGACCGAGGCCTCAATCGGCTCCGGACTGTCGATGCTTATCTTCCTTTATGCGATCCGCAAGATCGACAACGGGAGGGAGTGATGGCGGAACTCATCGGAAGCGTCATGATTTTGATCGGTGCGGTTTTCCTGTTCTCGGCCGGCCTTGGCATGCTGCGAATGCCCGACGCCTTAACTCGCATTCAGGCGGGCACGAAGGCCTCCACGCTCGGCAACACGCTGGTCCTGGCGGGGCTTGCCTTCTACCACCCCGATTGGACCCTGAAGCTCATCATCATCATCTATTTCGTACTGATGACGAATCCGATCTCATCCCACGCGCTGGCGCGTGCGGCCCAGACTCTCCAGGACCAGTTGTCGCGGACGAACGCAGTCGATGGATCGGACGCGGCCGAACGGCATGGGGGGAACGAGGCGTGACGCGGCGCGCTACCGTCGTCCTCCCTATCGCCCTGCTCGGCATCATCTTCGCGATGGTCGCCGCCAACTATAGCGAGCGCACCTCGCTGCCGCCGTTGGCGAAAGCCTATGTCGAGCGGGTTCCGCAGGAACTCGGTGCACCCAATGTGATCACAGGAATTCTTCTGACGTATCGTGCCTTCGATACGCTGGGCGAGGTCGCGGTTGTGTTCATGGTTGCTGCCAGCGTTGGGCTACTGCTCGGCGGGGCCCCAAAGCGCGAAAGCGCAGGCGAGATCGATGCAGACCATCCCACCCAATCCACCGAAATCATTCGCAACGGCGCTGACGTCCTCGTACCGCTTATCGCGGTGTTCGCGGCCTACATCGTCCTACATGGCCATCTATCGCCGGGTGGCGGCTTCCAGGGCGGCGCCGTGATCGCATCGTGCGTTTTACTGGCACTGCTCGCCAGGCCCCAATACCGAATAGAGCTCGCGCGGCTCAGCCTCATGGAGTCCTTGGCCGGCCTGCTCTTCGTCCTCGTCGGCGTCGCGGGCATCGCCTTTGCCGGGGGTTTCCTGGACAATCGGGTTCTCCCGCTCGGGGACTTCGGCGCCCTGTTCAGCGCCGGCGCCATCCCCGTCTTGTCGGTCTTGCTGGGCGCGAAGGTAGGCTGCGAACTCAGCTTTATCATCGAGCGTTTCAGAACGTAGTTGGCGCCCCCCCGGAGCACTCCCGTGACCCTCTCAAGCATCGTCCTTGCCACCGGACTCGCTCTCATCCTGATCGGCGTCTGGGGTATGCTTACCCACCGCAATATCTTGCGCATCATCATCGGGTTCTCGCTCATGGGAACCGGCAGCCACATAGTCATCGTCGCGATAGGTTACGTCGCGGGCGGGACGGCACCAATCATCGACGATGCCCTGACGCTCGCGGAGGCCCCGTCCCATGCCGTCGACCCCGTGCCATCGGCACTCGCCGTGACGGCCATTGTCATTGGTCTGTCAATCACCGCCGTCTTGCTGGCTTACGCTGTCCGGCTCTATGAGTCGAAGAAGACGCTTTCGATCGACGCCTTCACGGAGTCTAAATGGTAGGGAGCCTTCTCCACCCCCTGAACATCTTCATCTTGGGGCTGGGCGGGGGATTTCTGATCCCACTCCTCAACCGCCTCGGAAAGACATGGGTCTGCGTCGCGTTCGTCTTGACCCTGGCGGTGATGACCGTGATTTCGGCGCTCGCAACGCTGGCACTCTTCCACGGCGCCGAGCCGATCGAGATCCTGACCGGGGGCGCGTCGCCGCCCTACGCAATCAATTTGCGCATGGGCCTTGCGGAAGGCTTCGTGTCCACCAGCGTCAATCTCCTCGGTCTTCTCGGCGCTCTCTATTTCTTGCGCGAGAAATACGCGGTGATGCTGCTGTACCTGGTTCTGGTCATGGGCATCCAAGGCATGGTGATGACCCGCGATCTCTTCAATCTTTTTGTTTTCCTCGAGATCGTGTCGATCGCCACCTACGGGCTGCTTAGCTTGGGCACCACACCAGCCGCCTTGTCAGCGGCCTTCAAGTATCTCATGGCTACAATCATCGCCTCGACGTTCTTCCTGCTGGGCACATTGCTGCTCTATGCGGCGACTGGCGCGCTTAACATAGACGACCTCATCGCGACCCGCGGGGCGATTGCCGGACCGATCGGCTTTACGGCTGTGATGTTCCTGCTGGGCTCCCTTCTGCTGGAGCTTAAGCCTTTTCCGGCGAACGGCTGGGGACTCGATGTCTATGAGACGGCCGAGCCCAGCGTCGCGGCGTTGATCGCCTCAGGCGTCTCGGCGGGCGTGTTCTTCGCTCTCTTCAAGCTGTTCCCACTTTTCGACGATAACCTCGAAATCATTGCCCTCTTGGGCGCTACGACGTTTGTGTTCTCCAACCTGATGGGGCTTGCGCAAACCAGGGCGCGGCGTCTGCTCGGCTATTCCTCGGTTGGGCAGATGGGCCTACTGACCATGGCGCTCGCACTGTTGCACCTGGTCGATGCCGAAACTGCGATCCCCTTGGTCGCAGGAGGCTTGTTCGTCAATCACCTTCTTGCCAAGGCAGCCCTGTTCTGGCTCGCCGGATACGTCGGCAAAGAGCAACTTGAGGAGTGGTCGGTGTTAGCGCGTCGGCCCGTCGCGATTTTCGTCTTCGGTATCCTCGTCTGCGCCGTTGCTGGCCTGCCCCCCTTCCCCGGCTTCTGGGCGAAGTGGCAGTTGATCCTGACTCTCGCGTCGGACGAGCGGCACGTGTGGATCGCGCTGATCCTGCTCGGATCATTGCTGGAGGCCGTGTACCTGTTCCGGTGGTTTGGCCGAAGCCTCCACAGCTCTGCGAGCGCTCCCGAGCCAACTGGCGATTCGTGTGCGCTCCTCCCGGCTTTGGGGGCGTCAGTCCTGCTCGCGGCTTGCGGCTACGGCGCATCCGCCCTCGCTGGCCTGACGTCTCTCTGGGTGTATCTTCCTCTCGTCGCGGGCCTTGCTGTTTACCTGCTCGACGGCCTTCAGGGGCGTACCAAATGTGTACTCGTGCTCGGTTTAGTGGCGGCGGGAGGCTGGTGGCTCACGCGAGACCTATCGGGCATCGCTTCGCTTTTCGCCATACTTCTCTACGCCGGCGGCTTGATCCTTGCGATCGCCTGCCTCTATCGCGGCGACCGGAGGCCGGGCTTCTATCCTTTGCTCGCCGTGATGCTGCTTTCAATCCCGGCCCTGCCGCGCGCCTCGACCAGCCTCGAGTTCTTCTTCATGTGGGAACTCGTGACTCTCTCGTCTTATTTTTTGATCGCACGCAGGCCAGAGGCGATCGCCGACGCCCTGCGTTACCTCGTGTTCTCGCTTGCCTCGGGATACTTCCTCCTTGCTGGCTTTGCGGCGACCACCGCGCTCACCGGGACCACCTCCCTCGTGGCGCTACTGACGGCCAGTCCTGGCGGCAACGTGGCCTTCGTGCTTCTCGCGATCGGCTTTCTCATCAAAGCCGCCGCGCTCGGCGTGCATGTGTGGCTGCCGGGCGCCTATGTGGAGGCAGAAGACGACGTCTCGGCGATGCTGTCTTCGATTGTGAGCAAATTGCCCATCTTCGGACTCCTCGTAGGGACTTATGTCGCCATACGCTCAGACATGAGCCTCGATCTCGCCCATGCACTTGGATGGATCGGGATGCTCACGGCACTGGGGGGCGCCATGCTGGCAGTGCACCAAGATGACGTGAAGCGCATGCTGGCCTATTCCAGCATGAGCCAGCTTGGGTACATCGTGGCCGCGATCGCGCTCATGAGCCATCTCGGTTGGGTTACGGCGCTCTACCTGACGGCCAATCACCTGATGGTCAAAGGCATACTATTCCTCGTCGCGGCTAGCATCATCCTGCGCACCGGCGCCCGCAAGTTCGCCGATCTCGGGGGGCTCGCGAAATACATGCCATTGACATTCGCCGCCGCAGCCATCGCCATCGTGGCGATGTCCGGTCTGCCGCCACTCGCCGGATTCGGCGGCAAGTGGCTTCTTCTCAGCGCCATGATGGAGAAGGGCTGGTATGGGCCCATCCTGCTAGGGCTGCTCGCGACGTTCGTGGGCTTTCTTTACATGGCGCGCTTCATCCAGACGATCTTTCTCGACGCTGGTAGCTCTGCCAAAAAGAAAATCGCGGAGGCACCGCTTGCGCTTCTCGTGTCGCAGTACCTTCTGATTTTGGGGATTTTGGTGATGTCTTTCTTCCCAAAGCTCCTGATCGCGCCGATTTCTGAGGCGATCGATCCCAATTTCGCCTCGACGCTCGTCTGGCAAGGTATGTCTTTCGAGATGATCTACGGGTATTGGAACCCCGTGCCGGTGATAGCCGCCACAGTCGCGGTCGCGGTCTTGTTGTTCGGCGCGCTTAGGCTCCGCCAGCGCGCCATCCTGACGAGGCCGGGCGCTCCCGCACCCACGCCGGCACGTCCCTTGGGCTTCTACGCCTTCTATAAGCCGGCCTTCGTAAAGCTAACGCCGCCTTGGGCTTGGAACTTCTGGAAGTGGATCGGTTCCTGCCCGATGGCGTTCGCCGACGCCACGCGAAGGATCTACACGGGTGACGGCCAGACCTATAATCTCTACGTGCTTTACTACCTAGTCGTCCTGTATTCGGTGTGCTTCGGGCTCCGCCTAGTCTGACGGGCACGCCAAATGGCGAGTGCTATGATCAGCTTGGAGCCAGGGACACTGACGACTGCGGTGATAGGAGAGAAATTCGCTCGCACGATTACCCGCAGTGACCTCGTTCTGTCTTCGGCGGGTTCCTTTTCCAAAGTAGCAATACTCGAAGCCGACGGGACCGGCTTCGAGCATTCATAGTGGATGGCTAGCGACCGAGCGCTGCCCTCTTGCGGTCCACTTCAGCCTGAGAGACTGCCCCAGCGGCGATCAACCCTCTGACGCAGGCCTTGGTCAAGCGGTCACCGTGGGCGCGCATGCAATTCTGCAAACCTCTGGTCTCGAGCCCCCATTGGCTGCAGAACTGCCGGTAGTCGTTCGCACATTTTCTCTTTCCGGCCTCAGCTGCGCCGGCGGTACAAACGACAATTGCGACAATGACAATTGGCAAACCGAACTTTTTCATCTGACACTTCCTTTAGGTTGTCCGCGCCCACTGAGAGCGCCGCAGTCGTTTAGCCTATTGAATGTTTCGCCGCAAACTCCGAGCGCGAAGCTGCGCCCAATTTGGGCCCAGCCGAACGCAGGCGTTTTCAGACTAACTCGCCGGAGGCTACGGATCCTTGCCAGGAAGGCTCAAGCCAGTTTTGTCTGACAATGCCTGTGTGTACCGAAAAACTAAATCCTGCCGTAGTGATCATGAAGTCCGCCAACGATTGCGTGTGAACTAACGCTTCCGGTGCGGTGAACGGGACCAGAGACCGGCGCATCTTTATCCAATCGCAGCAGAACCAGCGATCGCGAATGCAATAGTGTAAACGGTCAGTCTCATGATGTTCCTTCCCTAGTCGTCATGCGCGGCCTTTCGTGAGCGGCCGTTTCGGTTTGGCGGTCGGCCGCGGCGCCCGAGCCCCGGCCGACCGATCTCACTGCCGCGTGTTCTTGTAGATCTTCCCGTTGTGTGTACCGAAAACCTCATCCGCATTCCTGCGGATGGAATTTTCGGAAAGGACAGCCCTGTTTTCCGACAATAAGTCAGCTACTTACGCCCAAATTCCCTGCGCACCTGAACAGGGAATTGTTTCCCGCATAACAGGGAAAGTCGCAGGGCCAAAATTCCAGTGGATGGAATTTTCGGAAAGGACAGCGAGACCAAGACGGCCAAGACGAAGCAGAGCAGCGCTAACATCGTGCACCGACGTTAGGCGATTCCTTCACCCGATCAAATGCGGATGAGGTTTTCGGTACACACAGGTTTTCGGTACACACAGGCATTGTCAGAGTAACCTGAACGCTTCAGACCACTGCCCTTCGCAGCCCAGTCTGGGTTTGTCTGACAATGCCCAGGCTAATCAATGCGGACGGGGTTTTCGGCACACACAGCGTTTTGCTGTCGCCCTACATGCTGGGACTGACATAGGACGCGCGTCGCTCAGCATCGTTTCGTGTCACCCACCGGGCTGCGCTGTCTGCGAAGTGAGGTGTTTCCTCGTCAGCATGTGCCTGTGCCCAGAACGTCAGTCGAATAACGAAGCTCAGGAATTGGTAGACAGGATTAAGCCTTGAACCGATCGTGCACGTAAACTTCGATCTATTTTCATCAAATGGCTCCACTTTCATGTCCCAGGTGATTTGGAACGTCATCGGCCACACCCAAAGGAAGCGCCCCTTAGTACGTGGGCTTACGAGGAACACGTGCTCACGCTCCATAATCTCCCCGCGATACAGTTGCGTCATCATGATTCCTCCGCAGAACTCATCGTTGCGGAACACGTAACCACCGTCTGGGTCGCGGTAGACATCAGAGTATTTGTGATTGTGCGTGGCAGGCGTGCAGTCGACGTACTCCTCGCTGGAAAAGTGGACTATCCAATCGGCCAGATCAAAGCGATCGGCAGGTAGGTCTACGACGAGCGAAGTGGAGACCTTTAAGTCATCAGGCTTCGCCATTCTATGCTCCACGGGCTTTCATGTGCACACTTCACTCCTCCTAAGTCTCAGATCTCGTTGTAGCCGCCTCGAACCCAGTCGATGACCATCTTTGCGAACTCCTCATGCCTGTCCTGGTACGAGAAATGGCCACACGTTTCAAGGATTTGGAGTTCGCTCCGCTTGAGGCGGCCATGGAGACGATGGGCGGTATCGACGAGCAGGAACTGATCCAGATCGCCCCAAAAGATTTTGACGGGAAGATCGGTGTCCGCGAGTTGCGGATCGATTGTCCCAAGATTCTCCGGATAGTTCCTGAACCATTCAGTTACGGGGCCGATCCGCCCGGAATAGGACGCGACATAATCCGCCACCTCCTCGTTGCTGGGCTGGTAGTTTACGTAAGCCAGACGATTTCCGCCCTCGACGAACGCGCCGGCACCAGCGATGCGGAACACCATCCTCCAGAATGCGGACTCTACGGCCTTGTTGATAATGCTGCCGTTCGAAGTCGGTAGCACGCAAGGACCGTCTCCGATGATCAGGCTCTTCGCTCGGTGCTGCCGGTGGATCACGTAGTGAAGTGCTACGGGCATACCGACATCCGGACCGACGATATGCAGTTCATCCAGTTTGAGCGTGTCGATGAATTCTTCGAGGATCCGGCTCTGCGTCTCGAAGTTCATGACGTCGTAGCCGCCTTCGCTCTGCCCAAACCCAGGCAAGTCGAGCGCGACAACCCGGAAATGATCTGCAAGCACAGGCCAAATCTGGTCGAAAGCGATAATGCTCTGCGGCAAAGGGCTCAGCATCAAAACGACTGGGGCGCCCTCCCGACCCCCACGCGCGAACCGAAGTCTCTTGCCAGCGATCGTCTGGAACTCAGGCTTCATCGCGAACGGTCCGGCACGGGCAGAGAGGCTCAC
>Ga0307378_10005427_pt1 | contig 17777 bp, 15 predicted proteins | sample UN1MG_FD_202238 | JGI IMG/M metagenome (GOLD analysis project Ga0307378, IMG submission 202238) | Soil microbial communities from Risofladan, Vaasa, Finland - UN-1 | ecosystem: Environmental > Terrestrial > Soil > Coastal area > Acid sulfate soil | place: Finland: Risofladan, Vaasa | collected... | reverse complement strand
GGCCGAAGGATGGGAAGTGGCCGAGGCGGAGAACGGAACGGCCGGCCTCCAGAAGGCCAAGGCGCTCCGGCCGGCCCTGATCGTCCTGGACGTTCAGATGCCGGAGAAGGACGGGTTTGTGATGTTCACCGATTTGATCAAGGACCCGGACACCAAGGACATCAAGGTCATCATGTTGACCGGCGTGGCCGACAAGGTGGGCATCCGATTCTCCGGAAAAGAGATGGGCGACTTTCTGGGCAAGGAACCGGACGCCTACGCTGAGAAGCCGATCGACCCGGAAGCGTTCAAGCGCGTGGTGCGCCGAGTCATGGGGGAGAAGTAGCAACAGCGTGCTCCGGCGAAAACCGGATTCGGCATGGGTTCTGTCTGATGAATTGGGGACGCTCCCGGGTGGCGGCCTTCCTAGGCCGCCACCACCTTCCGTGCCATGCGCGGTGGCCTAGGAAGGCCACCGCGCGATTCATCAGACAGAGCTTATTCCAATATCGGCGAAAAAGACTCCAGGTGTCTTTTCCCCGAAGGGCCCGAAGGGTGCTCCGCAGAAAAGACACCTGGAGTCTTTTTCGCCTTTACGCCGCCGATTCGCCCGTCTCCACCAGCCCGTGGTGGTGCATCTTCTTATAGAGCGTCGAGCGACTGATGCCGAGCGCCTTGCTCGTCGCCTCCCGGCTGCCGTGGAACTGTTCCAGTGCCCGGAGGATAACCTGTTTCTCGCGTCCCTCGAGGGCCTTTTTCAGGGGGACGACGCCCCCTTCGCGTTCGGCCGCGGCCCCGGCGGTCGCCGGGCGGATCACCTCGTCCGGCAAATCCTCCAGGCCGACACTGTGATTCTTCGTCAGGACGACCGCCCGCTCGATCACGTTCTGGAGTTGCCGAACGTTCCCCGGCCAATCGTACGTCTGAAGGAGCCGCATCGCCTCCTCCTGGAACCCCACGATCCGCCGGCCGGAACGCTCGGTCTGCTCCTTCAGAAAATGCTCAGCCAGGAGGGGGATGTCGCCGATGCGGTCCCTGAGCGGCGGCAGGTGGATCGTCACCACGTTGATGCGGTAGTAGAGGTCCTGTCGGAACTCGTGCCGGCGGACGGCCTCGGTCAGGTCCTGGTTCGTCGCCAGGATGCACCGGACGTCCGCGCGCTCGGTCTTCGAGCCGCCGACCGGCTCGAACTCGAAGTCCTGGAGAATGCGCAGGAGTTTCACCTGGAGGGCGGGGGTCGCGGTGGAGATTTCGTCCAGAAAGATCGTCCCGCCGTCGGCCTGCTTGAACTTGCCGGCCTTGTCGCCCGTCGCGCCCGTGAACGAGCCGCGCACATGGCCAAACAGTTCGCTCTCCAGCAGCGTCTCGGGCAGCGCCCCGCAGGCGACCTCGACGAAGCGCCCGTCGCGGCGGTTCGAGCGCTGATGGATGGCCCGGGCGATCATGCTCTTGCCCGTCCCGCTCTCGCCGGTCATGAGCACCGTCGAAGGCGAGTCCGCCACCGTCTCCACCAGGTCGAACACGCGCAGCATCTTGTAGTCGCGGCCGACGACGTTCTCCAGGCTCCAGCGCTCGGCCAGTTGGCGCTTGAGCGCCCGGTTCTCGGCCGAGAGCGACTGTTGCTCCAGCGCCCGCTGGATCACCACCTTAATCTCATCATCAATCACCGGTTTCGTCAGGTAGTGGAACGCTCCGCCCCGCATAGCGCGGACGGCGTCCTCGATCGTCCCGTAGCCGGTAATCATGATGGTCCCGGTGTCGGGGTACCGGTTGCGGATGAGTTTCAGAAGTTCAAATCCGTCGGCGTCGGGCATCGAGACGTCGGCGACGGCCACCTGAAACGCGCTGGCCGCCATGAGAGCCGAGGCCTCCTTGAAACTCTGCGCCGTCTCGACGTCGTACCCCTCCAGGCGCAAGAGTTCCCCGAGGCTCGTCAGGATAATCTCGTCGTCGTCCACGACGAGGATTCGTGCCTTGGCCATCCTGTCCTCCCCTCTTTCTCCGCCGGCGGCGGTTTGCTCACGTCGCTTCGGCGCGTCGCGCCTCGCCGCCGGAGACGAGCGGCATGCGGACGGTGAACCGCGCCCCGCCCTCGGGCCGGTTCGCCGCCTCGATCGTACCGCCCTGTTTCTCCACCAGGTCCTTGCAGATCACCAATCCCAGGCCCGTCCCTTTGCCGTGCGCCTTGCGCGAGTAGAACGGCTCGAACAGCCGCGCCTGCGCTTCCGGCGGGATACCCGGCCCCGTGTCCGACACCGCAATCACCAGGGCGTCGGGATCGGCCCGCGCCGCGACCTCGGCCCGCCCGCCCTCGGGCATCGCCTCCACCGCGTTTTTCAGCAGGTTCAACACCACGTGGTACAAGGTCATGCTTCGGAGGCGCGGCACGTCGTCGCCACACGAGACGGCGATCTCGACGCCCGCCTTCTCCGCCGCCGGACGTATCGCCTCGGCCGCCTCGATGAGCATCTCGCCGATGGGCAGCGGTTCGGGCGTCTGGCTCGCGCTGCGCGAGAACTCCAGCAGGTCCCGCACGATGCCGGCCAGACGCGCCAGGCCCTTGTCCGCCTCCGCCAGGTACTTTTCCGGCCGCGGATCCTCGGCCCCGGCCCCGACGCGCCGCGCCAGGCTTACCAGCCGGATGATGCCGTCCAGCGGATTATTGATCTCGTGGGCCACCATCGCCGCCAGACGGCCGACGCCCGCCAGCCGCTCCGACACCGCCAGGCGTTTCTCCATCAAAGCGCGCTGCGTGTCATCCTCCACCACGAGGACGCCGCCCGCAACCTCGCGCTTTCCCGCCAGGAGCGGCGACGAGGCCAGGTTGACGCGGACGCTCGCGCGCCCCACGGGTTCATAGACCACCTGCTCGGCCCGCCAGAAGCACCGCATCTCGACGACGCTTCGCAGATTGGCTTCCCAGTCCGGGTCGCTGCGCCCGACGTGCGTCCGCCTCGCCCCGGCCAGGACCGAGCGATCAAGAGGCCAGAGGTGCTCCGCCGCCGCGTTCCGGAACGTCACGCGGAACTCCCGGTCGAAAACAATGATGCCCACCGGAAGCGAATCGAAGAGGTCCCCGTTGAACGTCTTCAGGCGCGCCAGTTCCGCGCCGGCCCGCGCCAGTTCCCCCGTCGCCTCCTCCATCCGGCTGCTCATCTCGGTCCGGAATCGCGCGAACGCCAGCGACATCTCCATGGCCGACGCCATCAGACCCGCCACGACCTCCAGCATCGCGACCCCTCGGGCGCCGAACACCGACCCCCGGCCGCAGTCGCCGACCAGAAGGAGCCCCAGAGGCCGGTCCCCCGTCACCAGCGGGGCCATCGCCAAGCCCTGCCACCCTTCCAGTTCCTTGCCGAGCGTGAGGCCCGGATGCTCCAGGGCCAGCGGACGCCGCTCGTGCAGGAGAACGTGCAGGACCGGCTCGGCTCCAAGAAGAGCGGCGGGGCTCAGGGCCTTGGCCCGGCCGATGGCGGCGCCTATTCGGAGGCTTCCCCCTTCCTGCCAGAGGCAGACCGCGCCGCTGCGGCAACCCAGAAGTTCGAGGCTGCGCTCCAGGAGGGTCTTCTGAAGGGAAGCCGAGTCCTCCGCCAGAGGAAGCACTTGGGCCAACTCGGCGAGAAGCCGCAGTTCGTCCAGAGTCGCCTCGGCGGGTGTTCCCTGGGACGCTGAATGTTTCTCTTTTGACACACCAGCCCCTAAAAGGGCCATTGGGGGCCCTTTTCCCCGGGTTTTCGACTGTCTCAAGAATACAACATTTTCGGCCAAAGTCAACCGACTTGCTGCGCAAAAAGGGGGCAGGACCCTTTTCCGCACAGGGACGGGCCTCTCTCGTCCGGGTTCGGGAAAGCATATCCGCCATGGCCGCCCGTCACCGAACGGGCACCTGCGGAAAGGGGTCCTGACCCCTTTTTGCGCCGGCGTGGTTGCTTGACGCCTGCGCCGCCCCCTTCTATACTCGCCTTGCCATTCTTGGGGAGGAAACCATCGTGAGCACCCAGAAACCGTCAGGCCCACTGGTCGGCATCGTCATGGGGAGCGATTCGGACGCCGAGAAGATGCAGCCGTGCATCGAGACGCTGGCCGAGTTCGGCGTCCCGTACGAGGTGCGGGTGATCTCGGCCCACCGGACGCCGGACGCGGCCCACGAGTACGCCACAACGGCCGCCGACAGAGGCCTGGCCTGCATCATCGCCGCGGCCGGCGGAGCCGCCCACCTGGGGGGCGTCCTCGCGAGCCTGACGGCCCTGCCCGTCATCGGCGTTCCCATTCCGACCTCGAACCTCGGCGGCCTGGACAGCCTCCTTTCGACCGTCCAGATGCCGGGTGGCGTGCCGGTGGCAACCGTTGGCATCGGAAAGTCGGGGGCGGTGAACGCGGCCATCCTGGCCGTCCAGATCCTCGCCCAGGGCCGACCCGACCTCCGCGCGAAACTCGTCCAGTACAAAGCCCGCCTCGCCGAGCGCGTCAAGGAAACCGACCGGAACCTGAGGAAGCCCAATGCCTGAGTCCCCAGCCCGAGGGTCCGTCCCTCAGACGGTCCGGTGGGTCGGCGGCCTGGACGGCCGGATGGAACTCATTGACCAGACCCTCCTGCCGGGCGAGCACAAGACAATCACGCCGCGCTCTGTCGAGGAGGTCTGGGAGGCAATCAAGGTCCTCCGCGTCCGGGGGGCCCCGGCCATCGGCGTGGCGGCGGCGATGGGTGTCGTCGTCGGACTGCGCAACACAGGGGATGACGAGGCGGCGATCCTCGCTCGCCTGGCCGAGGTGTGCGATTACCTCGCAACGAGCCGGCCCACAGCCGTCAACCTTTTCTGGGCCCTCGACCGCATGCGCCGCGCGGCCGAGGCCCATCGCGGCCGGGGCGGGCAAGCCCTGAAGGAAGCCCTCCTCGCCGAGGCCAAGGCCATTCGCGACGAGGACGCCGCCATGTGCCGCGCCATCGGCGACGCCGGCCAGTACCTCATTACAGAAGGCTGCGGCGTCCTGACGCACTGCAACGCGGGGAGCCTGGCGACGGCCGAGTACGGGACGGCCCTTGCGCCGCTTTACCGCGCGCACGAACTGGGCCGGCGGTTCCGCGTCTATGCCGACGAGACGCGGCCGCTCCTTCAAGGCGCGCGGCTCACCGTGTGGGAACTGATGCAGGCGGGCATTGACGTGACGCTCATCTGCGACGATATGGCCGCCGTCGTCATGCGCGAGGGCAAGGTGGACCTTGTGCTCGTCGGGGCCGACCGCATCGCGGCCAACGGCGATGTGGCCAATAAGATCGGGACCTACGGCCTGGCGGTCCTGGCGCAGCACCACGGCATTCCGTTCTGCGTCGCCGCTCCGTCGAGCACGTTCGACCTTTCCATCAAGTCCGGCGACCAGATTCCCATCGAAGAGCGCGGGGCGGAGGAAGTGACGTGCGGCTTCGGTCGCCGCACTGCGCCGGAAGGCGCGAAGGTCTATTCGCCCGCCTTCGACGTGACGCCGGCGAAACTTATTGCGGGAATCATCACCGAGCGCGGCCTGATTAAGAAACCCACCCGCCGCCGCATCGCCAAGGTTCTCGCCTAGTCATGCGGGGATTCAACCGCAGAGGTCGCAGAGAACGCAGAGAACAGCGAGAATGGGGGGACGGCAATGCACGTTGCGCGGCGGTTCTCCTGAACCGCCGCGCAAAAATATCAGTTCTAGTGGCTCACGAGGCGTTTGCATCTGGGACGGTGCGCAAGCTCAGACCGGAGTTTGGTCCCCTGGGAATACCGGATTGAGTCGCCGTTCCTTTGCTTGAGCGCAAGTCCTGCAGCACCACTTGCGGATCGCGCAGATCTCCCTCTTTTACCTTCACATCAAGCCAGCGGGGGGCTTTGACTTGCTTCGCTCTGTACACCTGAACTTGGGTTTGCTTCTGGCTTATGGCACGGATGCTGATAGCCCGCATGTAATAGCGGTTAAACTCGCCCTCTGCGAGCCTAGAGGGAGAGTCCTTTGGCACAGCAGCCTCCACTCCGTTTCTTCGAACATACCTGGGAATCCAGAAAGGTCCCGGACATGGGCTTAGAACCTGGGTGAACGTGTCAGGATTACCCGACGTTAGGGCCTCCCGTAACAAGGCCGGGTATTCCTTGCGCCCCTTCTCGTTTAGGTACTTACCCGGGTAGATGCCGTCGTTGCTTTTCTCGTCTAGCGACACCTCATCAAGCATCAACTTCCGTATTTCCTCGTCCAATTCCGGGAAATCCCACATGGCGTTCTCCTCACCTAGCAGATCCCTCGCGTGTGCAACAACCGGACCTCGACAGTGGAAACCCTACACCCGTATCACCCAGAAAGCAAGGCCGAACGCGATATGATAGGTGAAATAACAATCGCTTGCCAAACGAATAGCGCGACCTCGCTTCTCGGAGTGCAGCAACTTTTTCTGGCAAATGTCCCAAACGCGTCAAGACCCGCTCAAGGTCTTGTTCGCCGCCTCAAGTTCATCCCTCCAAGATGATGTCAACGACCGTTGACACACTGCTTGCCTTTTCTTTCACGATTCTCATCATTTCTGACCCCAAACTCTGAGCCTTGGAAATACCGAGTTGGTACTCAGGAGCCAAACCATAGACTGCGAAAGCCGCAAAACGCATGGCCGCGCCTTCCTCTTCCAAGGTGTTGATGAACGTGTGAAGAAAGCACTTGGGCTTCTCAGCCCATAGATGAAGTATGCTTTCCACAATGGATGGGGAAGCGTCTTCATAAAACTCGAAGTGAACCCCATCAATGATTGCGGAAGCGATGTCTTTGCTTGGTGACAATCTGCCGATCATGGGCAACAAGCCGACAACCATAAGCATGTCGTGAAAGAAGTGGACGAGCTGCGCATTCGGTTTCAGTTCAAGGAGTTGGGCAAACTCATCAGCGGCGCTGTAAGCGTGAACGTTTATCACCAGCGCGATTTTCTGGTAAACCGTAACATCGCAGCCCGTTTTCTCACGTACGTATTCCAGAGGTAAGTTGCGCTGAACGCGCCGAGTCTGCTGATCATTGTTTGAGCTCACCGTACCTCCTCTGCCGAATAGTCGTGCGCCTCAACGAAAGCACGGGTGGGGGCGTTGACAAGGCCTTCAACAGAGGCAGGGTCAACCCCGCCCTCTGAGTACAACTCTTCAAGCCGTCGTACCGATTGCCGCAGCCGCCTGAGGTGCATGTCATCTAGTTTAGGGAGTGACTGCTGAACAAGTGCGAGCCACACGTGGAAAAACTGGAGTTCGAACCAAGTGGCCGGGATTGAGGTCTTGATTGACCGGAACGCCGGGTTTGCGTAAAAGAGCGTAGCTGTGATTTTCTTGTCGCCCGGTGACGGCGGCTCACCCGTGACACAGATTCCTTGGCCACATAGGGCTGCAATATCCGATGTGCTCGACAGGTGCGAGTGCCCCACGACGCGGAGACCAACCAAGAGTGCTTGTTTTGCACGTTGCTGATGACGATCGTTCGGGGGTATTATGTAGAGCATCTTCGCGGCAAAATTTAGAATCAGCCTGATATACTCCACCGGCTTTGTGTCCGGATGCAGCTCGGTGAACAACACCTTGTAAAGTTTACCGTCAGACGTACTGGTAGTTGCTTTTAACAAGGGTATTGAAGGGCGTCTCATAAGCAGATGTACGAAGATACCAGCAAGAACCAAAACGAAAACCCCAATCAGAGCCCAAATCATTCTACTGTCCTCCCGCGGATTGCCGCGCACCTAACCCTTGCGGATTAGTGCAAGTAACTTTCTCCTCAATCTCGTTGAAACCAATCTTGTTATGAACCCGCCCTCCAACAAATGTGCCAACGGTCGGCCTCAACTGCTCACCCGAAACGCCCCATGGACGGCGGCGTGGCGGCCCTTGTGGGTCAGCACGTCCAGGGCCGTACGGTAATCCTCCAGCGGGAAGATGTGCGTCAGCAGGCGGTCGGCCGGGAACCGCCCTTCGGCCATCAGGTCGTGCACCACCTGATAGGTATGCACGCGCCGGCCGCGCCATTCCTCGATGCCGCGCCCGTGGCTCCCCATGACGGTAATCTGCTTGTGCGTGACGGGGTCCCAATCCACCCACCGCGGATGGCCCATGCCGGTGATCATCACCGTGCCCTGCGGCCGGACCAACCGCAGGCTCTCCTCGACGCTCTCGCGGTTGCCGACCGCGTCGTAGATGAGGTCCACGCCGCCCAGGAGGATCTTCTTTCCGTAGGACCCCCGAATCGGCCGGATGGCGTACAAGTCCGCCACGCGGTCGAAGATGTCCTTTTCGGCCAGGTCGCGGCGGTCCCAGGCCTCGTCCGCGCCCAGGTGGAGGGCCAGCGCCTTCTGAAACCGGTGCCGCGCAACGGCCAGCACGCGCCCCTTAAAACCCCACGCCCGCAGAAAGTCCACGATCCCCAGCCCGATGACGCCGCACCCGAACACGAGGACGTCGCGGTCCACCTCTGCGGGCGGTCGGCGAAGCACCGTGTGGACGCTTGAGGAAAGCGGGTCCACAAGGACCGCCTGCTCATCCGAAAGATTCGCCGGCACAGGAATGAGTTGCGAGCGGTGTGCGACGAACGAATCCGACCACGAGCCGCCCACCGTCGCCGAGTGGCCAATCGAAAAACCGAGGCGGGGTTTTTCTTCGGCGACGTTCCAGCACGCGCAGAACTGTCCTTCGCGGCAGGAAGGGCACGGCTCAAGGCCCCTCGCGGCGCAGGCGATGACCGGGTCCACGTTGACGCGCAAGCCTTCCGCCACGCCCTCGGCCGCCGGGCCGCGCTCGACGACAGTCGAGACATTCTCGTGCCCCAGGACAAGCGGCTCGATGATGAGGGCCCGCGCGAACTTGTCCGGCGGGGTCGCGAGGAGAATCTTCTCCAGGTCGCTGCCGCAGATGCCGCCCAGGCGCGGACGCAGGCGGACCCAATTGTCACCCGGCAAAGGCTGGGGGGGGATGTCGCGGAGGCGCAGGGTGGACGCCCGGCCCCAGTAGAGGCTCTTCCTAAAGCGCCCGAACGCCTTACAAAACAACCACTTCGGGGCCGAAATGTGGAATGTGATGGCGCGCATGACGGGCCGATTCCTCCCCAGGCGCGCCATTCTAAGCCCGTGGTGCGCGCCGTCAAACGCATTTCCGCCCGCAAGAGGCAAGCCCAGGGATTCAATCCCTGGGCTTCTTTCGCGACGGCTTGCCGTCACGCCTTGAGGTAGCCCTTCTCCAACAGGACCTCGGCGATCTGGACGACGTTCAGGGCCGCGCCTTTGCGGATATTATCCGCCACGATCCAGAGGGCCAGGCCCCGCTCGCAACTGGTGTCCTCGCGGATGCGGCCGACGAGCGTCTTGTCCCGATATTCGGGCGCGAGCAGGTCCAGCGCCGTCGGATACGTCCGCCGACCCTGGCCGTCCGGCTCATCCATGACGACGATGCCCGGCGCTTTACGCAAAAGGTCGCGCGCCGCGGCGGCCGAGAGTTTCTTTTCGGTCTCGATCCAGACGGCCTCGCTGTGGCCGTTGAGGACCGGCACGCGCACGGCGGTGGCGCTGACGCGGATGGACGGGGCCGAGAGGATCTTCCGCGTCTCATGGACCATCTTCCATTCTTCGCGGGTGTAATCGTCGTCGAGGAAGACGTCAATGTGCGGCAGGCAGTTAAAGGCGATCGGCCGGGCGAAGACGCTCGGGTCAAACTCGATGTTCTCCAGGGACTGGAGCGCCTTCGGCACCTGTCGCCTCAGTTCCTGGGGCCCTTTCATCCCCCAGCCGCTCGTCGCCTGGTACGTTGCCGCAATGATCCGCCGGATGCGCGCGGCGCGATGAATCGGCGCCAGCGCCACCACCAGTTGAATGGTCGAACAGTTGGGGCTGGCGATGAACCGGCTCTTCGCCGTGATGGCGTCGGCGTTGACTTCCGGCACGACGAGCGGCACGCCATCGGCCAGGCGGAAATCGCGCCCGTTGTCAACGCACCACGCGCCGGCGGCTTCGGCGGTCTTGCGCCAGGTTGCGCTCGCGCCCTTGGCCCCCTCCTGCCCCGCGAAGAGCACCAGGTCCGCGCCCTCAAAGACAGCGGCCGTGGTTTCCTCGACGAGCATCTTTTCGCCCGCCAGCGTTTCCGGGCGCTCACGCGTCGCAGCGACTCGCGGCGGCCAGCGGCACGGAAACTTCCGCTCCTTCAGACACGAGACAATCGCCTCGCCCACCAGGCCCACGCCCACCACGGTCACGTTTACTGACATCACCGACACTCCTTCGCTCGACGCAGCCGCCCGCAAAGCGGGCGGCTCGAACGACGCCTGCCTTTCGAGCCGCGACCTTTGGTCGCGGCCACGTTCACCGGCCGCCGAGCGCCCGTCACCTCTGTCAAGCGCGCTGCGCCCCGGACTGCCAGACGCGCTCGACCCACTGCGTATCCACGTTCCCGCGCAGAAAATCCGGGTTCGCCATAATCTCGCGGTCGAGAGGGATGGTGGTCTTGACGGGCTCGATGCGGAACTCCTCGAGCGCCCGGCGCATCGTGGCCACGGCCGCCTCGCGCGTCGGACGGTGGACGATGAGTTTCGCGATCATCGAGTCGTAGTGCGGCGTAATGGCGCAACCCTCGAAGCAGTGCGTGTCCACGCGGACGCCCGGGCCGCCGGGGATGCGGAACTTCTCGATCCGCCCCGCGCACGGCCGGAACCCGTTCGCGCAGTCCTCGGCGTTGATGCGGCACTCGATGGCGTGGCCGACCTGCGGGACGTCGCGCTGCCGCAGCCGCAGTTCCTCCCCCGCCGCCACGCGGATCTGCCACTCGACCAGGTCCACACCCGTCACCGCTTCGGTCACGGGATGCTCGACCTGGATGCGGGCGTTCACTTCGAGGATGTAGAACGTTTCCCGGCGGTCCACGAGGAACTCGACCGTTCCGGCGCCGCTGTAGCCCGCCTCCTTGCCCATGCGGACGGCGGCGTCGCAGAGTTTCTCGCGCGTGCGTCGGCTGATGGCGGGCGACGGCGACTCCTCCACCAACTTCTGGTGCCGACGCTGGAGCGTGCAGTCGCGCTCCCAGAAGTGCAACACGTTGCCCGAGCGGTCGCCCATAATCTGGACTTCGACGTGGCGCGCCGCCTCGACACATTTTTCAAGGTACACCCGTCCGTCCTTGAACGCCGCTTCGGCTTCGGTGCGTCCCTGGCGGACGGCCTGGACGAGGCTGATGTCGTTGTGGGCAACCCGCATGCCGCGCCCCCCGCCCCCCGCCGCCGCCTTCACCATCACGGGGTAGCCGATCTCGTGGGCGAGCGCGATGGCCTCGTCCTCGCCCTCCAGGGGCGATTCGCTTCCGGGGATGACGTAAATCTTCGCCCGTTTCGCGATCTTCCGCGCCTGGACCTTGTCGCCCACCAGGCGCATCGCCTCGACGCTCGGGCCGATGAACTCGATGTTGCACGAGCGGCAAACTTCGGCGAAGTGGGGATTCTCCGCCAGAAAGCCGTAGCCCGGGTGGATGGCGTCCACGTCGGCCACTTCGGCCGCCGAAACGATCCGCGCAATGTTCAGATACGATTGCGCCGGCGCCGCCGGCCCGATGCAGATCGCCTCATCCGCCAGCGCCAGGTACGAGGCGTCGCGGTCGGCCTCGGAGAAGACGGCCACCGCCTGGATGCCCATCTCTTTGCAGGCGCGGATGACGCGCAGGGCAATCTCGCCGCGGTTCGCCACCAGAATCCGTTGAAACATCCCTTCACCTCATCAACAAAGTTTCAACGCAGAGATCGCAGAGAACGCAGAGGGAGGATTGAGTAACAACGGCAAGGCCATTTCCGCCCTCGGCTCACAAAGCATGCTGTTTGCCGTTCCCCTATCTTTTCCTTTCTCTGCGTTCTCCGCGCTCTCTGCGTTTCAACCACCTGTGCAACTTCAGTCCGGCCGGACGGCAAAGAGCGGCTGTCCGAACTCCACCGCCTGGGTGTTCTTGGCCAGAATCTTCTCGATCGAGCCGCTCATCTCCGCCCGGATCTCGTTGAAAACCTTCATCGCCTCGATGACGCAGACGACCGTGTCCTCCGCCACGTGGTCGCCGACCTTCACGTAGGCGTCGGCCTCGGGGCTCGAGGAGGCATAGAACGTTCCGACCATCGGCGAGTTGATGGAAGCGGCCGGCGCCTCTGCAGCCTTGGGCGCAGGGGCCGGTTGTGCCAACGCTGCGGCCACAACGGGAACCGGCGCGGCGGTCGCCTCCGCGCCGCCCTTGCGCAGCCGGACCGCCATGTCCGCCTGCTCCACCTCCACCTCCACCAGGCCGTGCTGCTCCATCAGGTCCACGAGTTTGCGGATGGTTTCGAGGGCGGCCCCCTCGGGCATCGGCGTCACGGGGACCGGCTTCTCCCTGCCTGTTTTCTCGTCGGCCATCGGCGTTCCCCTTTCCGATCCCTCTTCTGCCGCAAAGACAAAACGGGCGACGGTTACAGGACCATCGCCTCCAAATCCTTCTCCAGGTGCGACAGCACGCGCCGCCCCGTTTCCGTCACCACGCAGTCGTCCTCAATCCGGATGCCGAAACGCCCGGGGAAATACACCCCCGGCTCAATCGTCACCACCATGCCGACCTGGAGCGTCCCGCCGCTCCGGCGCGGACCCAACCCCGGGCCTTCGTGCACCTCGCGCCCGATGCCGTGACCCGTCCCGTGCGCGAACGCTTTGCCGAACCCCGCCGCCTCAAGCACGCGGCGGGCGGCCGCGTCCACGTCCGCCGGCGGCACGCCCGGCCCAAGCCGCGCAATAGCCGCTCCCTGGGCCGACAGAACCGCTTCGTAAACCCCACGGACGCGAGACGCGATTCTACCGGCCAGGAGCACCCGTGTCAAGTCGCACACATACCCCCCCACCCGCGCCCCGAAATCCACCAGCAGCACCATCCCACGCCGCAGACGGCGGTTGCCGGGCACCGCGTGCGGCATCGCAGAGGACGGACCTGCCGCACAGATGGTCGGGAACGCCGGCCCGTCCGCTCCCGCTAGACGCATCTGGTGATCCAGTTCCGCCGCCAGCCGACGCTCCGTCATGCCCGGCCGGACCCGCTTACGGAACTCGCGCCACGCCTCTTCGGCCACGCGAACCGCCCGGCGGATGGCCTGCTGCTCGGCGGCGTCCTTCCTCAGCCGCATCTCCGCCACGAGGCCCCGCGCCCGTGCCAAACGCACCCACCCCACGGCCTTCGCCAGGCGCCCGCGAAGCGCGACGCTCACCTCCTCCGGGTCGAACCCCAACCGCTTCCCGCGCTGCCGCCGGACCGCTTGCCCGAGCGCGTCGGCAAGCGGACCCCGCCGGACAACCACCCGCACGCCGCGGACCTCGCGCCGCGCCTGCTCCGCGAAACGTCCATCCGTGATGAGAACCGCGCGCCCTTCACCGACCAGTAGCCAACTGTCCTCGCCCGTGAAACCCGAAAGATACCCCACGTCCGCCTCACGCGTCACGAGGAGCGAGCCGAGCCCGCGCTTCCGGATGAGCCGCGCCAGGCGCCTTCGCCTCTCGGAAAACGGATGCTTCATCGGCCCCTTCCTCTTTGTCCCGGCCCCGCCCCGCCACGGCGAGGAACCGCTTTTCTGTCCGGCCGCTGCGAGCGTAACTGCCTCTGTTATAAGGCCTTACGGGCTTTACGGCAGGTTGGCTGAAAAAGGTTCAAGTTTTTTCTTTCGGTCGCCGATTTTTCTCTTGACGTTAGGGTCCTGTCAGGCTAACATCCACCTGACAGTCGTGCGAAGCCGATTCGCTCTTTGAAAAAATGAGTCGTGCGACGAGGCGCTTATAGCGGCGGCCCGCCGGCGGGTCAAGAAGGCACCCTTCCCTCCGGCGTGCTGCGGGGCACTAGACCGAAATGCCTTACGGGGTCGGGAACGGGCTGAGGAGATACCCCGTGCCCTCCTCAGCCCCCCGGCCTCCTCGCACACATGCAAGAACCGACGCGTTCGCCCCTGAGAAGACTCCGGCTGCGGTCCCCACCCGCAGCCGGGGTCAACCGGCCGGCCGGGTCGGCAGCCAAGCGGAACCCCACCCCGCTTGTGCCGACTTCTGCCGCAACCGCAAGACAGCCGGACCGGGGCGATCGCTCGTGCGTCACCCACCCCACGGTGACGCCGTTCCCCAAGGAGGGCCGGGGTTGAAGCCCAGGGGGCGCCCCGGCCCACCTCCCTTCTGTAAGCCGGCGCCCCGCCGCAGCGTTTAGCCGGTCGCCTTGGCGACCGCGATTCTTTATGAAAAAACGCACGCGCGTCGCGCCGACGAGCACAAGGAGAACCCCATGGCCAATCTGACGCCGCGACAACAAGCCGTCGTCCGCTTCATCCAGGACTATGTTCTGGAGCACGAGTACGCGCCGACGATGCAGGAGATCGCCGATGCGCTCGGCGTTTCGCGCCCAACCGTTTTCGAGCACATCGAAGCGCTCGAAAAGAAAAAGGTGCTGAAGCGCGGCGAAGCGACGCTCGCCCGCAGTGTCGCCCTTGCGCACGACTACCAGCCGCACACCGGCGCTCTACCCCTCCTCGGCCGTATCGCCGCCGGCAGCCCCATCGAGGCCATCGCCGACAGCGAGGTGCTGGACATCGAGAGCCTTTTCCGCGGCCGGCCGGGCGAGACGTTCGTCCTCCAGGTCCGCGGCGAGTCCATGATTGACGAGCAAATCAGGGACGGCGACTACGTCATCGTCGAGAAACGCGCCGAGGCCCGCAACGGCGAGACCGTCGTCGCCATCCTCGCCGACGGCGACGCGACCCTGAAAAAGTTCTATAAGGAGAAAGGCCGCATCCGCCTCCAGCCGGCCAACCCGACGATGCAGCCCATCTACGCCCCGAACGTCACCATCCAGGGTGTCGTCATCGGGGTGCTGAGGAAGTATTGACCTGCGTCTTCACCGCAGAGGCCGCAGAGGGCGCAGAGAATAGGATGGTCCAAGCATGCGGCTGGAAGATTACAGTGCAGAGATCGAGAACCACCGCAACTGGCTCGCGTCCTTCGGGAACAACCGATTGATGGAGTGGGAGCGGCGTTTCGCTGCAGATCCGGAAGCCGCCGTCGTGGAGGCGTGTACGCGAGAGTTCCTTCAAGAGCATGTGGCCGAGGTCAAACCTGCGGAGGATCCCACATCTGGCGGCCCGGATTTCTGCTGCGTTCAGGCCAGCCACCATTTCTACGTGGAAACCACGTGCATGAAAGAGGACGCGGTCACCCAAGCAACCGGACTGTCGCCTCTGCCTAAGGGAGCGTTTGACTTCGGACCACTAACCCAGAAGGTCCTCGACGAGTGCAGGAACAAGGCTCGCCAGTGCAGCGGATTGGATGCCCCTTGCCTATTAGCCATCGGAATCCTCCACCCCGCAGCAAGCACCATCTGTTTTAATCGGGACTTCGTGCCGGAGGTTCTTACAGGCGACACGATGATCACTATGCGATTCGATGCGAAAAGGGGTCAAGCCGTCGGCAAGCCATACCAGACGACGGACTTGCACAACGCCGCCTTCCTCCGACCTCTCACGAGATCAGACGATGACCTTGACCACTTAGCAAGAAGGTCAATCTCAGGCCTTCTTCTGTGTGGCTTCGGATGTAATCCGTACAATGTTAATGGCGTGTTGCACCCGAAATCCGTACGCCCATTCGATAGGGCCTTGCTCCCAGATGTGCCTTTCTGTACTCTTGGCCATGGATATACTGAAGGAAAGTTCAAATGGGTTTGACCTCAGGGAAATTCCGTTGCCTCCTTGGAAAGTCAACTACGCTCTGATTAGCTAAGTGCTGGAAAGGGGGACTGTCATGTCGAGCAAACGATGTGCTGCGGGCTTGGTGTGGTTGCTTGCGGCGGCTTTGGTAAGTCACGCTCATGCCGAAGAGGCCGCCCCCAATCAGCCGCAGACCTACTACGTAATTCCTATCAAGGGTGTAATCGGAAGGCACTTCACGGCCGGGCGGATGGAGGCTTGTCTGAAAGAGGCGGAGCGATTGAAGCCCGCCGTCGTTGTCCTTGAACTGGACACCGGTGGAGGCGACATCATTGACGCGGAGCGCATCGTGGACCTTATCATTGCGCACAAGGATTTGCGGTTTGTCGCCTTTGTCCGTAAGGCCCTATCAGCCGGTGCCACAATAACCCTGGCGTGCGAAAAGATCTTTGTTACCGAGTCAGCCACAATCGGGGGGGCCGTGTCCTATTCTGTCGGAAGCGACGGAATGCCACAAGACCTGCCCGCCGATGTCGCCGAGAAGTTCCAGTCGATTTGGCGGGCCGTGTGCCGCAAGGCGGCCGAGTATGGCGGCCACCCGAGCCTGCTGGCCGAGGCCATGGTTGATCCCGCCTTCGCCCTGACTATGCGCGAAGAAGGGGGGAAACCCGTCTTTGAAAGAGACGGACAGGGGAAAGTGCTCAAGGCCCAGGGCCGAATCCTGACGCTAACAGCCCGCGAAGCCGTCGAGTGCACGCTGGCCGAAGAATTGGTTCCTGACCTTAAGGCGGTCGGACAGCACTTGGGAATGCCTGAATGGCAAGAGGTCGGCGGACGGGCAGGAGTCCAGCCAGCCGACACGGGCGGCCCAGAAAAAAGCGCCTCTGACCCCTTTGCAGCGCCGGACGCTCTGTATGAGATGCTCTACCAGAAAGTGGTTTCCTTGGGTCTGACCGGCGACCTGACCCAAATACAGGAAAAAAAGGCATTGGAAGACTGGAGAGCATGGTTCAATGCTCAGCGTCTACAAGGCCGTCGCGTTGGATGGAAGATGATCCTCGTCGAGGCTTCGGAAGGCGAAGTCAGAATGGTCCCACATGTTCTTCGCCTTTGGAAAAGCGTGCAATCTGGTGTCGAAGGCCTCAAGCAGGCTGAAACGATGACGGTGGACGAATTCGAGCGTTTTTTGCGCGGTGCCAGTGGGATAAACTTCGCCTTTTTCCTTGCCGGTGGTGTCAGAGGCTCCAGAATGACCGTGGACGAGTTCGAGGATCTTTTGCGGGGTTGTGAATCAAGCCTTAGAAGCGCGCGACTCGGGTTCGCCGTTGATAAAGTTGATGGATGGGCTGTGGGAGAAGGCGCTAAAATAGTGAGGGAGTTTCGCCAACTACAGGGAGAGTCCGAGGCTTATCCCATCAAGGTCACGGCGAAGTGCGATAACGAACCACGCGTCTTCCACATGGTGGCCTGGGTAAGCGCGCGTTCGAAGGATGCGCTGACCGCAGTTGCTCCTGAAAGCGAGATTGTCCTGTCGGGCAAAATCGGTAAACTCGAGCCGTATGTTTCCCCCGACGGGGTCTTTCTTATCGAGATTATTCTCGACCAATGCGTGTTGATACAGGAGCCTGCGGCAGGGACTTCCGCCCGTGACAAGGACGCCGACAGCAACTGCAAGCAATGGCTGTCTCTCGCAAGAAACTACATCCGCGCAGGAATGCCCGAGAAAGCGATCCCTTACCTCAAGCAAGTCATTGAGCGCTACGGCGATACCGACTACGCGAAGGAGGCCCACGAGTTGGAACAAGAAGCACTCGAGATGATAAAGGCGCGCTCGGAACAAGAAAATACGCCCCCGACAGAAGGGGAGCCGACCCCTGAGTTGACAAAGTAGCCGTAAGTTTTGCGGGGCGGGTGCCCTTCGGCTGCGCTCAGGACAGGCTCCGACGCACCGCGCCATAATCGGAACGCCGGTCCGATGAACACGCAACAGAAACTCAAACTTCTCGCCGACGGGTCGCGGTATGACCTGTCGTGCGCCTGCGGCACTCAAAAGGACGAGCACCGCCGCCGCGGACCGGGCGGCGTGTGGCTCTACCCCG
>Ga0307378_10005426_pt1 | contig 17779 bp, 14 predicted proteins | sample UN1MG_FD_202238 | JGI IMG/M metagenome (GOLD analysis project Ga0307378, IMG submission 202238) | Soil microbial communities from Risofladan, Vaasa, Finland - UN-1 | ecosystem: Environmental > Terrestrial > Soil > Coastal area > Acid sulfate soil | place: Finland: Risofladan, Vaasa | collected... | reverse complement strand
AGATATATTTTTTCCTTTTTTAACCACCTCTCCTACAACTTCATGCCCTAAGATTCTATGTTCTCCTTCTTTCATTTGGCGATATCCATATTTTAATATCTTAATGTCGGTACCACAAATATTACAGGCTTTAACCTTTATTAGTAACTCGTTTTCATTGATTTCCGGTATGGGAATTTCTTCTACCTCAATTTTGTTTCTACCTTTATAAATTGCAGCTAAAATTTCTTTTCGCCTCCTTTTAATCAAACGAAAATACAAAGATAATTTAAGTATCTTCTATACTAAAATTTAAGAAAACTAAAAAGTAACTACAGCTTTAATTACATCATCACCACGCACATGAGCTAGATCCAGTGCTTTAGATACATCTTTAAGGTCAAAATGATGAGTAATTATCTTTTTAATTGGTACTGAACCGTTGTTGATTAAAGATACAGCTGCTCCATAAACATTATCATATCGGAAAACAGAGGAAATATCGAGTTCTTTGTCAATAATGTCAAAAACACTAATGGGAAAATGTGTCTCTGATGACATACCTACTAACACAATTCTTCCACCACGAGTAGCCAGACTAGTTGATTGCTCATAAGTTTGAGCCTGAGCCGCCGTTTCTATAACGAGATCAACACCACGATTATTAGTTGCACTCATAATATTTTCTATTACATTTTCTTTATCAGAATTAAAAGCATCTGTTGCACCAAACTTCTTTGCAAATTCTACACGATAGTCATACTGATCAGTATTGTAAACCTCTGAAGCTCCCGCAGCTTTAGCAGCTAGAAGTATACACAAACCTATCGGACCACTGCCTAAAATCGCTATAGTATCCCCTGGAGTTAAATGACCTCTCTTTATAGTTTGCATAGCAACAGATAGCGGTTCTGCCATAGCGCCTTCTTCATAACTTATGTGATCAGCTAATAAATACGTAAATTCAGATGGTTGAACTATATATTCTGCAAAAGCTCCTTCATGAAGCGGATCTGGGTGTGACATAAACAACATTTTGCGACAAAGATTATATTTACCTTTTTTACATAATTCACAACGACCACAAGGGATACCAGGTTCGATAGCCACTCTGTTACCCACTTTCTTATCTTTTACTTCCTCACCAACAGCAATAATAATACCAGCACATTCGTGTCCTAAAATATGTCCAGGCTTAGGTACATAAGGTCCAATCTGACCTTGCTTGTAAAAATGTACATCTGAGCCACAAATACCAACAGCTTTATTCTGGATAAGAACTTCGTTAGCTCCGACCTGAGGCATATCTAGTTCTTCAATTCTAATATCATTGACTCCATAGAAAACAGCAGCCTTTCTTTTATTAGGATACATTTTCCTATCCCTCCTTTACCTTATTTTTTATTAAGAACTTATAAAATACTATATTTTGCTAAATTCTCATTATATTCACTTAATAGAGACTAAGCAGATGATAAAATTAGCTACTGCTAGGATTGTCACTATCATTATTACGATAATCGCTGCCAGAAAATGAACTCAGCAAGTATTAAGTTTAGCTTGAGTATAAAATATGTAAGAATTTAGTTAATTTTCCCTGAGAATTCATAAAAAAACTAATTTTTCGACACATTTTCTTTAAAAACTTTACTTTTCTTATATCATCGAAGATTGAACTATATAACTTCCTAACCATTAAAAATTAACTACAACTTTTATTGCTTTATCTTTGCTTTCATAGGCGCAATCCATTGCTTCTTTTATTTTCTCAAAAGGATATCGATGAGTAATTAATGCACCCATGTCCACTTTTCCGCTAGCAGCTAGCGCAATTGCTTTAGGAAAGGCATTTGCATATCTAAAACTTCCTTTCACGGTTAATTCCTTAGAAACTATTTGTTCAACGTTTATAGGAAAAACAGTTTCAGTAGCCATTCCGACAAAGATAATTGTACCCCCCATCGCAGCTATATCTGTAGTCATAAAATAAGTTTTAGGATCGCCCACAGCTTCTATTACAATTTCTGTTCCATTACCATTTGTCAAATCCATTATCTCTTTTACTGGATCTTTAATAGAAACATTTATAGTTGCAGTAGCTCCTAATCTTTTAGCTAATTCTAGGCGAGTTTCCAATAAATCGGTAATAAATATTTTACTAACGCCTATTGCACGCATTACCTGTAAAATTGATAAACCAATAGGCCCACTGCCTAAAATTGTTACGGTATCATCAGGCTTTGTATTTGTCAGTCCTGAAACATATACTCCTACTGCAAGCGGTTCTAACATGGCTCCTACTTCAAAAGACATATCATCTGGAATTGGAAAAACTAGATCAGATCGACAAACTAAAAATTCAACAAAAGTCCCATGAGTAGGAGGATGTGCTCTAAAAATCATATCAGGACAAAGATTATATCTACCCGTTTTACACATTTTGCATACACCACAAGGTGTTCCTGGCTCTATTATTACTCTATCTCCTACATGCCGTTCCTTGACATTTTTTCCAATTTCTACAATCTCTCCCGCAGTTTCATGTCCTAAAATAATTGGTTGGTTTACCGTAACTTTGCCAATTCTACCATGTTTGTAATAATGAAGGTCTGAACCACATATACCAATACTTTTTACTTTCAGCATTACTTCATTCATACCAACTTTAGGTCTTTCAACTTCTTCGATACGAATATCATTCACTTTATACATAATCGCAGCTTTTATCTTTTCCATTATTTTCTCTCCTTTCTCCTTATAAAAAAGGTGATTTTTGAGTTTTCTTTTAAAGGTTCTTTAATGAAAAACACACTGCCTATCCTACGGTATACATAATTGTTCCATAACCCCTATTGTGATTCTTTAGTCCCCCTCATCAATCTGACAGCTTTTACTGCTGCTCCTATAGGATTGAAACCTATTGAGGTCTTAGCGAAATCGGCGCTTGCTTCCTAGCTTATTTTTTCTATTTCCTCTACTACTACTCCTATTAAGGTATTTACATCTAAACCCTGCACCTTGAATAACTCCTCTGGCTTACCAGAGGTTCCATATGCGGTTATTCCCATTTTTACAAATCGAACTCGAAGTGAGTTTTCTGCGATAACATTAGCCACGATGCTTCCCATTCCAGTTTTTATATTATGGTCTTCATATGTTACAATAATTCCCGTTTCAGCTCCTTCCTTTATAGCTTTAGTATCTACCTCACTTAAACAAGAAAGATTAAGGATTCGCACTCGGTAGTTCTTTTCAGCTAATTTTCCCCAAGCTTCAATTGCCCGATGAAGCATATTTCCCATAGTAATAATAGTAGCCTGATCTCCTTTTCGAACTACATCAATTTTTCCATATTGAAAACGATAGGCCTTTCCAAAGAAGGGTTTTCCTTCTTCAGTAAGAATTATTGGGAGTTTTGATCGCCCCATTCCTATTAAAAAGTTGCCTGGTTGGAGAACAATATATCTAATTACCCTATCAGTATGATTAGGATCGGCAGGAATAATGATTTTATACCCATAAAGATTATTAATTATTCCTATATAATCGATGCACTGATGAGTTTTTCCATCTGGACCCACGTCTAAACCACAATGAGTACAAACTAGTTTAAGGTTGGTATTATTAATATCATTAAGTCGGTGTTGATTATAAGTTTCATCTATCCCAAAGACACCATAATCAGCAAAGAAGGTAAGAATACCTTGAGTAGAAAGAGTGCCGGCGATAGTAGCAGCATTATGTTCCTGGACCCCGGCTTGGAAGAAGTTTTTTGGGCAGATATTTGCAAAACCATCGGTTCTTACAGAATTTGCCAAATCACAGTCTAATACTGCGATAGAACTGGAATAGCGTCGTGCACAATTTAATTTTGCTAGATCCTTCATCACCTCCCCAAAGGCTGTTCGATTATCCAGTTTGTTTACTTTTGTATAAGTATGAGGACTGCCTACATCTAAATGTACTGTCTCTACAGGTCGTTCTTTATAACTTATTCTGCCTATTTTATTGTACTGAGAAAGGTAATATTCCAAATCATCTTTTAGTCCCAACTCCAAAAGAGCCAACTGGCATTGTTCCCTCAATAGAGGTTTCCCATGAAATTCAACTTTATTTTCCATAAAAGAAACTCCTTTACCTAACACAGTATGAGCAAGGATAGCTACTGGGATATCTTTTGTTTCTACTGCCTCCCTTAAAGCTCGATAGATATCTTGGAAATTATGGCCGTCGATTTCGAGAACTTTCCAACCATCAGCTAAATAATTTTCCTTAATGTGTTGAGGCATTACTTCGTAGATAGGACCGTTTATTTGAAAACCGTTGTGATCAATAATTACGGTAATATTATTAAGCTTATATTTTTTTGCAAAACGCTTGGCCTCGGCTATCTGTCCCTTTGTTTGCTCTCCATCGCTCATAGCTACAAATATTTGGTTTTCTTTTCCTTTTAACTTATTGGCTAAGGCAAAACCGCATCCTACCGAAAGTCCTTGACCTAAATTACCTGTAGTCCATTCTATCCCGGGAACTGCTTTATCTATATGTCCTTCAAATACACTGTTAATCCTTCGGTAAGTACTAATAGCAACATTAACTTCGAAAAAACCTAATCGTCCCAAGACTGCATATACAGCTGGAGAAGTATGACCATGACTAACTATTATTCGATCTCGGTCAGGGGAATAAGGATTCTTGGGATCAATATTCGCAAAAGAATATAAGATTAGATATATATCAATAGAAGATAAAGACCCTCCAGGATGTCCTGATTCAGCCAATGTAGTCATCTTTAATATATCCCCTCGGGCAAGTGTACCTAATTTTTCTAATACAGCGATGGTCTGCTTGTCTAAGGCCTTTACACCAAATCCACGTAATTTTATTAATTGCATCGCAAAATTTTGGTTTAGGCAGAAACCACCAATCTTTTTATTCATTTTGTCCTCTCAGTTTACCTCCCTTGAAAATACATTTTTATTTGACACATGAACAAAAATTAAAAACTTTTTTATTCATTAATCGCTCATATCAAAGTTCTAATAATATTTTCATATGCTCCTCTTTTCCTTCTCGGATCATTTTAAAAACATGTTCCACATCATCTAATTTAAAACTATGAGTTATAAGAGGCTCAACAGATATTTTATTTTTATATAAACAATTAATGCAAAATTCCCAATTTCGTTGAACCATTAAATTAGAATCATATCCTATACTTCCAAAAACTTGCAACTCTTTTCTAACTATGTTTTCAAAAATCTTAGTGTTAATCACAGAGTTTCCTTTCTTTCCCCAAATCCATCCGATAATTAATACACTTCCAGTTTTTTTAGCTACTTCGAACGCCTGTTCTGTACATTCAATAGAGCCACTACACTCTATCGCAACATCAACTCCCTCTCCTTCTGTATTATCAAAAATAGTCTCGACTACCTTTGTCTCATAAGGACTAATCAGCTTCCCCAATCTCAAAAGTTTAGCTATATTTAGTCTTTTCTTATTTATTTCTACACAAAAAATTTTTCTCGCTCCCATTAATTTCGCCCATTGAGCAATAAAATTTCCTATTGTCCCAAGTCCGAAAATAGCTATATCTTTACCAATTATGTTACCTACTTTCTTGAGAGCATGTAAAGAAACAGATAAAGGTTCTATAAAGATACCTTCTTCATAAGAAATACCTTTACTTAATGGCACTACATTTTCATAACTAACATTTATAAATTCAGCAAACGCTCCATTACGTCTTGAACCTAGAAAATTGTAGTTTGTGCAGTGAAAATATTTTCCTTCCAGACAAAATCTACATTTCTTACAAGGAATACAAGGCATTACAGTAACTCTATCCCCTTTCTTTAAGTTTGAGTTTTTTATTCCTTTTCCTATAGCGTAAATATCTCCAGAAAACTCATGACCTAACACTATAGGATACTTACGAGCACCGGCTTCCCAGACTCGTAAAATATCCGAACCACAAATCCCACACCTCTTTACTCTTACTAATACCTCGTTATCTTCGTATTTCGGAGTCTCTATTTCTCTAACTTTTAATACTCCTGGTTTAAGCAAAATCGCTGCTTTCACTTTTCATAGCCTCCTTTTCGGTCAATTAACAATTTTTATTCGATTTATTTCCGAAACGTCCGAAGGATCTATATTTCTCAAAATCGCAAGATAATAGCTTACAAAATCACCAATTAAAACGCCTTTAAATATTTTTTCTAAAATATTTGAACCTCTTAAATATATCTCAAAAATTTTTACCTTGCTTTTCTGAATTACTTTTTTCGTAAAATTAACCCTTTCCGATATATAAACTTCATCATCTATATCCCTTAAAATAATTACAGCGAAAGACCCTAAACTTGCACAATTCATATATCGCCAAGGCATGATTTCATTATGGTTAATATTGGGTAAATAATTAGAAAAGGCAAATACTTTACTATTTTCATTCAGCTGAAATTTCCATCTTACAGCTACAGGATAAATAGAACTTTTGGAAGTATATATAAATGGTATTTTATTTAACATTTTCGACGCCATATATTTAGCAATATTTTCTTCCATCTTACAAGAAACATCGATTTCATCTCTCTGCAATGATATTTCCTTTATAATTTTATCGAAATAGTTTGCATTTAGGCCTAAACTAAATATATCATTTAAAGTCAACAACATAGGAATAGTTAAATATGGCAAAACAGTACGTTTTTTAGGCTCTAATCTTTTTATTTTAATAAAGGGCAAGTTATTCTCTCGAGTTAATTTTTCTAGGTTCCCCCCTCCTGACAGTACTACTATATTCAAGTTCAAGTCTCGTGTTAGCAATTGATGTAATAAATTAATTACTTCAACAGTATTTCCTGAATAACTCATAACAAGAATTAATGTATCCTTCAAAATGATATTTGGTAAATAGTAACTATCTGAAACAATTACTGGAATGTTGATCCTTTCACTCAAAAACTCTTGTATAATTAAACCTGAAATAACTGATGTGCCTACACCAAGAATAAGCACCTTTTTTGGAACAATTTTCATTCTATAATTTATGGAATAATTTTCTATGGCTTCATTCATTTGTTCAGGCATACTTCTTACAATATTAATATAGCCATACTTATCTATTTGCTTAATATTATCGATGCTATCAATATTTGAAAATCTGTTCTCAGCGGTATAACTCTTTTGCATTTTTAAACCTCCTCAGATTCGTAAGATTTACAGATAGATGAGTGCCTTATATTCTTAAGAAAAAATAAAAGAAAATCATCTTTATCTAGATGCCTCTCCCATTAAAGTAAATATAAGAGTAAAAATGGATCTCCAAAATCCAATTGAAAGAATTTATCTATACTTTCCTGGCTTTTTGAAACAACTTTTTCCAAAGTCTTAATCGTCCGGGACGAGCATTTAGAATTTAAAGAAATCTTAAATCCTATGGATGCAGGATAAAAAGCAAAATCATAATATATATCGTATTAAATCTACTTGTTTAGGCTTTCCTCCCGAAGGAGCATCAAAGATCTTTCCTATCTTTCCATCTTTCATTGCAATAATAGTAGTACTTAGTCCTATTAATTCTTCTAGTGAATCGGCAATCAGTATTATTGAAATCCCTTGGTTTGCCAGCTGTCTTATCAAATCATAAATTTGCTCTTTACTCCCTATGTCTAAACCTCGAGTGGGACAAACAAATACAAGCACACGCATCCTTGCCTCCAACCATTTAGCTAGAACCACTTTTTGTTGGTTACCTCCGCTTAAGTTCAAACATAATGTATCTACCCCTGGAGTCACGATCCTTAGTTTATCAATCCATTTTTGCGTTATTTCCTTTTCAATTTTATAATTCAATAATCCGTTTTTTATTATTAAGTCCGTGCTGGGAAGGGTTATGTTAGTTGCAACGTTTAGTGATAATATTATCCCCTCTTCTACTCTGTCTACAGGCAGGTAGCCAATTCCTAATCTAATTGAATGGATTGGGGATTTTATCATTCTTTTCTTTCCACCTATATATATATTCCCTTCATCTGGACTAATGATTCCGAAAAGAGTTTTACATAATTCTTCTCGCCCAGATCCTTTTACACCAGCTAGACCAAGAACTTCACCTTTATGTAAATCAAAAGAAATATCATAGTACATGTTATTTTTCGATAAATTTTTAACACTTAGGACAATTTCATTATCATAATTAACCTGTTGTTCTTCCCGATAGTATTTACTTGTGAGTTCCCTACCTACCATTAGCCTAAATAATTTTTCAGTCCTAGCTTCATGAGTTTTTTGTGTTGAAACATTTTTGCCGTTTTTTAAGACATAAATTCGATCAGTTATTTCTAATACCTCATTTAAGCGATGGGAAATAAAAATAATTGAGGCTCTCTTTTTTACCTCTCTCATAACCTTAAAAAGAATATCTATATCTTTTTGGTATAATCCCGAAGTAGTCTCATCTAAAATTATTATTGGCCCACGAACAGTTTCTTCGAGATACAAGACTCTTGCTATCTGAACCATCTGTTTTTCAGCAAATTCAAGGTGTCCAGTATATGCTCTCGAACTAACAGGACATCGTATTTTTTCTAATTGTGTCTTAGCTTCCTGATTCAATTTTCTCCAATTTATCACTCCAAATCTTGTGAATTTTTCCATCCGGCCCAAGAAAATATTTTCGGCTACAGTAATATTCAGCAATACGGATTGCTCCTGAGATATCATTCCAATTCCCAATTCCTCTGCTTCTATAACATTTTTTGGTGTCATTTTTTTACCTTTAATAAAAATCTCCCCTGCATCTTTCGAGTACAAGCCTGCCAATATTTTCACTAACGTAGATTTACCAGCGCCATTTTCGCCAACTAACCCTATTATTTCATTTTCCTTAAGTTCCAAGCTTACATTGCTTAAGGCTTGGACTCCGAAAAAACTTTTTGAAATATTCTCCGCTCTAAGAACAGTATCTTGTCTAACAAGCACCTAAATTTCCTTCCTTTACAAAGAATTAGCTTTCACAGAATTCTGAAAGACTTACCAATTTTTACTTTTAGTAATCTACCTTTTTAGACTTCATTTCCACCTAACTTTGGGCTATACATTCTTCAAGATAATAAACTTACAGGAACTTTTAGATAGGACCTTTAACCCTGATGCAAGTGTAAAACACCTGAGAAATCTCCTCAGGATGCAATACATCTTGGTTCTCTTCATTTTTTGGAGGCAGTCAATATTCACTGTAACCTTCTCTTAGGATATTTACAATTAAAAAAGCCACTTTACTTTTTGCTAAAATCTTGTTAACTTCAATAATACTTCGCGACTATTTTCTCTTACATTTATCTTTCATTAATATTATATCAAGGTTTTTAGGTATTTTATATTTTCGAGTGCAATTTGATCGGGATTAGGCCCCCATAATTCTGCTGAAAGATAATACTTATATTCCACTTTTTTTAGAACATTTATGAAGCTTTCAAAACCAAAACTGCCTTTCCCAGTAACAACTCTCTCAGAAGAAGTACTAGCTGTATCCGCTATATGTACATGAACCAAGAGTTCTCTACACTTTTCCACGGCATCAATCGGATTTTCTCTTTCCAAATATAAATGTTGTGTATCTAACATGACTTTTACGTTTTTTAAATTCACTTCTTTTATTAATCTTAGGGCATCATCAGTCCTTGTTACAAGATTTACCCAATAGGAGTTGATTGGTTCTATTGCTATCGATACGTTTAAATCTCTCGTTCTATCATGAATTTTATGAATTCCTTCTTTTAACCACTTCCAACTTTCTTCATAGGAAGTTGGATACACAATCCATCCAGGAACAAAAACTACTACCTTACATTCAAGATCGGCAGCTAATTGAATGCAATCGATATAATATTTAATAGTATCTTTTCTTTCATTTTCTATGCAGCTTGCTAAATTAAATTCATAGACTACTGGACATATAGCCGCAATTTCCAAATCATATGAGTTTATCATCTTCTTCAATTTTTTCCGGTGTTCTAAACCGAGATCAGATGGCCATGCATGTGGCCTAGATGCGCCGATTTCAATTCCGTCATAACCAAACCCTGCAATCCTTTTAACCGCTTCTTCTATGGTATAAGCAGGTACCCAGGGAAGAAATGAACCATACCCAAAAGTCGTGAAACTAAGTTTCATATATTCCTCCTTATAATTTGATTTTGTTTGTTGGCTTTGGAATGTTAGATAGTTTTGTTAATGTACTAAAATTACCTTCTAAAGTCTCTAAAAGGTTCTTGTAAAACTCTGCATAATTTTTATAATATTCATGATAATCAAGGCGTGGCATAATCCTTGCAACAGGCTTAGTAAATCTTCTCACTGCTTTGCTCATATCGTCAAAAACACCTACTCCATATCCACCAATTATTGCTGTGCCCAAAAGAGCAGTCTCTTCCTGATTAAGTTGAACGTATGGAAGATTTAAAACATCAGCTTTTATTTGATTCCATAATTGACTTTTCGCTCCTCCTCCGATAACTCTCGCTTCTCTAAATTTAATATTTCCTAAAAGTTTTTTCTGTATTGACAACAAGTAATAATAATCATATGCCACTGACTCTAAAATTGATCTATAAAAATGACCTTTTTTGTGGTTCCAGCTAAAACCCAACCACGTGCCCCTAATATCAGCATTGTCAGGGCAAACTCTGCCTCTAAGATGTGGAATAAATATTATAGAGTCTGAACCAGCAGGAATTTCAACAGCAAGCTCATCTAAAATATTAAAGGCATCAATCCCCTCTTGTTTAGCTCTTGCTATTTCTTCTTTTGCGAATTCATCTCTGAACCACTGAAGACATAATCCGCCTCCATTAATATATCCAACAAAATGCCATAAACCAGGAATTACTGATTTTATATACATCAGAGTTTTTTGCTTTATATCCGGAGCATAAGTATCAACACAATTAGAGATAACAGAGGCAGTTCCTGCAATATCAAAAACCATATGTGGCTCGATTACCCCTGCTCCTAAAGCCCCAGCAGGATGATCTCCAGCCCCGGCGACAATTGGAATCCCCTTAACTAGTCCACACTCGTCTGCAGATTTTGCAATTAAGTATCCAATCACTTCCCAAGGATTAACAATCTTGGGAAATTTGTCCATTGGAATTTCAAATAAATCACATAATTGTGGAGACCAGGTAGCTTTTTTTAAATCACTATACCCAGTAAAATTAAGATAAGTGTAATCAATAAAAGCATCTTTGCCTTTCAATCCCGCCATTTTACCAGCAATGTATCCCGTCGGCACAATAAATTTAAAAATATTTTTAAAGATTTCAGGCCTTTCATTTTTCCACCATAAGATCTTAGGACCGTGAGAAAATGTTGTTGGTGGAGTTCCAGTCTTTTCTATTATTAACTCCTCACCGCGCCTTCTCATTAAGTCCGTATAAAGCTTGCATCGTCCATCTAACCAAGAATCATATGGCATGACTGGATTCCAATTCTTATCAATTCCACAAATTCCAGCCATTTGTCCATCAAAGCATATTGCTCTAATTTTACTTTTATTAATGTGAGCTTTCTGTGTTGCCTCTCTAATAGTATTTATAGCAGATTGATATATTTCATCCGGATTCTGTTCAACCCAATTCGGTTTTGGATAATAAAGTTTTGATTGTTCGAAAGCTTTAGCAATTATTTGTCCCTCATTGTTGAAAATTGCGCATTTCGTCCCTGTTGTTCCACTGTCAACAGCTATTAAGTACGATTCTATCATTTAATTTCCTTTCGAAAATCTTAAGTAAGACTTCTTTTCTCCCATTTGATTTATAATTAACTGACATTCGGGATGCACTATTTAATATTCCTAATTAAACAAGTTAAAAAGCAATTTAATTATTCTCTTTATTTAAGTTATTCGATTCATGGAACCGAATTTAAACATCGAAGAAGGGTATTTTATATATATTTTTTGAAATAACCTTGGTAACCTTTTTATTGCCTTGCTATTCTTTCTCAAGTAGAGTGTAAAACAAATCCTTTTTTACTAAAAATTTATAAGAGATCGTTAGAATCCAAATTGCCTTCATTTTATAATTGGGATCTTAGAGCGATCTAATGTGCCTGCTACTGCCGCTATTACAATTATGCCCTCAATAATCTGTTGGTAAAATACACCAATATCTCCTATTGTCATTCCGTTTCTTATAACTGATATAATTAATGCTCCTATAAGAGTCCTTGGTACTCCCCCAATACCCCCAGTAATAGATGTACCACCAAGTACAACCACAGCGATTGCCGTTAATAGCATTGGTTCCGCAGACCTTGGGGAGCCTACGGATAGACGCATGGTAAGCAAAATTCCTGCTAATCCTGCACAGGCTCCGCACAGTGCGAATCCTAAAATCTTATATTTATCCACTGGAACGCCTGATAATCTTGCAACCTTCTCTCCTGCCCCAATTGCCTTAATGTATCTACCAAATCGCGTATATCTTTCAAGAAAAAAACATATGAAAAACACAATAAACGCGTTTAGGATTATATTAGGAACTCCAAAAAAAGATCCAATTACCCATTCTCGATAATGAAGTTGTTCTGGTGACATATTAAGAGGCATACCATGACAAAGTGTATAAGCTATACCCATGCTTATTCCCATAGTACCTAAGCTAACGAGAAAAGAAGGAAGTTTACCTTTGACATGTATCACACCAGTCAAAAACCCCATGCCTGCTCCAATTGCTACTGCAATCGGAAAAGCTAAATATCCTAAGCCCAAATTAAGCAATTGGAGTACGGCCATAGTTGAAAGTGTCGCTACGCCTGCTACAGAAAGGTCTATCCCACCCATTAAAATAGGAAAAGTCTCACCAATTCCTAAAACAAAAATCACTGAAAACTCTGTTAATATTATTATAGCATTTGCAGTGCTTAGAAAGATGGGATTGATTATAGCCATTACAGCACAAACTAACATTAGTACCAAAACTAATATAATATTAGGACTAACCTTAGACTTTTGAAAAGCAATTACTTGAGATAATAGAGTTTGAGTATTTAATTTTTTAAAATTCTTTAATCGTTTCTTGTTATTCAATTTCTTGTACCTTGACTAGTTTTTCAATCCTTGCAAATTATTTGAGTAAAGAGATTTTTGTTCTATCTAAGTTAGTTGCGACCGCTATGATTATGATAACTCCCATAACAGCTTGTTGAATATAAGGGCTTACACCTAATATAAGCATCCCATTATTTACTACTGCAATGGTTATAGCACCTATAAGTGTTCTAAATACCCCTCCTGTTCCACCAGTTAAAGCTGTTCCGCCCATTACGACAGCTGCTATGCCCTGCAATAAGGTTCCATCTCCGACTCGAGCTGTTCCTGAGCCTATCCGACCAGTATTTAAAATTCCAGCGGCCCCAAAGAAAAACCCCGCAATTGTAAATATACCAATCTTGTATTTATCTATAGGTACACCTGCCAATTTTGCCTTTTCTTCTCCTCCTCCTATTACGTAGGTATATCTTCCAAGTATAGTAAACTTTTCCAAAAAGAAAGCCAAAATGACCATAACTAAAGTCACAATACTTATATTTGGAAAGCCTAGCGTACTCTCTTTTGTCAAATAGAGTAATAGACTATCTTTTACTCTTATGGGATAACCGCCGTATAATACTACCGCTGTACCTCTTGCAATAAACCACATACCTAGAGTAGTAATGATAGAGGGAATTTTTACTTTAGTATGAATTACCCCATTTAAAAAACCCACGAAGGATGCAAGTAATAACGCCAAAAAAATTCCTATTAAACCAAAATCGTTACTATTTCTAACATTACTGACCAGAAAACTGCAAGCAATAGCACTTATTGCCATTACTCCTTCGACAGATAAATCTATGCAACCTGCTAAAATAACAAATGTGAGTCCTAGGCCAATTACTGAAAGTATAGAACTTTGTTTTGCTATTAATATTAAACTTCTTACAGTAAAAAAACGGGGATTCAAGAACCCTGTTACAAGGTAAATCACAACTCCAACAAAAATTGTCCTTAAAGGACCAGTTAAGCATAATTTGATGAAAACATCTAACTTTGAAAAAAGTCTATGAAAATTTAATCTTTTTTTGTTATTGGGGTTCTTTTCTTTCATTTTTATAAAGATATTCTTCTCTCTGAATTAATCGATGGATCCATTAAAAAATAGCACCAACCCTTACTTATTAGTAAAGACTTATAATATTATTATTAAATAGATATATAGTAATATAACCTTTGATAAAATGACTCTAATCCATTATAGAGATTAATTAGCTTCCAGCTTCACTAGCGCTTGTTGGACGCTGCCTTCCTCCCCATCCACAAGGGATAGGGAAGAAGGCAGCAATTTTTGGTAAAACAACGCTTCTGCTTGACTTTTTGCCAAAGTCTTGACTAAATTGCTTATCTTACACTGAGAAGATAGATAAATGAATCATCAATTTTACTTACTTTTCTTTATTATAATTTTTTTCTTATAATCTGCTCGAGCTCATAGTACTCAAATGGGCTGGTCCAATAAGACCAAATGTCATTGTAATCGAAATCAGGGAGTCCTAGAATATATTTCTTTTCATATTCTTCAACGTTATCTTGGGTAACCATCACAAAAGCATAGTTGAATTCTCGTTTCTCTTCTGGTAGCTTTGTTGGATCCAATTCTCCTATCGCGGCTTTATAGGCAAAAGACAATCCCATGCCTCCCTGCCACCACGGATCAGATGTAGTAGTACCAACCATCTCTCCTGCTTTTATAGCTTCAATTGCCTCACCAACTCCATCAATCCCAATTACTTTAACTTTGCCTGCAAGACCCACTGATCTTAATGCTTCTATTGCCCCCAAAGCCATCATATCATTTGCACCAAATACTCCAGCAATATCGGGATAGGCTACCAAAAAATTTTCCATTATATTTAATGCTTTAGTTCTGTCCCAATCTCCGGGCATTGAATCCATCAACCGAATATCTGGATACTCCTCTAAAGCCTTCATGAGACCCATATGTCTCTGAATAGCAACGGAATTTCCTAACATACCGTCGATGCAAACGATATCTCCTTTGCCACCCATTGACTCAAACAAAACTTTTGCTATTTCATAGCCATTTTTAAAACTATCGACCGAGAAATGACATACCCAATATTTATAGTCCCATGGGTGCATATCTGGAGGCTTACCCCATTCGCTAACAATATAGACTCCAGCCTCTTCACAAGCTTCAACTATTGGCCGAACTACTGCATCCTCATTTGCATCAATACAAAAGACGACATTCTTTTTCTCCCCTGCTGCCACGATCGCCGCCTTTAAATCAGATAGTTGTTTTTCGCTGATTCCTTGACAAGTCTGAGTTACGTGCGGCATCCCAACTGTTTTTGCAAAAAGATCTGCGCCTTTTTTCCAGTTGATGTGGAATTCATTATCCAACTCTCTAATGCAAGTGACTAATTTTATTATTTTTACTTCTTCAGCTCCAGCAATAAATATACTAGAAACTATTGTTAATACCAAAATCCCAATAGTTGCAAAAACTAACATCCTATTCTTAATCATAATATTACCTCCTTAATAAACTAATGATTTTTACAAAATGGCCAATATGTCTCATCACCTCCCTTTGGCCTTAAATAATCACTCCCTACAACATACTTATAAAATAGTCCTACTGCCAATCTATTATTGTAAAGTTAGCATATAAATTTGATGTGAAAGTGACAATTACAGTAAATGAACACACTAAACAGCAAAGATGACTATATTACAAAGACTAGGAAATACATTCCCCTTATTCATTTTTAAAAATTTCCTTTCACCTCTTTTATTGACACATACACCCAGGCACTCCGTTAGGTATAAGTTAAACAAAGTCACGGGTATGAGAAATCTATCTTAACCATGCGGAGTGTTTGGCCTATTTTTGTTTGCGACATTTTTCTGAGACAATCTCCAAATTGCCCCAGCATCAAGGACAAATATTTCCTTCTTCTCCCTAGCCATAAAATAAAAATAAAAGACTGCAAAAGACCACTTCACACTCTTTAAAGCGGTATTTCGGCATCATCTTACCTCTCCTCTATTTGTTTCTTTAGCTCTTTCTTTTTAGCCTTATAGAACTGGGAAAGCTCTTTATTAAATATTTCTTCATCAAGGTCCAGAATCTCAGCAATCTTTTTGATCTGATTCTTAGAAGAAACAAGTCCTCCTGTCTCAAACTGTTAAACGTAGATTTGTGGTATATCCAATAGGAGAGCTAGGTTTGCTTGCATGAGTCCCTTCTCTTCTCTCCTTTTCTTAATCGTATTAATTATCATTTTTTCCTCATATCAAAATAAAGTTCAGCTAATATTTCAGCTGCTAAAAAAGTTTCTCCCCAATGACCTACTCCTTCTTTCGACGCAGCTTTCAAAGACAATATCCTAATCTTCCGAGAAATATCTTCTAAATCCACATTATTTCACTTCCTTAGAAATTATATTTTCTCTCATTTTAATTTCAACAACTTAATGGGATATCATGATATTATTATAACTACTTCAATAAGTATATGTCAAATTTTTTTATATAATTTAAAAATCAAAACCGGACTGTTTTTTAATGATTTAAAGTTTAAAAGTGGACTAACCTGGAATGGGAAAAAAGATGTAATCTAGGACTAATCCTAAAGAGAAAAGAGGTTCTAAATTATGTCTACGCAATTACACAAAAACTTTACCGATAGTCAGGTTAAATCACTTTTTGAAAAATATTCGAAAAAAGAAATCAAACTTAATTACATCTTACAAATACTTAAAATTAAAAGAAGTAGATTCTTTGAATTACTAGCAAAATATCATAAAGATCCAGATAATTTTTCTATTCAATATGAAAGAAAAACAATTAATCGAAAGATAGATCCAGATATAGAGAAAAATATTGTAAAAGCACTAGAGATTGAAAAAGACCTTATCGAGAATAAAGAAATACCGATTAAATACTATAATTACAGTTATATAAAAGATCTTTTAGAACAAAAATATAATCAGAGGGTATCTCTACCTACCATAATCGACCGAGCCAAGAGAAATAATTTTTATTTTTTAAGTCCAAAGAGAAAAGTACATGATAGAGAGGTAATAACTAATTACCCGGAGGGACTTATCCAGCATGATTCTTCTCACCATCAGTTCCCCCCTTATGCTAAAAGGGGAATAGTATCTGATTACCTCTTTGGATGATTTTAGTCGCTTTATCTTTTATGCCGTTTTAGTAGAAAGAGAGACCACCTGGGAACATATCCTGGCCTTAGAGGTTGTTTTACTAAAATACGGTTTCCCTCTGGCCTGTTATGTAGATAGTCATTCTATCTTTAGATTTGTACAAGGTAGAGACTCCTACTGGAGAAATCACTACCAACTCACTGATAAAGCTGACCCGCAGTGGAAACAGGTTTTAGATGACCGTAGGGTGGAGTGGACTGCACCCCTACAACTAGACATATTTAGGAGAAAAATAAGACTTGTTATATAATAAAATAACAGGCAAGAGGAACAAAGGAGGGGCAAAAATAATAGGTATCAAAAGAAGGAAATATTCTAAAGAGCAAAAAGAAGAAATAGTACAAAGAGCCCTAAGTGGTGAAAGGAACTCTTTTCTAATCTGAAGATGAGCCTGAAACAAGTCTCTGACAGATGAAAGTTTGACAGGCTAAAGGTAAGAGTCATAATAGCTATATTATGGTGATAACTATGAATGACTCAAAATTAAGCAGTA
>Ga0307378_10005423_pt1 | contig 17783 bp, 15 predicted proteins | sample UN1MG_FD_202238 | JGI IMG/M metagenome (GOLD analysis project Ga0307378, IMG submission 202238) | Soil microbial communities from Risofladan, Vaasa, Finland - UN-1 | ecosystem: Environmental > Terrestrial > Soil > Coastal area > Acid sulfate soil | place: Finland: Risofladan, Vaasa | collected... | reverse complement strand
TCGTAAGTTCAAATGGAGAGAGAAAAAATATGACCACGGAATTGGCTATTCAGTTTGTAAACGAAACCCTGAAAATTGCCCTTCTCATTTCTGCACCTATGTTGATTTCCGGGCTTATAGGGGGAGTGCTGGTGGCCATATTTCAGGCTGTCACCCAGATCCAGGAGATGACTCTGACCTTTATTCCCAAGGTCCTGGCTGTGGCTATTTCTCTTTTGATTTTCTTTCCCTGGATGGTCGCTACGCTTAAAGATTTTGCAATCAGGATATTTACAAATATTCCCTTTTATATTCGATAGGTGGGATGAGGAAAAAGGAAGGGGTTAGGGGTTAGTGGCTAGGGGTTAGGGTATTTCTATTTCCCCTAATCCCTAATCCCTAAAATAGAGCTATGGATATACTTTGGATTACCGAGACACAATTTTTGCCTTTCCTGCTGATTTTTATCCGCGTCAGTGGGGTCCTTTTTGCTGCGCCGTTCTTTGGTGACAGGATGGTTCCTATGCAAGTGAAACTCGGATTGGGCCTTTTGATTGCTATGATCCTGACACCGGCTCTATCAGGGTCAGGGCAGGCTGGGCACTGGCCATCTACTACGCCGGAGACTTTTGTCCTTTTCTATATGGCCTCAACAGAACTTCTGGTAGGGCTCATCATTGGCTTTTGCACCCGGCTGTTCTTTGAAGGTGTCCAGCTCGCCGGACAACTGATCGGCTTTCAGATGGGGTTTTCCATGTCGAATGTTCTCGATCCAATCAGCGGGGCACAGACCCCCATACTTGGGCAATTGGAGCTTTTCCTGGCCATTTTGATATTTTTAAGTATCAATGCACACCACATTCTGATAAGGGCCATGGTCAACAGCTTTCAGATCATTCCCCCATTAAAGTTTCATCCCCAGGGGATACTGGTAGAAAGGGTTATGGCCCTGGCTGGCAAAATTTTTATTCTATCCATACAGATCGGGGCCCCCGTCATTGCGGTTAGCATCTTTGTCAATGTTTTCCTGGCCCTTATGGCCAGAACCATGCCGCAGATGAATGTCTTTATGGTGGCTATGCCGTTGAGTATCGCTATTGGCCTGTTTGTCCTGGCTCTGTCCATGCCCCTCCTGGCTCAAGTGCTTAAGCAGACTTTTTATAGCCTGGATCGCAGTCTTCTGTTCTTGATGAGAGGAATGTATTAGTAATGCAGGCTGTCAGTAATGCAGGTTGTCAGTAATGCAGGTTGTTTAGGCTGTAGGTTTTTAGGTTTTTAGGCTAAAAGCCTACAGCCTAAACAACCTACCGCCTGTTTTCCTGTAATGCAGGTTGTCAGGCATTTAGGTTGTCAGGCATTGTCTTTCCTACAGCCTAAATACCTACAGCCTATCTACCTTTTTTTGATGAGAGGAATGTAAAAGTTGCCTGATACGGATAGATCAAAAAAAACCGAGCAGCCGACTCCCAAGCGAAAGCATGAGGCGAGGGCCAAAGGCCAGGTCGCCAAATCAAGGGAGCTCGGAAGTGTTTCTATCCTGCTGGCAACCCTCATAGGCTTTCATTTCTATGGGGTTCAATTCTTAAATCGCCTCTTTGATCTTATGCAGTGGCTGCTTCGATCGAGCGGTGAATTAACGATCCAGGATAGTGGACTGACAAATCTTCTATTTCAAATTGAGATGAGATTGTTGCCCATACTTGCGCCTGTTATCTTGCTTATGGCCAGCTTTGCCCTCTTGTTTAATTTCTGTCAGGTTGGTTTTTTATTCAGCACAGAAACCTTACAGCCGGATTTGGGTAAACTGAACCCGATCACGGGCTTTCAGAATCTTTTTTCATTCAAATCGCTCGTAGAGCTGGTGAAGTCATTACTTAAGATGGGGGTTATCGGCTACATCGCCTATGTGAGCATCAGGAAAGAGCTGTCCGGCCTTCCTCTGCTTTCAACCTTGTCATGCGAAGGCATCTTTGCCTCCATCTGCACGATTTCATATAAGATTATCCTTAGATCGACCATTGCTCTTTTAGTCATGGCTATCCTGGACTATATCTATCAGCGGTATGAAATGAATAAAAGTTTGATGATGACCAAAGAGGAGGTCAAGGAGGAGATGCGCCAGTCCGAAGGAGACCCGAAGATAAAGGCCCAGATTCGCAGGGTCCAGCAGCGGATTGCCCGCCAGCGCATGATGAGTAAAGTTCCTGAGGCTGATGTGATTATCACCAACCCGCAGCACTTGGCCATAGCTCTTAAGTATGAGGCTTCGGCAAGCGCCGCTCCAAAGGTCATTGCCAAGGGCGCGGGATACGTTGCTCAAAAAATCAAAGAAATAGCCAAGGAAAATGACATCCCCCTGATGGAGGATAAGCCGTTAGCCCAATTGCTTTATAAAACCGTAGAGATAGGAGAAATGATTCCTCCTCACCTCTACCAGGCAGTGGCCGAAATTTTGGCCTATGTGTATCGGCTGAGGCCGGAAAAGTATAGAAAGTAAAGGAGTCAGAATACAGAATTCAGAAGTCAGAATAAAAGTCAGAAGTCAGGAGTCAGGAGTCAGGAGTCAGAATAAAAGCAGTATTTCTCCTGGCTCCTGACTCCTGAATACTGAATACTGCTTTTAAGACTCCTGACTCCTGAATTCTTCTTTTAATAGGAAAGAATATGGCTGAAAAATCACAAATCCAGATTCCTATCAAATTTCTTACCGGAAAGAGCGACCTTCTGGTTGCCATCGGTGTAATCGGCATCGTTGGTGTCATGATTATCCCGCTCCCTCCCATTGTCCTGGATTTCCTGCTGAGTTTTGATATTGCCCTGGCAGTGATTATTCTCCTCTCCTCTTTGTATAACCTGGACCCGCTTGAATTTTCCGTTTTCCCCTCTCTGCTTTTGGTAGCCACCCTTTTTCGGCTGTCGCTAAATGTCGCCTCAACCCGGCTCATACTCCTGCATGGGGAGAACGGGGCCGATGCAGCAGGAAAGGTTATTAAAGCCTTTGGCAGCTTCGTTATAGGCGGCAATTATGTGGTTGGATTACTGGTATTCTCTATTCTGGTTATGATCAACTTTATTGTTATTACGAAAGGTGCGGAACGTACGGCAGAAGTCTCGGCCCGCTTCACTTTGGATGCCATGCCAGGCAAACAGATGAGCATCGATGCGGATCTCAATGCAGGGCTGATCAATGAGGAGCAGGCCAGGCTGCGGAGATTAAAAATCTCTCAGGAAGCTGAATTTTACGGGTCTATGGATGGTGCCAGCAAATTCGTCAAGGGAGATGCCATTGCCGGTATCCTGATTACACTCATTAATATTTTCGGCGGGTTCGTGGTTGGCGTGCTGCAAAAAGGGATGACCATAAGTGATGCAGCCACCACCTACATTATCCTGACCGTTGGAGATGGCCTGGTCGGCCAGATTCCGGCACTGATCATTTCGACAGCATCCGGTATTATCGTCACCAGGGCAGTTTCCGAAAGCAATATCGGCCAGGAAATAACCAAGCAGCTTTTGCTTTATCCCAAGGCCATTGGGCTTACTTCCGCCATACTCCTGTGCTTCGGGCTGGTGCCCGGTCTTCCCACAGTCCCTTTCCTGGGTTTATCAGCAGCCAGCGGTATTTTGGCCTGGTCGTCTTATAAGGCACAAACGGCGGCAGCAAAAAAGGCCGAGGAAAAGGCCGACACCAAGGCTGCGCCATCGGAGGCAGAAGGTATCTCCGGGTCTGGCCCAAAGCTCTTCTCTCTGGTCGAGCCCCTGGGCCTGGAAGTGGGCCTGCGCCTCATTCCACTCATTGATTTGAATCAGCATAGCGGCGGCGGCGGCGACTATCACAGCGGCGGCGGCTCTCATGGTGCTATTCTGGATCGGATTACCGCCATCCGCAAGCAATATGCGTCGGAATTGGGATTTGTTTTTCCGCCGGTCAGGATCAGGGACAATCTGCGGATCGATCCCAATGCCTACTCGATTCTTATCAAGGGCGTGTCAGTTGCCCAGGGAAGGCTGTTTCCGGATCATTGCCTGGCCATGAATTCGGATGACGATGCCTCCCTGATCGATGGTATTCCCACTAAGGACCCCACATTCGGGCTTTCGGCCTTGTGGATTCCTGAAAAAGATACTAATAAGGCCAGGGCGCTCGGATACACGGTGGTGGATCTTTCCACGGTTGTGGCCACCCACTTCAAAGAGGTCATACGGCAGCATTCCCACGAACTGCTGAGCCGCCAGGATGTTCAGTCCATGCTGAACAATCTGGCCGAAAGCCATCCGAAGGTGGTGGAGGAGGTCGTGTCCAGCAATGGTGCGGCCGCCGGCCTGCTTCCCCTTGGTACTGTCCAAAAGGTGCTTCAGAACCTCTTGAAGGAGCAGGTCCCTATTCGGGACCTGGTAACCATAGTCGAGACACTGGGGGATTATGGCCGATCGGTCAAAGATCCGGATTTACTGACCGAATATGTTCGGGGCCGCCTGGCCCGCACCATATCGAGCCTGTATCAGGATACGGAAGGGACATTATTCGCTTTTGTTCTGGATCAGAAAATTGAGGAGATGATCGTAAGATCAGTCCAGCATACGGACCAGGGCAGTCACCTGACCTTAAACCCCGGCGCAGCCCAGGATATTATCACGCAGATCAATAACTCCATACAAAAAGGCGCGGAAGGGGATCATTATCCGGTTTTACTGTGTTCCGGTGCAGTACGAAGATATATCAGGGGGTTGACCGAAAGGTTTATTCCCAAGCTGGTTACCCTGGCTTATCATGAAATCGCAGATAATATTAAAATACAATCATTAGGCGTGGTGGAGATGCCTAATTAGGGGTTTAGGGGTTTAGGGGTTTAGGGAGTAAAAAGCAGGCTGTAGGTATTTAGGCTGTAGGCTTTTAGGCTAAAAACCTAAATACCTACAGCCTAAACAACCTAATCAGGTAGATAGGCTGTAGGCATTTAGCCTAAAAACCTACAGCCTAAACAACCTAATCAGGGAGTTAGCTAATGCAAATTAAAAAATATGTGGCCAACAATATTCAGGAGGCATTGCGACAGATCAAGAAGGAATTAGGACCAGAGGCCCTCATTTTGTCTGTTAACAATATCAAGGCAATGACCGGTCCATTGGCCCTTATGTCTCCAGCCCGTGTGGAAGTCACGGCAGCCATAGATGAGGATTACCCGGCATATAAATATCCGGCAAGCGCTCAATATCCTGCAAACGCTCTTCCGTCTGCGCAAGGCAGGGTAAAAAACCCCTATCATAGTTCAAATCAGTCCGCTATGGAGGAGCAAAAGCTTCCTTATAAAGAGGAGCAAAAGCTCCCCCTTTTTCAAAGGGGGCAGGGGGGGATTAGAGGAAATTTCGATCAATCTCCTGACCCGGACTCTCGACAAAATCGGGCACTGCAAGGCCAAAACGGGGTTTTGAGCCCAGGCAAAAGTTCAAGCCTTCGGAATGTGACCGAGGGAGCAAAGCATATGGCCCAGAGTCTGAAAGACGCCTTAAAAGGCTCATTGCGTGCTGCATCAGGTTACATGGAACAATCCCCCCAACCCCCCTTTATAAAGGGGGGGGAGGGGGGGATTATCGGGGTAAAGGCTCCGCACGCGAGCTTTTCCAAAGCCAGTAATCCACAACTCGCAAGTGGAGACAGGAGAGGGAGAGAGGAGATGGCGACGGTGAGAGGGAGAGACGAGGAGATGTCCCCAGTCCCTCACAAAGGAACCTACAAAAAAGGAATGGCATCTCGCATCTCGCATCTCCAAGAGCCAACCCATATCTCGTCCCTTGGCCATCTCCTCAAAAAGATAGGGCTAAAGGAGGATATTATTGAACACATCATCGATGTTCTCGGCCATGAGATCCCGCGTTTGAACTATGACAAGGGCCTCAAAAGGAATGTCATCCCGCATCTCGCAAAACCAGGCCTTGTTGAGGGCTATACCAGCTCTCAACTGGAAGGATTAGCCAGGGATATTTTACAGCAATTGATTAAAACCTCCGGCCCTATAGATGGAATAATCCCCCCAACCCCCCTTTATAAAGGGGGGGATTTTGAAGGAGAAGGGGTGAGGGGGAGACAGGGGGAAGGGGTGAGGGGGGGCGGGGGAGATATGCCTTTGTCCCTAAGTCCCCACCCCAGTCCCATTACGGGCCATGCAGGGCCAAAATATGTGGCATTGGTGGGGCCAACGGGGACTGGCAAAACCACTACCATTGCCAAACTATCAGCAGATCTCTTATTGAAAAGAAAGCAAAAGGTTGGATTGATTACCATCGATACTTACCGGGTCGGAGCGATGGAGCAGCTCAACACCTACGCTGGAATCATGAACATTCCGGTCAAACAGGCATCCACCTTCGAGGAGATGCGTAAATCCGTGCTCCAGTACCAGGACCTGGATGTGGTCTTGATCGATACAGCGGGATTCAGTCATCATGATCGGGAGCATTTGCAGTTGCTCAATGCTTTTTTGGCCCAGGTTATCAATCCCGAAATTCATCTTGTCTTGAGTACCAATACGGATGAAAAGGAGTTGATCCATATCAGTCAGAGCTTTAACCTGCTGCATTATGAGAAACTCCTTTTTACCAAGCTCGATGAAAGTTCCTATCCGGGTACGATTTTTAATCACATGGTTTATACAGGAAAGCCTATCTCCTATATAACAACAGGGCAAAAAGTTCCTGAAGATATTGAAGTGGCTACGCAGGCAGGGATCATAAATCTGATGTTTCAGAGAAAGCAGTTTTATCCTTCATCAACTTTTCGAGCGGAACTATGAGGGCGAGGATGAGAGATCATGATTGACCAGGCAGACGATCTTCGCAAATTACTAGCGAGCTTTTCCAAAACTGCCAATGCCCCCCTGGCTGAGAAAAAGAGGGGGGGGGGAGATGTGCATAGTGGAAGCGGCTTCCAACCGCTTGAATCTCGATGTGCGGAACAAGACGCACTGTGCACTGCGCACAATGCACCATTTTCAAAGGCCAGAGTCCTTTCTATAACCCGCGGCAAGGGGGGGGTAGGGAAAACCAACGTAGCCGTAAATCTGGCCTATGCCTTGACGCAGATCAACAAAAAAGCGGCTCCACTCGTTGCCATGGCATCCGATTCGCAGTGCTGTAAGGCTCGGCCATCATGTCCCAAAGGGAATGAGGAAAAGAAAAGGAACGAGGAAGAAGAAGGAACGTACAAAAAAGGAATGGCATCCCGCATCTCGCATCCCGCATTTCAAATCTGTCCCCTGACAGTACTGATCATCGATGCGGACCTTGGCCTGGCCAATGTCAATATTCTTCTTGGGGTCACTTCTAAATGGACCTTGCAGCATGTTATCCATCAGGAAAAAAGCATTGCCGAGGTGATTGTAACCACCCCTGACGGGCTTCGGATTTTACCGGCAAGTTCCGGCATTGAAGAGATGACTCATCTGACTGTTGCCCAAAAGCTTTATCTCAAATCCCAATTCGACCTGCTCGATAGTGAGTTTGACTTCATCCTGATTGACACGGCAGCCGGTATTGGGTCCAATGTCATGTCCTTCAATCAAATGGCTCAGGAGGTGATTGTCATTCTTTCTCCTGACCCCACATCTTTGGCCGATGCCTATGCCACCATCAAGGTTTTGTCCACAAAGTATGGGGTACTTAAGTTTCACGTTATCGTTAACAATACGCAAAATGCTTCGCATGGAAGGAGTCTTTATCAAAAATTGGAAAAAATCTGCCATCGCTTTCTGAAAATCCCCATCCAACATCTGGGCACACTCTCGGCTGATCCCCACCTGGTACAGGCATCCAGAAACCAGCAGGTTGTGGTCAAGCACTTTCCCAAAGCCAAAATCAGCCTAGAGATCCAAAAGATCGCCGAATCTGTCAGCGGCATTCCCTATGACCCTTGGTCTAACAAAAGTATTAACTTTTTATTGAATAATGTCCTTAAACTAGGACAGGAGTGAGGTACCTAATGAAAAATAGCACAACGGGCGTCTCGCCTGTAAACAGTAGCAAAATGGAACGTACAAAAAAGGAGTGTCATTCCGCATCTCGCAAAATCGAAAACCCGTATGAAGAATCTCAGAATAGAGGGCGCGATGGAGGGGGAGATGGAGGGCGCGATGGAGGGCGCGATGGAGTTTGCGATGGAGGGCAAAGCATAATCAGCGCCTGGCCCATGATCGAAATGGAGGACGAAGAGGTGTCAGCGGCTGTAGCGGTGTCAGCGCCCATAGGCACAGCGGTGCCAGCGTCCGCAGGCACAGCGGTGCCAGCAGCTTTAAAGGCCCAATCTTGGATCGAGACCGAAGAAGATCGTAATCAGCTTATTTTGGATCACCTTCCCATGATCAAATTCATAGCCACTCGCATTGCCAACCGCTTGCCGCCTAATGTCCAGACCGAAGATCTGGTTGAGGCGGGCATTATTGGTCTTCTTGATGCCATTGAAAAATTTGACGCTTCCAAGGACGTCAAGTTCAAGACCTATGCCGAATTCCGGATTCGCGGCGCTATTCTGGATGAGCTTCGGGCGCAGGATTGGACTCCCCGGTCCATACACCAGAAGGTCAAGAGAGTGGAGAAAGCGTATATCGATGTGGAGCAAAAAAAGGGAAGGGCGGCAACGGATGAAGAGATTGCCGCGGAAATGAATATTTCGTTGGATAAATACCATAAGCTCATCAATCAGGTGCGCAATGTATCTATTATCAGCCTGGAAGATTTAACCAAAATTCTGCCAATTGACGAGAAGGATAATATTTTAGAATGCCTGAAGAGCGCACAGGATGAGACCATTTATGAGAAGGTGAATCTAAAGCAGGTCAAGGACCTTCTGGCTAAGGCCATCAATGAGCTTAATACTAAGGATCAGATGATTCTTTCTCTTTATTACTGGGATGAATTGACCATGAAGGAGATAGGCAGCATTCTCGGACTTGCGGAATCAACCATTTCAGAACGCCATACCAAGGCCATGATTTCGTTGAAGCAAAAGCTTTACGAGGTGGCACTGTGAGGAGGCAGGAGGCAGGAGGAAGAATTCAGGAGTCAGGAGGCAGGAGGAAGGTGGCGGGAGGCGGTGGTCTTTTCCTACAGCCGCCGTTTTACTTAGGGGCCTACAGCCTATCTACCTGCCTTATCGGGTGGAAGCGGCTTTAAGCTGCTTGAAAAAGAATCGAGAGTAAAGGATCGAGAGGATAAATGTATGATGATTAATCCGGTCAGTATTCTACCTAACGCGATTAATTCCTCTACTGCGGAAAAAAGGAAGCAACGGGACAACAGGCATCCTTCAAAGAAAACATCACATCAGGCAGAGGAGAATCCGTCATCGACCGACAGTTCCCCCTTTTCTAAAGCGAGCGGGGAGGGATTTGAAGAGAATGAGGAAGAGCTAACCCCAAAAATTGATATCACAGTCTAAACAGTGATATCCAAGACAGGGTTTTGAGCCCATTGCAAAAGTTCAACGGTCTAAATTAAGGAGAACAAGCAGCGTGCCAATCAAAATCGATGCTGAAAATACCACCCAAATTATTCAAAGGCGATTATTCGCTACACCTTTCAATACGCTGGAAGATGGCATAGACTACCGGGCCAAGCGGCAAAGCCTGATCTCCTCGAATATCGCCAATATCAATACCCCTAACTACCGTGCCTTTGATCTGATCATGCAAGACCAAATGTCAAATAACTCAGATCATAGTTCACAATCGAAGATCCAGAGCCCCAAACTTGTACCAACTCCCACTCCAGTTAAAAATGACGGGAATTCCGTGGATTTGGACCTGGAAATGAGCAAGCTTACTGAAAATCAACTTATGTTCACTACTCTGACCATTACGCTTTCGAAACGATTTGAGCAGCTCCGATCTGTTATTGCCGAAGGGAGAAGATAACATGGACCTCTTTACCTCACTTGATATCAGCGCTTCAGCACTGACTGCCCAGCGATACAGGATGAACCTTATAGCCAGCAATATCGCTAATGCCACAACCACAAAGACAGAGGGCGGCGGACCCTACCGTCGTCAGGACGCCACACTGGCGGCCATACCAATTCAACCGACCTTTGAGGAGATCCTCAAATCCCATGGGGCTAATCCGGTAAACAAGGTTGAAGTGATCGGGACCTTCACCGATCCCAGGCAGCCGAACATGGTTTACGATCCCTCTCACCCGGATGCGGATGCCAACGGCATAGTGGCCATGCCCAACATCAGCCCTATCGAAGAGATGGGCAATCTGCTCAGCACCCTGCGTGCCTATGAAGCAAGTCTCACTGTGATCAGCGCCACCAAGGATATGATCAAGAATACCTTGAAAATTTAGTTTAGGTGTTTAGGTGTTTAGGTGTTTAGCCTAAAAAGCTAAAAGCCTACAGCCTATTTACCTATAAAGGGTAGGATAAAAACTAACCCGAGTAAAAACCAGGGTAAAAAAATGATCTTGGCTAAAAATTTTCCATCAAATATGGTTTCTACCACGAATCCAAACAGGAATGCGAAAGCCAGACCTGCAATGGAAAACTCCAGGGGGATCGAATCAAAAGTAATCTCCCTGGCTTCCGGTGCTTCCGGTGCTTCCGGTACTTCCGGTACTTCCGGTGCTTCCGGTGCTTCCGGTACTTCCGGTACTTCCATCGACCTTTTCCTCCAGTTCCTGGGCCGCTCCCTTGACTTGACAAATAACCTGCCCGAAGATCAGAATCATGACCTGTCCAATGATCAGACCAAAGATCATGTTCCAGGTCAGGGTAAGTATTATTTCGTCGATCATGGCGTGGATCATATCCTGGATCGCGTCATAGGTCATGTACCAGGTCATCTACCAGATCATGTACCAGATCAGGGCATAGATCAGGGCATAGATCAGGGCATAGGTCAAGGCATAGGTCAGGGCATAGATCAGGGTATAGATCAGGGCATAGATCATGACAGGAAATTCAACTTTAGGAAGATAATGCCGAGATTTGATAAAATACAAAAAAAACAAGCAATACTTCCCCTTTTGGGGGAGTTCCATCCGGGAATGGCGGGAATGGGGACACAAAAAAGGAATGGCATCTCGCATTTGAAATTCGAGATGCGAGATCCACTCGTTGCAATGGCAACTGGTTCGCGGTGCTGTAGGGATCGACATTCCTTTTTGCACGTTCCTTTTTTTATCCCCATTCCCGCCGCCGGTGCTGACTTTGAGCATATGGGGCTCATGCCAACGCAGCAGGGCAGGGTAAAGAATCCAGCTCATACTTCAAATGAAGCACTTAGGCAAACAGGGGAAGATCCAGGAGTAGGCCCGGGGATAGGCCCAGGAAAGGGTGAAAAATCCGTTTTACAACCGGTTAACGCGCAACCCGCAGAGGTTCTTTTAACGCCCAGCACGCAACCCGCAGCACGCAACTCGCAACCAGTAGCGGCTAACATGCAATCCGCACCGGGGCCTGATCTGCCGATAGAGATTGAGCAACAGCCAGGGTTTGACTTATCCGCAGCAGGGCTTAACTCACAGGCACAGCTTAACACACAGGCAGGGCTTAATTCACAGGCAGGGCTTAACACACAGGCAGGGCTTAATTCACAGGCAGGGCTTAACTCACAAGTGCAGCTTAAGTCACAGGCACAGCTTAACACAGTGGCACTAACTGGCAGCGCGGAGGAGGAGGCCGAACCTTACAGCACCGCGAACCAGTTGCCATTGCAACGAGTGGATACGAGTTTCGGGGTACGAGTTTCAGGTTATGAGTTACAGGTTGACGAAGCCTCTAAAACGCAACTGGTTGACGAAGCCTCTAAAACGCAACTGGTTGACGAAGCCTCTAACCCGCAACTGGTTGACGCGCAACCCGCATTCCCTGCATCGAGCGACGATAAAAAGGTATTAGGCGTCATGAAGCATCCTGGTGAACATTTGCGTAATCAGAAATCCGTGCGGCCTATCTCCAACGAGAGTACAGGATCGACAGCCCTAACCAGTATGGCCTCTCTTCCTCACGAGGAGGAGCAAACCCATTTCAATGCTCATATTCAGAACGAGGAGGAGCAGACCCATTTCAATGCTCATATTCAGACCTCCATGCTTCATCAAAAAATCGGAGAAGGAGAAAATCGGCACTCGATAGCCGCCAGCGGAGAAAGGGAGCGACGATCTGTGCATGCTTTGGAAAAGTTCGCGAAAGAGAAGTCAAACGACTTATCAATGGCGCGGCCGCTTTCTTCCCTTGCCCAGTTTTCCTCCTCTCAGAAAAGGGTAGATTCCCGGATCTCTTTAACGGGTGCTGATGGCTCCGAAAATATAACTCCCGATGAGAAGCAGTCTCTTGTTCATCCCGAAAAGCAGCAATCCTCATCCTCTGCCTCGGATGACGATAAAAAGACGACAGTCTCCATGAAACATACTCGATGGTCGCTAATGGAGACCGGGCAGCCGATTTCCAGAGAGAGTGCAGTACAGCCTGCCCCAACCAATGCGGTTTCTGTCCCTCAGGAGGAAATCATCCAGCAGATTGTGCCCCAGCTCACTGCTCATATGTATAATAATGGCAGCAGACTGACTGTTGATCTTCACCCTGAGCATCTTGGCAAGCTGCATATCAACCTGGAGTTGAAGCAAGCCGATATCAATGGCACATCCACTCTTAAGGTCCATCTTGTGGCGGAAAATCCTGAAACCCGGAAATTTTTGGAGGAGAATCTCACCCCCCTGAAGCTATCACTGGCCAAACATATGGCTCATCAGGGGATAGAGGTGGAACAGTTTTCCGTATCCTTTGGCGGAGGAGGTAGTAGTCAGCATGGAGGGAGCAGGTTTGCCGAATACTCTGCGAAAAGAGAGCAAATCTTAAACGGGATACCTTCCTCAGAAGCGTCCCTCTCATCTATCGACCAGATGGAGAAGGCAAGTGGAAATCCGTCGGCAAACATGGAATACGGAATAAACTATTTAGCTTAGAAAAACAGGCAGTAGAAAAACAGGCTGTAGGTGTTTAGGCTGTAGGTATTTAGGCTAAAAACTTTTATAGGTAGATAGGCTGTAGGCTTTTAGCTTTTCAGGCTAAACACCTAAACACCTAAACACCTAAACACCTACAGCCTAAACAACCTGCTACAAGTTACAATCTACAAGGAGAAATACATGCAAGCATCCAGATTACTCGGATCAACTATCCCACCTGTAGCCAGTGATTCGACTTTGAAGTCTACGGACCTTAATAAAGATGATTTTTTAAAGCTTCTCATGACCCAGATGCAGCATCAGGACCCATTAAACCCTATGGATAATTCGGAATTTTTGTCCCAATTATCCCAATTCAGCCAGCTTGAGCAAATCTATAATGTCAATCAAAACATTCAGGACCTGGCAGCATCACAGAACTCTTCCCGTGATATGCTGTTAGCCGGTCTTCTGGGGAAAACGGCCAAGGTGGATGCGTCAGATATTTATCTCAAAGATCAGGATAATATCAGCATTAACTACGATCTGATAGATTCAGCGGAAACGGTCACCGTCAATATCTATGATGCAGACAGTAAGCCGGTCAGAACCATTCAGGCAATTCAACAGCCCAGCGGGCAGCAGAAACTCGATTGGGATGGAAAGAATGATTTGGGAAGAGGGCTTCCGGAGGGGGAGTATACTATCGAAGTAACGGTAAATAATAAAGGTGCATCGAGCTTGATAAGCCCCTATCTGATGGGTCCTGTCAATGAGGTTGTTTTTTCTCAAGGGAATGAACCCTTTATACAAGTGAAAAATCAAAATGTGCCAATTTCAAAAGTTTTTCAAATATCTATGGCGCAGCCGCTATGAACAGTGACCATTGAAGACCATTGAAGACAATAGCCAATAAGCGGTAGTCAGTATAGTCAGTAACCAGTAATCAGCATCCAGCATCCGGTAATAAGCATCCGGTAACCAGTAATCAGTATCCGGTAATCAGCATCCAGTAATCAGCATAAGGACCGTTCACCGTTCACCGTTAACCGTTATCCGTTAAGGCATTAACGGTCAACGGTCAACGGTGAACGGTGAACGGCTAACCAGTATCCAGTATCCAGTTGCCAGTAGTCAATCTTATTGATCAGAGGAAAATGAGGAGGAAACTACATGTTAGGTTGTCTTTCTACGGGAGTCAGTGGTTTAAGTGCCAATAACAATGATATGTCCGTCATCGCCAATAATATCGCCAATGCCAATACTACTGCTTATAAGGCTCAACGGTCGAATTTTGCTGATATTCTCTCTCAGCAGTGCGGGGGGATAGAGATCGGAGGAGGTGTCAGCATCGGCAGTGTTTCTTCATCAGTAAGTCAGGGCCCCTTGAATGCCACCAGCAACGTTACTGATCTGGCTATTGATGGGGCTGGATTCTTTATCGTGAAGGATAATTCAGGGGTGTACTATACCAGGGCGGGAGAATTTCGCACGAATAAAGAGGGTAAACTGGTCTCCCCCAAGGGGCTGGTGGTTCAAGGCTGGGACATGCAGCATAGTGGAGGTATGGCCAGTCTCCCATCGGACATCAGTATTTCTGATGTCGCTGTTCCTCCCAAGGCCACGGCAAATATTTCTATGGCAGTGAATCTGGATTCTAACGCTCAAGTCAAGGGCGCGGCTTTTGATCCAGCCGATACCTCTAATACGTCTAACTATACCAGTTCAGTATCTGCCTATGATTCTTCCGGTAATATGCATAACCTCACGATCTACTTCCGAAAGCAGGATACAGCAGACCAATGGAGCTGGTATGCGTCCGATGGAGGAAACCCATTAGCAGGCCAGACCGGCGATCTTCATTTTACGGGAGGAGAACTGGACAGTGGCCTTCCCGCCACTATCACCCTGGACGGGTCGCAGGAGATTGCTCTCGATCTTACGGAAACTACCCAATTCGGTTCGGATTTTTACACAAAATCTCTTAATCAGGATGGCTATGAAGCGGGATCTCTGAGCGGGATCTCAATAACCAAAGACGGGGTAATACAGGGTACTCTTACTAATGGCCGCTCACAGGACCTTGCCCTTATTGCCCTGGCCGATTTTAAAGATCCTGATGGCCTGATGAAGATGGGAAATAACCTTTTTCAATTCACCCCGGAGTCAGGACAACCGGTCGTCAATCCACCCGGAACAGGAGGAAAGGGAAGGATCGTTTCCTATAATCTGGAAGGCTCAAATGTCGATCTGGCCGGTGAGTTCGTAAAAATGATCATTACCCAGCGCGCCTTTCAGGCCAACGCCAGAACCATTACTACGGCTGATCAGATGCTGACGGAATTGGTGAACTTGAAACGGTAGAAAAATAGGCTATAGGTAGATAGGTTGTAGGTATTTAGGCTAAAAACCTAAAAACCTACAGCCTAAACAACCTGTATTAAAGGTATTTAGGCTAAAAACCTACAGCCTAAACAACCTATTTCCCTGATATGGGAGGATTTAATAGTATGAATATCGGAATGTATCAAGCGGTGTCCGGCTGTGTGGTACAACAGGAGAGGCTGGATGCTGCAAGCACTAATATGGCTAACGCCAATGATATTGGCTATAAAGCTGTCCGCCTGAGCGTGGGATGTAACGATGCTGACCAGTTGGTGCAGGTGTCTGGAAAATTTATCGACTTCTCCGAAGGGGCCAGGCAGAATACCAATAATAAGTTGGATCTGGCTCTGGATGGTGATGGTTTCTTCGCGGTGCAAACTCCCAAGGGGACTGCCTATACCAGAAAAGGAAATTTCTCCCTGAATGCACAAAAGGTTCTGGTTACCCAGGATGGACTGCCCATCCTGGGGCAGAATGGACCTGTCCAAATCATGGGAAATGACATCAAAATCAGCGGCGACGGAGCGATCCAGGTCGATGGAATGAAAGTAGACAAACTGCGTCTGGCCACTTTTCCCCAGCCCTATCCATTCGATACAAATAGCGGAAGCCTGTTCTTCCTCAAGGCACAGGGTAATGGACAGATTGCTCAGGAGAGCCCGGCACCGAGTGCAGTGGTTCAGCAGGGCCAGATCGAGCTTTCCAATACCAATCTTATGAAAGAGATGGCCAGACTCATAGAAATATCAAGCAGTTACGAGATATGTCAAAAGGTCATTCAGACAGTTGATGAAATAGATCAAAAGATCATAAGCGAAACTAATAGAATGTAGAAAAACAGGCTGTAGAAAAATAGGCTGTAGGTAGATAGGCTGTAGGTATTTAGGCTAAAAACCTAAATACCTACAGCCTAAACAACCTGCATTTCTAATAGCCTAAAAACCTAAAAACCTACAGCCTAAACAACCTGCATTTCTTAAACTGAAGAGGAGCCTATTATGATTCGTTCTCTCTGGATTTCAGCTTCCGGTATGGAAGCCCAAACTCTCAATATTGATGTAATCTCCAACAATCTGGCAAATGTCAACACAACCGGTTTCAAGCGAAGCCGGGCAGACTTCCAGGACCTCCTGTACCAGACCCTTCGACCAGCCGGGGCACCATCTTCTATGGGCACCCAGGTCCCAACCGGCATTGAGTTAGGGCAGGGGACCAGAACTGTAGCTGTTCAAAAGCTTTTTATGCAGGGGGATTACCAAAAAACGGAAAATGATCTGGATGTAGCTATAGAAGGGGATGGCTTTTTCCAGGTCAACAAACCCAATGGTGATATGGCCTACACCCGGTCCGGAGCTTTTAAGCTGGACAGCCAGGGCAGGCTGGTAACCTCCGATGGATTCGTGATCTCCCCGGAAATTACCATTCCTGCTGGTACTGAGAAGATCAGTATCGGCTCTGACGGCCTCGTTGCTGCCAAGTTAGCTGGCCAGAATACCTTTACTGAATTGGGCAATCTTGAGGTGGTCAATTTCCCTAATGCTTCGGGCCTAAGCAGTAGAGGCAGAAATCTTTTCGAGAGGACCGATGCATCAGGTGAGCCGGTCGCTGGCACTCCCGGACAGGATGGCCTTGGAACTATCGCTCAAGGATATCTGGAGATGTCCAACGTCAGCATCATGGAGGAAATGGTCAATATGATTATTGCCCAGCGAGCCTACGAGGTTAATTCCAAGTCCATGCAAACCGCAGATGAAATGATGCGCCTGGCCAGCAATGTGAAGAGATGAAAAGGAAGTTATTAGTAAAAAACCCGTCGGAACCCACAGCACCGCGAACCGCATACCATTGCAACGAGTGGCTTCCATTCGCATCTCGCATAACTTTTTTTATCCTGGCCTGCCTGGTTTTGTTGGTCTGGCTGAGCAACAGCCGGTCATCCTATGCCAACAGCGGGACCAACAGCGGGACCAACAGCGGGGTCAGCAGTGGAGCCACCAGCGGAGCTACCAGCGGGGACGATGGTGGGGAGGATGGCGGCAGGGCAAACGGAAAAATTACCATTCTCCTCAAGGAGCGCGCTGAAGCAGGTGGAGAAATGATACTCTTGGGTGAAATCGCTCTTTTTCAAGGTGCTGATAAGGCACTGGCCGGGGAATTAAGCCAGATTACCCTGGGGAAATCTCCTCAACCTGGTTATACCGTAACCATAACATCCCAGAGCATTCTCTACCAGCTCAAGAATCATAATAATCATCGCAATGCTATTGCTGATCAATGGCGCGGCACCTCAAACATTTCTTTCTCCGGTCCTGATCGGTGTCTGGTTGCCAGGCAATATCGTGAGGTAACTGCCGAAGAGGTCGAGACTATCTTTCGAGAGCGGTTCTTCGAGCAGTTTTCTGAAACGGAATTTGAATTGGAAAAGGTGAAGGTTGGCTTACCCCGTAATGCAAAGGTCCCTGATGTGAACGATGGGAACA
>Ga0307378_10005421_pt1 | contig 17787 bp, 11 predicted proteins | sample UN1MG_FD_202238 | JGI IMG/M metagenome (GOLD analysis project Ga0307378, IMG submission 202238) | Soil microbial communities from Risofladan, Vaasa, Finland - UN-1 | ecosystem: Environmental > Terrestrial > Soil > Coastal area > Acid sulfate soil | place: Finland: Risofladan, Vaasa | collected... | reverse complement strand
AGGGACTGCGACAGCAATATGAGGTATTCTTATGACAGTACTTGAAGCTATTCGTAAACGATACTCCTGCCGGGCCTATCAGGAAAGAAGCATAGAACAGGAAAAACTCGATATTATTTTTGAGGCGGCACGGCTGGCGCCATCGGCTAAGAATACGCAGGATTGGCGTTTTGTAGTAGTAACGGATAAACAGATAAAACGTAAGGTTGCCGAGACCACCAACCGGCCTGAGGTTTTTGAGAAGGCCGGAGCTATCATAGCTGCCTGCAGTAACAGCGATGAAATAATGCGATGTGGCCAGGCGATCGGGCCTATTGATGTGGCCATTGCACTTGAACATATCAGCCTGCAGGCGGCGGATTTAGGATTAGGCACATGCTGGATTGGCTCTTTCTATGCGGACAAAGTCAGGCAGATATTAGGCATTCCCAACGATATAATCATCGTAGAGCTGATGGCCCTCGGTTATCCGGCCGACAGCAAACCTGAGCCTAAGCGCGAACTTATAGAAAATATCCTCTGCTATGAAAAATGGAAGTTCTGATTTTTTAGCGTAATGTGACATAAAAAACGTTTTGAATAGTAGAAATATTTTAGTAAAATAGCTTTATAAAAATTAGCTTCGGGGACGTGGTGTAACGGGAGCACACCGCGGTCGCATCGCGGGAATGAGGGTTCGATTCCCTTCGTCTCCATTCTTTTATAGTGTTTAATTGGCATTTTCTCGCTCGTGGAGGGGTATCTATCGGTTCAGAATTCGCTATAGGCAGGTCAAAAGCGGTGTTTAGATATATTTTCCCCTGGACAGCCGTTTTTTTTAATTTTTTTCTTGACCTGGAGACATGTCATTGTGTATTATAGTATTTGGTCTTTTCAGATTTCCTTCGATAAAAATCATAGGAAAAACGGTGGAAAGGGTAGGCAAGTCATTATTTTGTTGTTTTGTGTGCTGTTCTCGCAGTTTTTCTGCACATCGCAGTTTTTCTGCACATAAGGTGCGCTCAAAATATCAACTCATTTAGGAGAAGAAAAAATGAAACCCGCAGAATTCAATTGTTCCGGACCGGAAAATCGGCAAGCAAGTGACATTGGGGGATATTGTTGGTCCTGCAAGAAAAGTGGCACATTGAAAAAATTTCTATCAGGTAGCTTTTACATTTTTGTGATTCTACTTACGTTCCTGGCATGCTTTGCTCAGCCAGTCTGTGGGAAGGCAGGGCAGGTTAATTTGGATGCTCTTGATGGGGACGGCACTGAATATAGCTCCGCTGATGTTCCGAAAGCAATCCCGGATAATGGCACGACAACCTCAACGTTAGAGATTGTTGACACCGGGGCGATTATCGATTTAAACGTTAAGCTCAACATCAGCCACACATGGGATGGAAACCTTGATATCTTTCTTATTGCGCCGGATGGTACCCGCGTCGAGCTGTTCACCGATGTCGGAGGTATGAGTAATAATTTTAATGATACGATACTTGATGACGAGGCGTCGGTGTCGATTGTCGATGAATATGCTCCCTTCGCGGGTTCGTATCGTCCGGAAGGCACTCTTGCCGATTTCAAAAACAAAGAAATGGCCGGCACCTGGATACTTGAAGTCACGGATGATTGGACGGGTGAAACCGGAACCTTGAACTCCTGGTCATTGATAATAGAAAATGAAGTGTGCCAGTTGGATGCGCCGGTCATTCAAGGTGAACCCAACATGCCGGGAGGGATGTATGATACGATTGTCTGGGATGATGTGGGAAAGACTAACGAGTATAAGTCAAATGTCCCGGAAGATATCCCCGAGCAAGGGACACTGAAGTCAAAGCTGGTTATTGAAAAAGTTGGTACGATTGAAGACCTGAATGTCAAGGTTAACATCACTCACGGCTGGGATTCGGAGCTTGACGTCTTTCTCATCGCACCGGATAATACGCGGGTCGAACTGTTCACCGACGTCGGAGGCTCGCAAGACGATTTTAACGACACGGTACTTGATGATGAAGCATCAACATCCATCACAAAAGGTACGGCTCCTTTCGAGGGTTCATATCGTCCGGAAGGAAGTCTCGCCGATCTGATTGGTAAAGACATTACGGGCACATGGACACTCGAAGTCACCGATGATTACGCTTTCGCTGCAGGAACGCTGAATTCATGGTCACTTATCGTGGACCTGGCGGATATTGTTTATAACGCTCAGTGCGCTACGGTTTCGGACTTTGCCAGTGTATTAACCAGCAGCGGCTGGATGATCGATTCAAGATATACATTCAATTCACTGGACCCGAATCAGGAATACTTCTATAGGGCTAAGGCCAGGCCATTGAAGGCGTGGTCTCAAACCAGCCAGGCTGATTTTGATAAAGATACCCTGACAGACACGCAAGCCACGAGCGATGGCGATGTAGTACTGGCAGGTGGCGGTGGGCCCGGTCCCGAGCTCCATGTCATAGATGAGCCCAGTTTCGAGTCATTGGATCCATGGTGGGCGGACAGAACGTCACCTGATATCCTCGTCGGCTCAGTCAGCGAACTATGGTCCTCTAATGGTAGTCGGGCGGGCTGCGTAGTGTATTTCTATGACAGCTATTACTCTACCGGTGATTATGGGTATCTCTGGCAGACCGTAGACTGGACGGGAGTGAATACTCTCGTATTTGACCAGGCGAGCTTCTTCTTTGGCAGTTTGCTTACAGCTTCAGTCCTTATTGGAGATGAAGAGGTTTGGTCCAGTACCGGAACCGACTCATTAGTAGACGCAAGCTACGGTATAACGGTGGATGTTTCAGCTTTTACCGGGCAACAAGATTTGAAACTCAAGGCCCGAGCCAACGTATCGGGGTGGTTTGATGCCGGGATGGCATGGGACAATTTGCGAACCTACGGCCCGAGCGGCCAGCCCTCAGGAGATATAGTCTCGACTCCAATCAGCCTTGATGCTAATGACACGTGGGATATCCTGACGTTCAACGTGACTATTCCTGCAAAGACTACGCTCACTGTTGATGTGTTGCCGGCGACAGGCTCGAAACCGATTATTGGTTATAAGGATGTTCCAAGCGGAACAGATCTCAGCGGTCTGACTCAAAAGACGATCAGGTTGCGGGCCAACCTCGAAACGGACGATCCGGAAGCCACGCCTGCGCTGCACGACTGGTCGATTACATACACTGATGCTTCCTGTGAAAGCGAATGGTCCAACGTGGTGTCCTCGACACAAAAGGAATAAGTTTATATCAGGTCATGAAGTGACTTAATCATCCTGTGTAATCGAAGATGAATTGGTGAAGTGCGTTTCGGACACTTGACACAGGGTGCCTTAAGAATTGATGTAGGCTCAAGCGGCTATCGATATTTGCATGAGATAGCCGTCCGGGAGATAATCCAAACCCAAATTCCCGCAAGAGTCGGATGATTATAACAAATAGCTATAATCATTCGACCTCAACCGTTTTGAATTTATCGCTTTATGGCAACAGCATTTACCTGTATAATGCCGCTGCCATTACGGCCGACCGGGCAATCTGAAAGAGATTGTTGGACGGTTTGTTAGCGTTAGAAAAAAAAATGACAGCTTAGCGAATAATATAATCTGTAGTCGTGATTGAGAATATTCAAAAAGCCTTGATTAAGTATTGGGGGTACGATGATTTTTTGCCGTTGCAGAAACAGGCTATGGAATGTGTCGGTTGCCGGCGGGATTCGATTGTGGTCCTCCCAACCGGCGGTGGAAAATCGCTTTGCTATCAGGCGCCTGCGGTAACTATGCAGGGACTTACTGTTGTGGTCTCGCCTCTTATTTCCTTGATGAAGGACCAGGTTGACGCCTTGAAAGAATGCGGTGTTCGGGCGGCACGTATCGACAGCTCGCTCTCGGCCCACGAACAGCAGGCTGTTCTTGCCGCGATTGATAATAAGGAACTTAAACTTCTTTATCTGTCACCCGAAAGAATTGTCTCGGACGGCTTTGTTGAATTACTCAAAAAGGCGGAACTGTCTTTTGTCGCCATTGATGAAGCCCATTGCGTGAGTATGTGGGGCCATGACTTCCGGCCTGAGTATCGTCAACTCGGACTGCTAAGGCGGATATTTCCAAATGTTACTATCGGGGCATACACAGCCACCGCTACGGAGCATGTTCGTAATGATATCGCCGAGCAGCTGCATCTAAAAAATCCTGAAATGCTGATAGGTTCGTTTGACAGGCCGAATCTCGTTTATAAAGTCCTGCGGCGAACTAACAGGAGCAAACAGGTATGTGACGTGCTCGACCGTCACAAAGGCGAGTCGGGCATTGTCTATTGCATCAGGCGCAGGGATGTTGATGACTTGTATGCCCTGCTGAGCGCAAAAGGCTATCGTGTTCTGCCGTACCACGCAGGTATGGCAGACGAAGACCGCAAGGAAAACCAGGACTCGTTCATCAATGAAAAGGTCGATACAATTGTGGCGACGATTGCATTCGGGATGGGCATCGACAAATCCAATGTACGGTACGTTATTCATACGGGTATGCCGAAGTCGCTTGAGCACTACCAGCAGGAAACCGGTCGGGCAGGACGTGACAGTCTGGAGGCCGAATGCTGCCTGTTGTATTCCGGGGGTGACTACGGAATATGGAAGAGCCTGCTAAGTGAGATGGAGCCGGAAGCTCACAAAATCGCTATGGTCAAGCTCAACCAGATGTATAATTACTGCACCGGTGGTGTTTGCAGGCACAAAGCGATTCTGAGGTATTTCGGACAGGACCTTGGCAAGAATAATTGTGCCGCCTGCGATATGTGTCTCGGAGAGCTTGACTGCATCGACGACGCTCTGGAGACATCCCAGAAAATCCTGTCGTGCATTGTCCGCCTCGGGCAGCGATTCGGTGGCGGGTACACCGCCGCTGTGCTGACCGGTTCCAGTGACAAACGCATACTGGAGAATAACCATGATTCCCTGAGCACCTACGCCCTGTTAAGCGAGCATTCAAAACATACGGTGCACGATTGGATCGAACAGCTCGAAGGACAGGCCTATATCGAGAAGGTCGGTGAATATAACGTCCTGAATGTAACCGAAAAAGGATGGCATGTTTTGAAGGGATATGAGACGCCCCGCCTGCTAAGGCCCGCGCAAAAACCAGCCAAGGTCTCCAAAGCCGCCAAGGATTCATGGGATGGTGTTGATAAGGGCTTGTTTGAAGTTTTGCGAAAATTACGTGCTGCTATTGCACGTAAAAGAGCCGTTCCGGCTTACATCGTCTTTGGTGATGCGGCACTGCGAGATATGGCCAGGAGAAGACCGTCAAATCCTGAAAGGTTCATCGAGGTCAAGGGAGTGGGAGACAAAAAACGCCGGCAATACGGCAAAGTCGTACTCGCAGCTATTAGAGACTACTGTCGGGAAAATTCGCTTGATATGGATATTGACTATATCCAAATGTGAGAAAGCCTATCACGGTTTCATGAAAATAATGTTACACTAACTTCTGAATAACAATGTCAATTCCAACCTTAATTACATTTATAGCTTATTTTATAGTCTTATTGAGCATCGGCTTTTGCTTTTATCGAAGGTCGGCCAGTATCGAAGATTACCTGCTTGGAGGCAGAGGCATGGGCTCGTGGGTCACGGCGTTCTCGGCCCAGGCCAGTGACATGAGCGGCTGGCTGCTGATGGGGCTGCCCGGAGCCATTTACCTGGCGGGGACGGGAAAGGTCTGGATTGCGATAGGTCTCTTTATCGGGACGGTTTTGAACTGGATGTTGGTCTCGGCACGCCTGAGGGTCTATACGCAGAAAACCAACGCGATTACACTGCCCTGCTTCTTCGAGGCCCGCTTCAGAGACCCGACGGGACTATTGAGGATAGTCTCGGCGATAATCATACTGATATTCTTTGCCATATACGCATCTTCGGGACTTGTGGCGACGGGAAAGTTGTTCGAATCGACTTTCGGCGTCAAATATCATACCGCGGTCATCATCGGGGGGCTTATTATTGTCGCCTATACGTTCCTTGGCGGCTTCATGGCGGTCTGCTGGACGGACCTGCTGCAGGGTGCTTTGATGGTATTTGCGATAGTTATCGTGCCTGTGCTGACATACCATCACGTTGGCGGTATTGAGGCGATAAGCGAAGCAATGTCACTTAAGAACATCTCACCCGCCCTGCTGCCGCAGGCCGGTACATTGCCAGTGGCTGTTTGTATGATTGTCTCCAGCATGGCGTGGGGTCTGGGGTATTTCGGCCAGCCTCACATACTTGTACGGTTCATGAGCATCAAATCCGTGAACAAACTTGGACAATCGATGGCTATTGCAATTGTCTGGGTCCTGCTGTCGCTGGGCGGGGCAGTCTTTGTCGGCTTCATCGGCATCGCGATGTATGAGAATCTGAGCGGTGGACAGGAAGAAAAGGTTTTTATCTACATGATACGCGATTTATTCAATCCGTGGTTCGGAGGAATACTTCTGGCGGCAATCTTCTCGGCGATTATGTCGACGATAGATTCGCAACTGCTGGTTTCATCTTCGGCTTTATCCGAGGATTTTTACTGCAAGGCGATAAAGAAACAGGCATCGCAGAGGGAGATAGTTCTGGTCGGAAGAATATGCGTAATTATCATCTCCGTAATCGCGTTGTTTATGGCGCTGGATCGTGACAATACGATTCTCGGTATTGTCTCTTATGCATGGGGCGGCTTCGGGGCTGCTTTCGGGCCGCTGGTCCTTTTTGCACTTTTCTCTCGCAAGACGAGCTGGCAGTCGGCCCTGGCGGGAATGGTCACCGGAACGGTCGTACTGGTATTGTGGAAGCAGGCCGGCCTGAGTGACACGATGTATGAAATAGTCCCCGGCTTCGCCGCAAATTGCCTGACAATTCTCCTTATCAACCTTCTAATCGGGCAAAAAGACAAGGATATCTTAAAAGAATTCGATGATGTCGTTAACATTCTATGTCATTGCGAGAAGGCCGACAGGCCGACGCGGCAATCTTCTTCACCAAGTCTATAACAACGTTATGAAACAATACTGGGTTTACATGATGACTAATCGTAATAAAACTATCATCTATACGGGAGTTACTAATGATTTAAAAAGAAGAGTTCAGGAACATAAAGACGTAAAGCGCGTAAGCGCTTTACGTATGTGGAGAAAGGTGGTGCGAGTCATTGCACCTTTCGAGTTCTGACGTTTTAATAGATTTTTCCGGAATTCACTCGACAAACGACACGGGGCGTGGTATAATACCCATCCAAATAATGGATAGTATGTCATATATAGTGGTGAGCAGCGGAGGCCGGCACGAATCAAAAGGCAAAATTCAAAAATCGAAAATTTAGTCTGTCTGCCCATAAGGCCGAAACAGCGGAAAACCCCGGAGCGCCGAGAGATTACTTTTTGAAAAAACAAAGCCAATTTCACAAAAGAACGAACGAATGTAAACTAAGTTATAGCAAGGTATTATGAAAAATATATTCAATTGGACATTTTGTGAAAACAAAGCCAATTCAAAGCCAATCGGCGGCCTTTGGCCGGAAATCCAAGGCTCGAAATCCTAAATCCAAAACAAAACGAATGGATGATGTGTGCTCATCCCTCGTTAGTCGATTGTTCTGTTCTTTGACTACGAAGCGTATGACTATTAACCGGACGAACTCAAATTATATGAGGATTATATGATGGTGAGAGAGAAAGCGATATTGGCAATTATCACAGGGATATTATTTAATATTCAGGTTTTCGCCGCCGACTGGCCACAATGGCGAGGTCCCAATCGTGACGGTATCTGGGTCGAAACAGACATTATAGAGAAGTTTGACAGTGGTCGGCTTCCTGTCCGCTGGCGAGTTGAAATCGCTAACGGCTACAACGGGCCAACGGTTGCTGAGGGACGGGTTTATGTTACCGACCACTTAACTGTTCCGACCGAGGTTGAGCGTATCCACTGCTTCGATGCTATGACCGGCGACAAAATCTGGTCTCATGCCTATGAATGTAAATACCAAAAAGTCGGTTATCCCGACGGCCCGCGCGCGGCAGTTTCCATAAACGACGGTCGTGCATATTCGCTCGGGACCACGGGAAACTTGTTCTGTTTCGATGCGGCTAAAGGCAGCGTCCTCTGGAGTAAGAATCTCAAACTCGAATATGAAATTAAAGTGCCTACCTGGGGTATTGCGGCGGCCCCGCTTGTGGAAAATGATCTTGTTATCGTGCACGTTGGCGGCAAAGACAACGCCTGCCTGATTGCGTTTGATAAAGTAACCGGCCAGGAAAAGTGGCGTGCTCTGGACGACCGGGCTTCGTACTCGGCGCCGATTATTATCGAACAGGCCGGCAAACGCGTGCTGGTCTGCTGGACAGGTGACAGCGTTTCCGGACTTGAGCCTCTGACAGGAAAGCTTTACTGGCGTCATCCGTTTAAGCCGTTCCGAATGGTTATCAATATTGCGACGCCTGTTTTCGAGGACGGCTTTCTCTTCTTCAGCAGTTTTTATGACGGTTCGTTTCTGCTAAAAGCCGATCCCGACAAGCTTGCCGTCGAAAAAGTCTGGCAGCGTAAAGGCGCCAGTGAAAGAGAAACCGACAGCCTCCATTGCTGCATATCCACTCCGATTATTCAGGGTGATTATATTTATGGTGTAGACAGTTACGGTGAATTTCGCTGCCTGGATCTGCACACCGGCGATCGCATCTGGGAAAGTCTCGATCCTGTGCCCAAAGCCCGCTGGTCCAATATTCACATGGTAAGAAATGAAGATAAAGTATGGATGTTCAATGAACGCGGCGAACTTATTATCAGCAAACTCTCGCCCGAAGGGTTCCACGAAATCAGCAGAACTAAACTCATCAATCCCACAAGGGGACAACTGAGCCAGCGGGACGGAGTCTGCTGGTCGCACCCGGCCTTTGCGTATAAACATATCTATGCCAGAAATGACGAAGAGCTTGTCTGCGCAGACCTTTCCATTGAAAAGTGAATATCGTTAATTACAATCAGGTGACAGTGAAATAGTGACATTTCTGGACAGCCTTTAAAACATAAGGGACCTATACCGCATCGAGTCAGTATAGGTCTCGAAGTGACGCAAATCCGTTACACTATCATCTGTCATTCGGCTTGTGGTACCTGGCTTTTTTGATAGATGATGGAATGTTTTTTACAATGGCGTATATATTTTTATAATGGCATATAAAGATATAAAGCATTACAAAAGGCAGGTGTATGAAGAAGGTATATTATTATACAGCCGTTATTCTCAGTATCACCATTCTCATGGGAGGGTGCAGGGACAAGAAAGCCAGATTTATATCGATAGGTACGGCGGGGGTAACAGGGGTTTATTATCCTACAGGTGTCGCCATAAGTCGAATGATTAATAAGAAATATGATGAGTACAAGCTCAAAGTGACGATTGAATCGACAAGTGGTTCCGTATTCAATGTTAATGCTGTGTTAAATGGTGACCTGGTGTTTGGCATTGTTCAATCGGACAGGCAATACCAGGCGTATAACGGATTGGCGGAGTGGTCAAAATTGGGAAAACAGTCGGATCTGAGGTCTGTATTTTCGATTCACCCGGAATCAATCACCTTAATTGCATCGGAAAAGAGCGGTGTTAGGGAAATTAGAGATTTGGAGGGGAAAAGGGTAAATCTTGGAAATCCGGGTTCGGGACATTTACAGAACTCAAAGGACGTGCTAAAGGCGATAGGACTTGCTGAAGAGGACCTGTCTGCGGAGTATGTTAAATCTGTAGAAGCACCTGGACTATTACAGGATGAAAGAATCGATGCCTTTTTCTATACGGTGGGACATCCGAGCAGCAATATTAAAGAAGCAACATCAGGAAGAATTAAGGTATTTATCGTACCTATCAGGGGCCCTCTTGTAGATAAGATGATTGACAAATATTCTTACTATGCAGAATCGATAATACCTTGTTCCTCTTATCGCTACGCATTAAATACCAAAGATATTGAAACAATTGGTGTAAAGGCAACTTTGGTTACGTCAAAGAAGGTAGATGAGGATATCGTGTATGCTATAACAAAAGAGGTATTTGAAAACTTTGAAGATTTCAAATCTCTTCATCCAGCTTACGAGATACTGACAAAAAAAGACATGCTCAAGGGTCTTTCCGCTCCAATCCACAAAGGTGCATTAAAATACTATCGGCAAACCGGTCTTGATAAATATATAGATTCGAAGCTAATAATTGATTAGATGTTTTTAAGAAACAAGAGAAAAATCGATAAATTCATCGTTGCTGGTATCTCAATAGCATGGGCTCTGTTTCAATTGGCATTACCTCGTCTTATAATACTGGATAGTACAATAGTAAGGGCGGTTCATCTGGCTTTTGCCATAACACTTGTATTTCTGACAATTCCTATTAGTAAACACAGGCGGGAAAAAAAGTTGCTTGATGCAACAGGTTCTATCCCGCTTATGGACTATGTTCTGGCCGGGATGGCATGTATTTGTGTTCTATATTTTGTTCTTGACTGGACGGGTATATTAATGCGGGCAGGCCTGCCCATTTGGCGGGATTTTGTTGCAAGCGTTCTACTAATCATCCTTCTCTTAGAGGCATCGAGGCGCGCTGTCGGACTGGCTCTTCCCGTTATTGCCATTTTGTTCACCCTCTATGCCTTCCTGGGTCCTTATATGCCAATGTTTTTTGCCTTTCGAGGCGTATCTCTGCGAAGATATCTCAGCCAGATTGCTTTATCTACAGAGGGTATTTATGGCATTCCCCTTTATGTTTCCGCCAATACAGTTTTTCTGTTTGTACTGTTAGGATCGATCCTTGAAAAGGTAGGAGCAGGACATTTTTTTAATGAGCTTGCCATCTCATTACTTGGCCGATTTAGAGGTGGTGCGGCCAAAGCCGCTGTCGTCTCGAGCGGACTCACAGGTCTTTTCTCAGGATCAAGTATTGCAAATGTTGTTACGACAGGGACGTTTACAATTCCCTTAATGAAGAAGGTTGGTTATCCCGCTAAAATTGCAGCGGCAACCGAAGTTGCTGCAAGTACCAACGGGCAGTTAATGCCTCCAATAATGGGGGCAGCAGCATTTATTATTGCAGAATATCTGGGTATTGATTATCTTGAGGTTGTGAAGGCGGCGGCCATTCCTGCTTTTGTATCCTATTTTGCCCTGTTTTATATCGCACATCTTGAGGCCTTAAAGCTCGGAATGAAAGGGCTGCCGAAGGCGGACATTCCCAGATGTATAACCGTACTTAAAAATGGTTTCTATTACCTTATTCCGCTGTTTGTTTTGGTATATATGTTAATTGTTATGCGCTATACTCCCAATTTGGCAGCTTTTTATGCAATCCTTGTCCTTATAGTGATTGTTTTTGTACGGGAAGTCATCAAGGCGGTGAGAAATAGCACGGACATCACAAAGGCCTTGATAAAAGCAGTAGTTAGTGCGTTTAGGACTATTGGGGAAGGCTTCGTTGCGGGATCCAAAAATATGCTCCTGGTTGCGATGGCTACAGCCACTGCTGGTATTATTGTTGGTATTGTCTTTTTGGGTATTAGCGGGATGATTGTGGACATTGTGGCGGGACTGTCTTTCGGCTATATTTTCCCGCTGTTAATCATAACGGCAATTGCAAGTCTGATACTTGGAATGGGATTACCGACGACTGCAACCTATATTGTTATGGCATCGATAACTGTTCCTGTGGTCGTAGAGCTAAGCTCTGCAAGCGGTGTAAGTACTATTCCTCTGATAGCTGCTCATTTGTTTTGTTTTTATTTTGGTATTCTTGCGGATGATACCCCACCTGTGGGCCTGGCTGCTTACACCGCTGCAGCCATCGCGAAGTCCGACCCTATACAAACTGGAATACAGGGTTTCATATATGATTTAAGGACCGCAGTTATTCCTTTTATGTTTGTGTTTAATGCCGAGCTTGTTCTTTATGGAATTAATAACTGGACTCAGGCAATCCTGATATTTGTAATGGCGATGTTAGGGGCGTTTGCCTTTACGAATGTAGTTCAGGGATGGTTTCTAACGAAGAATAAATGGTATGAAATTCCTCTTTTTCTTATTGCATCACTCATATTGTTTTATCCCGCTGCTGTAACGAAGTTTTTTAATCTCGATTATAACCTCAGATATTACGTGTACCCTGTTGGCATAGCAGTCTATGGACTATCTTATCTCATCCAGAAGTCAAGACTCAAGAGATCATAGTGGTGTTGTCTTATTTATTGTAGGGATGTAAGACATTGTCTATAGAAAGGTTACGGCATACTTTCTACTTTTGCTCCGGCCGGACTGAATTTGCAGATACGAATTTTTATTAAATGTCTGGTGCATACCTGTACTGAAATAATATGGTTTGTCTCGAATTTTCTTGCAATAAGAAATTATTTAACGTAAAGTATACGGGAATTTTTTGAACTTACTTTTCTTGTGAATTTGGATTTTGCTTTGGCTTATATTCTTAATTATAACTGCTGAATTCAAACACATAGTAAAATTCTACACGGGAATCTGGTTGTAGTATAAAAAACTGTGCATTATATTATGATAAGACTCTTTAATATATAATCAGGGCCCGTAGCTCAGCGGTAGAGCAGTGGACTCATAATCCATTGGTCGTAGGTTCGAATCCTACCGGGCCCATTCGAGTTTTCTCCTTTGCCAGCCGATGACACGGGGTCTTTTTCTGTCTCTAAGCCTGTTAAATTCAAGGGATTAGGTGTATCCCTCGCAATTGTGGCTACCTGCTCTCGTTGGCTCTTAACCTTGCAGTCTGGGGACATTGAGAGACTATCCGGGTAAGCAGTTCCTGTCCATTTTCCTGTCCATTTTCCTGTCCGTTTTCCTGTCAATGGCTGGTCTGCTGAAAACGCCCTGCCGTCAGTGCCAGTTGCGACAGCTTTATCTCTCTGTGTTCCCGGCCAAAGATAGTCCGGTAGGTTCTCTATTGCCCGTCTCAGGTCATAAACTCGCACATGAGTGTACGTGCCGAGACTTAGATTTCCTTTGTCTGAGTGTCTCAAAATTGCCATGCGTTCTTTGAGTGATGCGCCGGTTTTGTCTAATGCGGTTGCAAGCGTATGCCTCAAACAGTGACAATCGGCCCTGCCAGCATCAGTTTCGTAGAGTATCGCAGCCTCAGCCAGATCGGCTTTCAACATCGCTGCCGTGCGATAATTGCTCGTCATATTGAATGCCTTAGTTCCCGGTGTCTTGTTCGAGAAAAAATCCTGTAACTGTGAAGCTCGTTTGTTCTTCAATAGTTGCACCGCCATTTTCCTGTCTTTGCAATACTCAGGCTCAACATTGACCGTACAGTTCTCAAAATCGAAAGAAGATACTTTTAGGCTTTGTAGTTCTTGAACGCGCAAACCGGTTTCTATAGCCAACAGGTACAATACTGCTCTTTCGTGCCCGCTCATGCCAAATCGCTCAGGTGCTTTTTCGGCAGCTTTTTCCATAACGATTCTACGCTCGAAGGGGCCATACATGCTCTTTCCGCGCAAGACGAGTTGCTTGCGGTCGCCTTCGATCCACTCTGCAAGGAAGATATAGTAAAAGCCGTTGATCTTATATATCTTGGCGGCTTTTGCCCCACCACCATGATAAATCGCTATGCCTTCATCGAGGAGCTTTTTGCCGTACCAGCTCATCTTGAACAACCGCGTCTGATTCTTCTTCTGGACCGGATCAAGTCCGAAGTTGCATACGAGGTATGCCTGTCTCTCGTACTCATCTCAGAACACCGCCGGGTCGGTCCAGCGCTCCTTCTTAAGCATGCAAATCGGGCGTGACCACGGCCCCGTAATGTCCTCGGCGCTGCTCATATAGAGGCCGCTATTAGTGTCGATGAAATAGCAGTACCATGTGCCGTCGTGATAAGCAAGGTCACCTGCCCAGACGCCGACGCGATAGCCTGACATCTTGTCGAAATTGTAGGTAGACTCCCACGTCAGCTTTTGGAACACGTGGCCGATCGTACGCCAGTTCACAATGTCCTTCGAGGTCAGCAATGTCATGCCCGGAGCATAATGGTTGGTGGATGTTATCATATAGTAGGTGTCACCAACCTGTTCGATATCCACATCCGGGTAGTCAGCGTTCAGTATGGGGTTCTTGTACGTTCCATCTCCCTGATCGCCCCACGAGCCCGTTTGGGATACCGCCCGAGCGTTAAAACCGAGAGCTACGGCAAACAGCGCCATCGCGAGTCGACATTTTCCGCTTTTCATGAGTGCACCTTTCAATCCACCAATTCAAGGTTCATTAAACTGGGATTTCACATATACACTTCCCTAAAACCCTCATACACACTTGAAGCCCCAAATATCAAAATCTCATTGAGATTGCAACAATTTTCTCGCCCGTACTACTTGGCTTGGCGCTAGTGATGTTCAATCCCATAATATTGATGTCATTCTGGATATCTTCTGCACTATTGCCCCTTTTAATGGAGTGTAAAAATTCATGACTGTAACTGATCCGTGCCTGTGAGCAGGCCAAGAACGGTTTTTTCCGTTAATTCTGCTCATTTTTACGGGAATGTAGATAGAGCAGCTATTAAGTTAAGAACATATTCCACGATAAAAGATTGTAGATAATAACTTTTTTTCACCGGCGTCGCCAGACTCCTGCGGCGCCATTTTTATTAGTCATGGCTAACTTGTCTGCTCGAAAATTACTTACCTGACTGGGATGGATCCTGCTTCTGGTAGCAGCCAGCAAATCCCAACTTCAACCCTTGCAGTCCCTTCTTCATCGCTTAATCCAACTCACAGAATCTCACAGAGTAGCACTCAAAGGTGTTTTGTAGCTGTAGAATGGACGAACTGGCCTCGATGGTTATTCGTTAGCCATATTTATTAAGATCACGCTTTAAAAGGCCATCGAACTCAATTCTCCGCCCATTCTTTGCTGTTCGGATTGTCGTCATTTTGCATTTACCGGCACATTTTTTCTCTTGCCCATCCCAGTGCTGCAGTATAGACTTTCCATGGCGGCTATTTTCTGATTCTTCGAACCAAAGGTGAAGACTCTTCGGCACCCGCCATTTGCGAAACGCCGACGGGGACGGAGTCCAAGAAATGCCGACGCCTAGCTCGCGACTTGGAGTCCACCGAGCCGGAATCAGCATACGTGCAACGTGCCACACATTTCGGTATTCTTTCGCCACACATCTGCTGGAGGACGGGTATGATATCAGAACCGTACAGGAACTCTTAGGCCACAAGGATGTCAAAACCACGATGGTCTATACCCATGTCCTCAATAGGGGCGGCAAAGGCGTGCGTAGCCCTCTGGACGGTCTCAAGAGCAGCTCTGGAAAGGTGTCTTATACGGACACTTAGAGAGGTCCGGCGTCTTATACGGAAACCATATATACATTGTTATGGCGACAAACGAGAATGACTATACGCAAGTACTACTACTGGCCGCTCATTCCTCTTGTGGTAATGCTTATTGGGTTTATTGAATCTCTTCCGCTCGCCAGTTGCCAGCTTTCGAGATGGCATTACATGTTCCAGGCATACATATATCCAAAGGACGACTTGAGATACCCACCGCGCTGGTATGAAGGTGTATGGACAACATATTATCCTAATGGCCGGAAGCATGCGGCATGGAGATGGGAAAAGGGTAAGGTTCTCCATGGCTCTGGCGAAGCCTATTATGATAACGGCCAGCTAATGTCTCGAATAACTTACTACCACGGCAAGAGTGAGGGGGTTGATAGGGGGTGGCACAGAAACGGGACTATTGCCCATGAAATTCCTTATCATAATGGGATAGAGCAACCTGGGGCTAGATATTGGAATGAAGAAGGGCAGCCCGTCACACGCGAAGAGTACCTGTACAGAAGCTCGGCGTCGTAATACAGAAGCTTGGCGTCGTAATACGTCCGAGGAGACAGCTAGCCATTGAAGCCCTAGGGTGCCATAACCAGCGCATGAAGTGGACAGACCTTCGGTCTGCCGCTTATGCGCAACGTTCGCTCAATTGAAGCAGCAGTACCCAACAAGGAGATTTAGATGATACAGGAAGAAAAGAGGAGCAAAAACAGCTCCTTAATCAACGACATTGTGCAATTGGGATTTACTCTCGTTTTTATAGTGCTCCTTGGAGCATGTCAGAAGCATGTGGCCAGCACCCCGATTCCAAAAGACCTTGTCCAGAGCATCATCGAACAGGAACGGGGCATTTTCAAGAACGTCGATCCTGCGAGTGACGGCATGGGCTTCTCGAAGAGCGGTAGCTTCACTTCTCACTCGGGATCGCGTTTTTATGTCAGAGAGGAAATAGACGACTTTGACAACAGTGAGCCCCAGCGTTCAATTATCGGGATTATGAACAACCTGATTGCGTTCGCGCAGACCAAGGGTCTGGGTGTCCGCGACGATTCCTGGTGGATTCAGAGCTTGGGAGAATCTGAGAGCGTTGAACCTTATGAGTCCGGAGCGTACTATCGCTTCAAGGGACCGGGGGTATCCAGTAATTCTGGTAGCAGGAGGGGCAAGGTTAGGAACCGGTTTATACACGCGCAAATTGCCTTCGGCCATCCGGGCAATATCTCTTTTCTTTACTCATGGGACATGGTGTATGATGTTGAGGAACAGGTTTGCACCTTGTTAAGCAGCATTTCCTACTCCGAACCCGTCTCAGCGCAAAATCACGCGCCGATACTGGGCGATCTTAAGATCCACCAAGGAGAACTCTAATGCCAAGAGCGAACAAATCGCTGCACCTGACACCGCTTCGCGGCGCAGGTGAGCTTTATTGTTATGTGGGAAAAAGAATAATATGAAAATAATTTTTGACTCAAATGTATGGCAAATTGTCACAATTCCAAATGATTATCCGAGCGAAACTTCACTTTCTGACTTCGAAAAAATTAATCAAGCTATTATTGACAAAAAAATTGAGCCTTATCTATCAGAAACCGTTTTTACAATAGAAGCCATTAGAAAAGTGGAACGACAAGATTTCTTTTCTTCTACAAAAGCAAAAGTCTCTGTTGAAGAAAAAGTTGAAAAAGACAATTCTGTTTCACTCGGTTTTACTGTTGGCCCCAATGAAGATGATGCTATCAACTTTGAAGAAAGACCAATTCTAAAAAGATATTTTGATGAAGCAGTAAAGTTGGGCTTTAATATAGCCCGCTTACCTTGGATTGGTGGGTTAGTGAATCCAGAAGTAGACGCTGTTAGATTTAAGCAAGAAGGTGAAAATTTATCAAAATATTTAGATACAGTTTTTGAAGTAGCACGAAAAATAGAAGAAAAAGGTGCTGGAATAACACAGATAAAAGAGATTGGTAGCCAATATGGTGAAAAAGTTTGGCTGAAAGGATTAAAAAAGGCACCTGAATCTGACAGGGAAAAAATTGCAAAAGCAGCAGCAGAATGGGCAGACGGAGACTCTGTGGCTATATCAATTGCTTTAGGATGTGATTATTTTTGCACGAGAGACCAAGCAAAAGGTGCTGGAAATAAATCTGTATTAAGCCAGAAAAATTTAGAGTGGCTAAATGCCGCCTATGGATTCCAAACAATTACTCCGGAAGGATTAGCCAAACTCATTTGATTTTATGTTATTACAAACGTAAAATAACAGCGATTATTATTGGCTAAATGATGAAAACAACACATAACAATGCAAATTAACACGGACTGGTAGAGCTTGTCCCTGTCATAGTTGGAGGTTTGTTGGCTACTCCATTGGTTCATAGTCTATGCCACCTGTGATTGTGTGTCAACTGATGCATCTTCGGCCAGGTCCTTCAGCTTC
>Ga0307378_10005420_pt1 | contig 17788 bp, 7 predicted proteins | sample UN1MG_FD_202238 | JGI IMG/M metagenome (GOLD analysis project Ga0307378, IMG submission 202238) | Soil microbial communities from Risofladan, Vaasa, Finland - UN-1 | ecosystem: Environmental > Terrestrial > Soil > Coastal area > Acid sulfate soil | place: Finland: Risofladan, Vaasa | collected... | reverse complement strand
GTGGAACAGCTTGTCATTTGCGTGGATGATGACCAGGATTTCCTGAAGTCACTGGAGTTTTTTCTCCCTGACAGGATCAACCAGGGAGAAGATGGCCAGGTTAGTTATCGGTTTCTTTTTTTTGACAATCCGGTAAAGGCCCTCGACGATCTGAGGGATCTTGTAGAAAGCAGGGAAGTTGTGGCTATGGTTATCAGCGACCAAAAAATGCCCTGTATGAAAGGAACGGAGTTTCTCTCCGAGGTCAAAAAAATTTCCCGGCAGACTATCCGGGTTCTCTTTACCGGCTATGCTGGCGTGGAATCGGCTATTATGGCCATCAATGAAAATTTGCTGGATAAATATCTCACCAAACCCATAGAGGATGAACATGATTTTATTCTCAGTATCAGGCATCTGCTTCAGAGATTTCGGATGCAGGACACTATTGCAGTCCAGGGCAAGGTTATTCATGAGCTGTACCAGTTTTCAAATATTTTAAATGGAATCGAGAATTTCCAAAAGACACTGAACTACATTGTTTCTTTCGCGGAAGAGATGCTGGGATGCCAGCGGATATCCATCATGCTGGATGAAGATAATGTGCTTCGGATCAAGGCATCCAAGGGCATTCCGCAAGACGTGATTAATTCAACCAACATACCGATTGGAGCGCGGGTATCGGGAGAGGTCTTCCGATCAAAGAAGGCGATCCTGGTTAAAAATCTTGACGAGATACCTTACATGGACGGAATAGTTGAAGTCGATGCCCAATCCTTTATCAGCGTTCCCATCCTTCTGGCTGGCTTGACTTCGTGGGACCAACCTATTGGGGTGATTAACGTCACTCAGAAAAAGGATAACCTGCCCTTTACCGAAAACGATCTGGAGATACTGACCTACATTGCCAATACGGCTTCAATTGCCATCAATAATCAGCTCAACCGCATCCGGCTTCAAAGGGCCTATGTCGAAACCAGAACTCAGGCCACTACACTTGAATATCAGGCCATGCACGACGAACTGACCGGGCTGCCAAACCGGAACATGCTCAAATACCGGATGCAAGAGGCCATCATACAAGGGGACAGGGGAACGGGAGGACAAAAGGACAATCTCTACATCTCTCCCAAAGGGGCCCAAGACAGGGCGAAAAACCCATCTCCATCGGGAATGGGCAAAGACTTGGGCATAGACTTGAGCATAGACTTGGAATATGTCCCCATCTCCGATAGCTCAACCTGTGAAAAGACGCCCTTCTCCCTTCTCATTATGGACCTTAACCATTTCAAGGAAATTAATGACACGCTCGGACACCACAGTGGAGACACTCTGCTGCAACAGGTCGGGCGAAGAATCGGGGAAGTATTGAAAGAAAGTGCGGATAGCGAGGCGCACGGTACGCCCGCCCCTGTGACGCCCACCCCGCTGGCAACGGAAGATATGCTGGTCCGGCTGGGTGGTGATGAATTTGCCGTACTGCTGCCGGGAGCGGGGTTAGGTCGGGCGGTCCAGGTTGCGCGTCTGATACTGGAGTCCTTCAGGCAGCCATTCCGGCTGGAGGGATTATCAATTGAAGTCAGTGCAGGCATTGGCCTGGCTCTCTATCCAGATCACGGAGAGGATACCAACCTTCTTATTCAAAGGGCTGATGTGGCCATGTATCTGGCCAAAAATTCAGGGAGCGGCTATACTGCCTATGACCCTAAAACCGATAAGTATAATCACCGCCGCCTGTCCATGCTGAGCGGGCTGCGTCAGGCCATAGACGATAACCAGTTAGTCCTGTATTATCAACCCAAGGTCGATCTTAAATCCGGTCATATCTCCGGCGTTGAGGCACTGGTGCGCTGGCAGCATCCGGAGTATGGCTTTATGCCGCCTGACCAGTTTATTCAGTTGGCAGAGCAGACTGACCTGATCAACCTACTTACTCTCTGGGTGTTGAACGAGGCGCTCCACCAATGCAGCCAGTTGTGCAAAAATGGCTTGGAAATCGGTATGGCTGTTAATCTGTCCGCGAGAAACCTTCAGGACGAGAACTTCCCTTATCAGGTTGATGAGCTTCTCAGGAAGTGGGATGTAAGGCCGGATCTGTTAGAACTTGAGATCACCGAAAGTACCGTAATGGCCAATCTGGAACTGGCTATGGTGATTCTCAAGCACCTGAGCGACATGGGCGTTCAACTTGCCATCGATGATTTCGGCACCGGTCACTCCTCCCTGGCCTATATCAAGCTTTTGCCAGTCCAGGAAATCAAAATTGATAAATCTTTTGTAATGAGCATGGGAATGAACACCAATGATGCTATGATCGTAAATACAGCCATAGATCTCGGCCATAATCTTGGGCTCTCGGTTGTAGCCGAAGGGGTTGAAAACAAGGAAACTTATGATCGGCTGACCAGTCTTGGCTGCAATGTGGCGCAGGGGTATTTCATGAGTCGTCCACTTCCGGCTTCCCAGCTTGTGAGCTGGATTGCTGAATCACCATGGGGCTTGAAGAAGTGAGGTAACTACTCAGGTAAATAGACTGTAGGCATTTAGACTGTAGGAGGAGACAATGCGTCCTGTCGCAAAAAGGCTTTTAGACTAACAACCTACAGCCTAACAGCCTTTTGTTTAGGGGTTTTAGGCTAAAAAGCTAAAAACCTACAGCCTATCAACCTTCATATAAGTAAGGTATTCACATGATGAAAAAGACTCCCCAAAATGAGCTTATTATCAAGATTCTGGATGAAATCCCTACCCTGCCTACGGTAGTAACACGTATTCTGAACATCGTCCTGGATGACAAAAGCTCGGTCAAGGATATTTCGGAGGTTGTCCGTGTAGATCAGGCTCTGACTTCCAAGGTATTGAGGGTGGTCAATTCTGCAGCCTATGGCCTGCGGGAAAAGGTCAGCACTGTGGAGCACGCCATGACTATCCTGGGCTTCGATACCCTCAAGAAACTGTTTTTATGCCTTTCCATATTCGATAACTTATCGCAGGAAAATCAAACAGGGCACTTATTTCAGAAAGCCCAGTTCTGGTGTCATTCCCTGGCTGTGGCTACGGTGGCCAGGGGCATAGCCCGGCTTATAAAATACCCATCTCCAGATGAGGCATATGTGGCCGGCCTTCTGCACGATGTGGGGAAAATCATCATTGAGCAGGCCACGGCTGAAAAATACCACGACTATTTGAAGAAGATCAATTTGAACCCTGACTTGTCTCTAGCCTTCGAAGAAGAAAACCTTTCCGTAAATCATGCCTCAGTCGGCAAACTGGCCTTAGAGAAGTGGAACTTTCCGCTTGGGTTACAGAAAGCTGTCGCGCTGCATCATGGGACGGGCAGGGAGTTCCCGGGACAAGGGGATGGGGGGACCGGGGAACTGGGGGATAAGGGAAATTCTCTCCCTCTCCGTTTCGAGTCCAGGCAAGGGGGTTTTGAGTCCATTTCCAAAGGTGGACACGGGGAACAACAGCCCGCCCGTGTGGCGCAGGGAGCAACTGTGGCAATGCAGCATGGAACGGAAGGTGGTGGCGGGGAACAGCCCGCCCATGTGGCAATGGGTGCCCATGGGGCAATGGATGCGCTGGCAGCCATTATTTCCGTAGCCGACTTTATTTGCTGGACCCAGGCACTTGGCTCGTTCAATTTTTTCCTGCAACCGACACTCAATCCCCAGGCGGAAAAGATTGTCAATTTGCATGAGCTTAAGCTTGAGCCTCTTTTAGAAGAAATGAACAAGGAAATAGCTCTGAATGCCAAGATCTTCAACTTACAGATAAATGACCTGAAGGGATTCAGAGAGGCCCTCCAAAGAGCGAACCTTGAACTGGGAAAGATCAACTCCCTTTATGATGATACCAGAAAGAGGTTGGAAAATTATGTCCATGAGCTTAATACCTTGAATGAAATCATCTATAAAGCGAGGGAAACACTGGAACCCTCCCAGGTTATTCAAAATGTTTTGCAGGGAGTAGGCCAAGGCTTTGGGTTTCCCAGACTTATGTGGTTCAGCGTAGATGCGATGAAAAAGAGAATTACCCCCACGGCTACCTACGGTGAGTTTCCCGGCAATCTGCCTATCACTACGGTTGGATGCGGTTTCGATGAGGAAATTTGCCTCCCATTATCCGCCTGTATTCAAGATAAAAATATCATCCACCTTAGGCGTGACCGGGTAGAGGGGGAGATAGTGAAGGGTGAAGGGGGAGAGGGAGAGGGAGAGGGGGAGACGGGGAGAGGCCCGCTTGGCTCCCAGTCCTATTGTCCCGTGGGTCAGCAGGCTGGCAGTCCCGTGGGTCAGCAGAGTGGCAGTCCGCTTGTCTCCCCGCCTCTCAGTCATAGCTCAATCTGCTGCCTTCTGAAAAGCCTGCAAAGCGATGAATTGCTGCTTGTCCCTATCGGGAATGATCAGGGAGCGCCACAAGACAGGGTGAAAAAGCCAGGCCATAGCTCTCATCTGCTTCTCATCGATAATCAGGGAGAAAATGTCCATATCTCTTCCGATACGATTAAAGTAATCGAAATCCTGTCCATGAATCTGGGAATGGCACTGGAAAATGCCGAACTGTTTCAGAGCACTGCTCAGATGGCTATTATCGACTCGCTGACCGAGATCTATAACCGCCGCCAGTTAGACTCATCATTGAAAAATGAAGTTAACCGGGCCGCCCGCTTCCAGCAACCATTTTCGATAGCTCTCTTTGATATCGATCATTTTAAAATGGTCAACGATACGTATGGGCACCAGGTGGGTGACATAATTTTAAAGGATGTGTCCGCTGTCATTAAAAGCAATTCCCGAAATACCGATATTGTCGGAAGATTTGGAGGTGACGAATTCCTGGTCATTTTACCTAATACCCAGATGCAGGGAGGCATGATCTTTGTGGAAAGGGTTCGACTCATTGTGGAGAAGTATGGATTGTTCAGGCAAAAGAGTTTTCCGCACTGCCAAATTACCCTCAGTATCGGGCTGGCAGAATTCAATAATTCCCTGGATAACGCTGAAAGGCTCTTGCATAAAGCGGATAGAGCACTTTACCAATCCAAACAAAAGGGGAGAAACCGGGTAAGTACGTTTAAGGAACAAGGGTAAGGGCCGGGCAGGGGAAGGCAGGGCAAGACACAGGGCGGGGCGCAAGGCAGGCAAGACAGGGTGATGCGCAAGGCAGGGCAAGACACAGGGCGGGGCGTAAGGCAGGCAAGACAGGGTGAGGCGGCGTAAGGCAGGGAGGGGCATGGTTTCGAGCCCAGATCATCGTTTAAACCGGCAGGCGATTGCTTTTTACTCAGTGGTATAAAATCAATCTGAAATTCTGGTGTTCCCAGAATTGAATATGGTGTCTCCAGAACTGCACCCCAGAATTGCACAGCCTGCATTACCTAACAGCCTAAATACCTACAGCCTAAACAACCTTTTCAGTTCAAAATATGGGGATTGTTCTTCAATTTTTCATGCGGAATCCGCCTGACCTCAAGTCCATTTGCTCCAGGGCAGGGTCTCATCCCACCCAGCTCTTTTCTGCCCGCAGCCCGCCCTTGTGGCAAGAGTATATCATTGGCCCGTGCTCCACCGATAAGGGCCATGAGTTGATTGGCCATATCGCTGATGCTTTCGGCCTGGGAATTCAGTTTTTCGCTGGCCAAGGTGGTTTCTTCAGCCGAGGTGGAATTGGTCTGCATTGCCTTATCCATTTCAGCCACTGATGTGCTAATCTGTCCTACCCCTTTAGCCTGATCCTGGGATGCCGCGGCTATCTCGGTTACGAGATCTTTCACTTTTTTGCTGCGAAAAGCCGTCTCGTGAAATACTTGGTGAGTCCTGCTGGCAAGCTCACATGCGGAGGTGATCTTTTGGCCCGTATCTCTGATTAAAATGGCCGTGCTCTTGGCTGCGTCCGCAGCACGTATAGCCAGATTTCGGACCTCTGCGGCCACCACAGCAAAGCCTGCCCCGGCCTCACCAGCCCGCGCTGCCTCTACCGCAGCATTTAAGGCCAGGAGATTGGTTTGAAAAGCTACCTCATCTATGCTTTTGATAATCTTGGCCATCTGCTCACTGGCCAGGGATATATCCCGCATGGCTTTGGTCAGGGAGACTATAGCCTTTTGGGCCTGCTCAACAGCCTTGGCGGTCTCTGTCATCATGCTGTCTGCCGCTATGGCACTGCTTGAGTTTCGACTGGTCATAATGGATATTTCTTTCAGAGATGAGGCAGTCTCTTCCAGAAATGCTGCCTGCTCGGACGCACTATCAAGTAACTGCTGGCTGGCCGATGATATCTTTTTGGTAGCAGAGCCCATCTGCCCGGAGATATCACTGATGCCCCCAACGACAACCCTCAACTGCCGGCTGGTGATTGAGGTGATCGAAACTGCCACACCTATTCCCAGCAAAAGGGTAACTCCTATGGCCACTATCGCAATGATTCCAATGCCGGAAGCATCTGCCTCAGTCTCGCTTGCGACCTGAAGTGCCTCCCCTTTCAAACTTGCGGCAAGCTCCTCTGCTGCTTCCAGTACCCTTTTATCCTTGCCATACATGATGAGTATATCCGCATCGGCTGCCACAGAGGCTCCCTGTGCCATAAGGACGGGTTGCGCAGCCCCTCTTCCCAAAAGGACGGCCTTGGCCTTTTCCCAGGAATCCATGAATTGCTTGTAATCCTGATCATACTGATCAAGTTTTCTTTTCTGCTTTTCATTCAGGTACCCGTTTACCTGCGCATCCGCCAGCTTTAACCGGTATTCACTCACCTTGTTTAAAGCTTCTTCGGATTCTTTCATTGCCGTTTTAAGATTACGGGGATTTTTACCTTGAATAGCGGCATCCTTGGCTGCATTGATCTGGACTGCTGTCCACGACATCAGTCCCCCGGCATCCAGGGCTATTTTTAAATCTTGGTGTATAGCCTGATTGTATCGAGTGCTCAAGGAGTGCATTTTGGTCACTGAATAAAGTCCGCAAGCAAACACCAAAAAGAGAACCACTCCAAAACCCAGATATAATCTGGTTCTCAGTTTCAATTTTTCAACCATACCGCGTGCCCCCTCTTTTTTTACATAGCATTTATTATTTTCATCGGAAGGTTGAGTGGTTCACTTTGGAATGTTAGATGCGGGATACGGGATACTGGATACTGGATACGAGGTACCGGATAAGAGATGTGAGATGCCGGATACTGGATACGAGGTACCGGATAAGAGATATGAGATGCCGGATGCGGCTTTTACCAGCAATTTTTGTTGATTTTTCAGGATGGTAATCCCTTGACAAAAAGACTGCTTATCATTATACTATTTTACATGAATAGTTTTAATTAAAATAGTTTCATGAAGAAACATAAGAAGTTAAGAGATCTGAGATCTCGCTCAATGAGTTTCTAATACTGATATCTCTCTTAATGAGTTTCATTGAAGACAAAAGGCGATAGATAGCCTTAAGTTTTTTCTTAAGCCATGAAGGCTTTGGACCGGATGAGAATATCCGGATCAAAGATTTCATGGCTTTTTTTGTTTTATATCCCCCGTTTTGTGTAATCATAGGCTGGAATAAGAAAACAGGGTTTTTAAACAAGTAGGGTTTTAAAACAAACAGAGTTTTTAAATCGCAATTTAGCGAAGGAAAGGGAACTATGGTAACTGATCGTATCATCTATCCGTTTACCGCTATTGTCGATCAGGAAAAAATGAAACAGGCATTACTGCTGAACGCCATCAACACTAAACTGGGAGGTGTCCTGATCCGGGGAGAAAAGGGAACGGCCAAATCTACGGCTGTACGTGCCCTGGCTCAATTGCTCCCGGACATTGAGGTCGTGGCTGACTGCCCCTTTGGCTGCCCTCCGAATAATGGTTCCGAGATGTGCCAGTCATGTTTGAATCGGCTGCAGCAGGGAGAAAAATTGCCAGTGGCCAGGCGCAGAGCCAGGGTAATCGACCTTCCGGTAAGTGCCACTGAGGACCGTGTTGTGGGAACCCTGGATCTGGAACAAGCCATCAAGAAAGGGGAAAAGAAATTTGAGCCTGGCATTTTGGCCGAGGCCAACCGGGGGATTCTGTATGTCGATGAGGTGAACCTTTTAGATGACCACATTGTGGATGTTCTCCTGGATTCGGCAGCTATGGGAATAAATACCATCGAGCGTGAGGGAGTCTCTTATTCACATCCTGCCCGATTCATCCTGGTAGGAACCATGAATCCGGAGGAAGGGGAATTGCGTCCCCAATTGCTGGACCGCTTCGGGCTGTGCGTCAATATCGAGGGTATTCTGGACCCTGAAAAGCGGGTGGATGTCATCAAGCGCAGGGCATTATATGAAGATGACCCAGTGGCCTTTGTTCACATGTGGGAGCCAAGACAGCAAAGTTTGAGGGATCAGATTCGGAAGGCCGAGGAGTTACTGGACAAGGTTCAGATCTCAGAGGAGATGCTGCTCCTCATTGTGCGGATCGCCATTGAGATGAATGTGGATGGACATCGCGGCGACATCATTATGATGAAGGCAGCCAAGACCCTGGCTGCATTACATGGCCGATGCGAGGTGACTAAAGAAGAAATCCGTAAAGCAGCAGACCTGACTCTGCAACATCGCATGCGTAGAAAACCATTCCAGAAGATCGGAGTGGAAGAGGAAAAGTTAGGCCGCATCTTATCTGTCGGGAATTAAACTTCATGAGATTGGCTATGTAGGGGCAGGCCCCTGTGCCTGCCCAGAGGGAGTGATTATGTCCTGGGAAAATCGACTCGTCTACCCTTTCGCGGCCATCGTGGGCCAGGAAAGGATGAAAATGGCCCTGTTGTTGAATGCCATTTCTCCTCAGATCGGCGGCGCTTTAATCAGGGGGGAAAAAGGAACTGCCAAATCTACACTCGTGCGCGGCTTATCGGTTCTCTTGCCGGAAATTGAAGTGGTCGAGGGTTGCCCCTACTCCTGCGACCCCAAAGATGCCCCGCATCTTTGCGAGATCTGTCAACGCAGACTCAAAGAGACAGGAAGCCTTCCTGCGGTCAAGCGAAGAGTCAGAGTGGTGGACTTGCCCATCGGAGCTACCGAGGATCGGGTGGTTGGCACTCTGGACCTGGAATACGCTATCAAACAAGGGAAAAAACGGTTTGAACCAGGCATTTTGGCCCAGGCTCATCGGGGAATCCTCTACATCGATGAAGTAAATCTCCTGAACGATCATATCGTGGATATCATCCTGGATGCAGCGGCTATGGGCATAAATATTGTGGAGCGCGAGGGCGTATCTTACTCACATCCGGCCCGGTTCATCCTGGTGGGCACCATGAACCCGGAAGAGGGTGAATTACGGCCCCAACTGATGGACAGATTCGGAATGTGCGTTACTGTAGAAGGGTGCTTAGAACCACATGAGAGAGCGTCCATCATCCTGAAGCGGGAAGCATTCGACCAGGACCCATCCGCTTTTTCACGGCAATGGGAGCCGGAACAGGAGAAAATCCGCCGTCACCTTGACCATGCTATAGAGTGCCTGCCATCGGTGAGTATTTCGGATGAAATGGTTAATCTGTGCTGCCGGATAGCCATAGAGTCCTTTGTGGCCGGGCATAGGGCAGACCTCATCCTGCGACTGGCAAGCCTTGCCCTGGCTGCCTTCAACAACAAAAAGCAGGTGGATGACGACGATGTGCAGAGTGTGGCTGATCTTGTGCTGTTTCACCGAAGACGCCAGCCACCTCCACCGCCAAAACAGCCGGAGACCCAAGAGGACCAGCAGGAGAAAGAAAACCCTGAGCAGCAGAATATGCAAGAAAACCGTGAGCAGCAGGAAGAGACCAGACAGAATAAGAACCAGCAGGAAACCAGAGAGCAAGACGGAGACAATCAGGACAGAAGCGAGGAACAGGAGGAGCAGAATCAGCAGCCATCAGATGGTCAGGGTCAGAAGCCTGAGTCTGAAACCGTATTTAGCCTGGGAGAGCCGTTTGCGGTCAAGCGGTTTGATCTTGGTCGTGACCGAAAACTTCACAAGGGTTCGGGCAGAAGGAGCAGAACCAAAACTGCCACTAAAGCTGGCCGTTATGTCATGAGTACCCTGCGCCGAAAGAACAATGATCTTGCCCTGGACGCTACCCTGCGGGCTGCCGCCCCCTATCAGAGTCTGCGAAAAAGGGAAGGGGTGGCAGTGGTTATTGAATCCTCGGATATACGGGAAAAAATCCGGGAGAAAAAGGTTGGCAATTTTATTATCTTTGCCATTGATGCCAGTGGTTCTATGGGAGCCAATCAGCGCATGATCGCTACCAAAGGGGCCATTCTCTCACTGCTGATGGATGCATACCAGAAAAGGGACAGGGTGGGGCTGGTTGCCTTCAGGGGAGACAGTGCCGAGGTGCTCCTTCCGCCTACCAGCAGCATCGAATTGGGCTACAAGATGCTGGAGGATTTGCCCGTAGGAGGAAAAACTCCGCTCACCCACGGCCTGGCTACAGCCTACCAGGTTATCGAAGGATATCTGCGCAAAGACCCCTTTATTTTTCCTCTGCTCATTCTTATTTCCGATGGCCGATGCAATGTAAGCCTTTATGGAGGAAAGCCGGTAGCTGAATCCCTGGATATCGCCACTATGATTCATGAGGATGACCGGATGCGAACTATGGTCATTGATGTAGAAAAAAAAGGATTGATCACCTTCGGATTATCGCGGGAACTGGCCTGCCGGATGGGTGCAGCCTATTATCCATTGGAGGATTTGCGGGCCGATACGTTGGTGCAGGCAATACAGGGGGAAATGGTGGGGGTTTAATACACAGCGAGGGAATTAACCGTCCGCTTAACCTTTTAGCGTCATGCCGCCGTACTCCAAATACAGTATCAAGGCATAAAGGATGCGTGCCTGCCCTCCAATCAACAGGGTTTTTACCTCATGTTTCAAAAGGGTGGAAAGGACTTTGGGTATCGGGCTCTGGGTCATAATCTCCTCCAAGGAGTACAAAGACCTCCCACAATTTTTGGGATTCCACAAAACGCTCTGATGGAGTCAGGCTGTACCAATCCAAAATCTCTTCTTCAATGATATTTCCTTCAATGAAGGAACACTTTTCCGAAAGGTTCTTTGTTAACATAGTTAACATAGCTCGATAGTTAAGAGTTTACCGTGTTAAGAAAATGGATAAGATCACCTTAATAACCTTACCCGGTTATCTGCTTTACTCAAGTAAATTTTTAATAACACATTGAATTAATAAAAGTTTTGCAATATCGTTAGCCTAAGCATAAAATTTATTTATTATCAATATGATAATGACCAAAAACTTGAATTGAAGTACATAGCCATAAAAATTTATTATTCGCGCGCGTGTAACTTAAGGATTTCGTCGGTTCCGTAAAGTTCCATTTCAAGCATTACATCGATCACATTGAGAAGCTTTCTACGGAGTTCGGGGTCACTCTCAGATATTGCGTATTCTTGCTTTAAGAGATCTCGTAGTTGATGAAGATCAAGATCACGGCTGCGCCCGGTCTTGTCATTTGTCTGAAGACCGGCAACAATCTTTTCCGCTGCAGAGATCACCAAATCTTGAACATTGCACGTCGCATTTTTGAGGGCATGGAAGAAGGCGAATGATTCGTCATCGAAGGCCCGTGAAGCAAGATAAGCTTGAGAGATGCGAGAGAACTTGGTGAACTCACTTACCTCGATTTTGTGGAAGACATTTCCAGCCTGTCGCCGGACCTGCTCGTCATCGTCATCGAAGAAGCGGATAAGCTGTAGCTCTGCTCTTTCGCTGAACGCCTCAGTAATTACCTGTGATGCAACGTCTGCAAATAATCGGCGATATACAACCCCCTTTTCGATGAGTTGGTCTGCTTGCGAGACGTATGCCGGATCTTGAAAGCTGTGCCAAAACACATGCCAAGCACCAATTATGCGCATAGTATCGTCGCCGGAATCAAGCAACTGATCAACAAGCCTTTTTCCTATATCGGGAACCGAATGCAGGAGAAATGGCAACAAATAAGTGCCTTGATGCGTGATGAGAGGTGATAGGGAAGCATCCGATCTTTCTTGTCTTACATGCTCAACGACTTCCGGCGGTCCATTGACCAACTGTTCCACAAGTTGGGCGCAACGCTGTCGATCATGGTTGAAGAGCGGTACAAAAGGGGCCGTATGAGACAACATCGAACGCTGATCAACGGTTCAGCCTTAATCCTGCGCTCCAGGATCGCCCATGCTTTCTCAGCGATCTCCGGTACCTTCCAAACAACCGCTCCCATAGCTTCGGCGGCACATCCGCGTGCACCGTTTATCCCTCGTACATAAAGTTTCCCTCCATGATCCATGAGGTCGTCAATTGAAAGAATTTCGCGTTCAGTATTCGAGGAATCGGCTGTTTCATTTTCATTCGCCTCGCCATTTTCGACATACCAAACAAGTATTTCGAAAACAGAAGGATCTTCCGCTATCTGAGGGTATTTTTCGAAAAGCCGAGGGATGTCGTTGCCATACGGACGACCTGTTCTAGAATGCGCATCAGCTACGGCCTCTTTGAGTAAATCGGCTTCGACTTCTTCTTTGGCTTCTGCAAGACCCCACAAGATATGGGAGACATAAGTCTTGTGTGCATTATGGGGGATGCGTTTCATGAAAGCGATAAAACGCGAGGGATTTTCCTTGGTCGCCTGTTGAAGTTCACCGGCCAGATGTCGCGCACCTCCGTAAATAAAGCCCCGGCCATACCGCCGCTCATCATCGCTGTCGTATCGGTCAATGGCACGCAACCATTGTTCATCATTCATATGAGCGACCTTGTCCCGCTTAATGGGTGGCTCAACGAAATGTGCTTCCATATGGTCGGGTTTTGGAACCTCATCCCCCGGAAATTTCCTACGAAGCCTATTGAGATGCTGAAAGCCGACGTTGGTAAGGAGATCTTCACCAATCGTTTCAAGTACGCACCACTGCTCGAAACCGGCCCGGTTCAGTTTATAGATAGCGATTGGGCGGTTATACCATAAATCCGGCTCCCCATATTTCCTGATTCCATGAGCGATCTCAACGGCATTATCAATCTCTTGCTGATGAGAGAAAATCTCTTGTTCAATACGGGAACGGTTAGCGTTTGAAAGATAGGGAAAGGCAGCCCGTGATGCGGTAGCAAACGATTTCCAGTCAGCGCCTACAAAACCAGCTTTGAAGAGGTTTCCCTTGCCGAGAAGGTTAAGCAAGTGGTCTGCAAGTGCTTCCCCATTAGCGGCTATTGTTTCGAGATGCAGGTGCAATAAAGCCTCATGTTTCGACACATCCAGTTTCTTCAGGAATTCAAGGGCTGCATATGGATCTTCTTTCGCTATACGCCCAAGCGATGAGCGAAAGAGGCCAAGGAATACTTCTGCCCCAACCGGGTGCCCCGAAAATATTGGACGCATGAATGAACCGTCTCGTTTTCCTTCAGACTCACAACGGTTTATTTCATCAATTGAGCGAGTAAGGGCATCAATCGTCCCTGCAATAAAGACTCGAGGTGATTTCTTTGCAATTTGGCTGAGGGTGTGCATATCGAGATCGCGAAATTCGTCTCGCTGGAACGGGTGTTGACCGGGGTGTGCATCAAACCAAGTGTCGAAGAGGGCTTTAAGAATCCCTAAACCTTCATCTGAATTTTCTTCTGCCCAGGTAACGAGATCCATTTCCCTCCTTTGCTGACCGCCCTTCTCGAAAAGGTTGGGCGGCCTCGAACGGATAACTTTCTCGCAAAGTATGGCAAGCGATTGATCTGGTCTCTTTTTTAGTCTTACAAACCCGAACCAATGTAGAAGGCGATTTCCCCGCTCCGGATCATTTTCCCACCATGTGTCTAAGAGATCCGCCACTTCCGAGGGGCGATCACCAGCTATGTTCGCCAGCCACCACAGAACGTTCTGGCGACGCATGTCGCTATCAGCATTCAGAATTGTGTGAATCCACTTGACCCCGTACAGATGATCAAACCAGCCGACTGAAGATAGAAGGGCATAGCGCACAATAGGTCGAAACACTTCGCCCTTATCATCAAGCCCCAGAATAATATCTTGCTCCCTCTGCGTGGGGTCACTCAATGAACCAAGCCACTGCGCCACGGCGACCCTAATGTGATACCGGATAGCGTCTGAGGTGAGTACAGCCTCGAGTTCACAGAAATAACGACTCCGATCGTTCTGCCGAAGCGCTTCGAGAATCTGACGGGTTTGTGTCCGACGGAAGAGATGCTGTTCGGTTGAAGTGAGTAAATCAAGGAGTGATTGATTCCCGACAACAAATGAGCGTGCGTAAAGGTAATCGAAAAAACTTTCATGGAAGAAATTAATACGATTCCGGGAGCGGACAATGAGACCCTCGGATACAAGAAGGTCTTGCGCTCTGGAAAATTTATCCAGTACTGCTTCAGGAGCATCCAATATCTGCCGGTCGCTCATCCAGTTTGCGAGGGCCGTAAGCGGTACTTTAATACTCCACGAGATGCTACGATCTTTTCTTATTGTGTGTTCTTTTTTCAGGATTAAGCTATCAAACAGGTCGTCCCTTGATGTAAATGTTGCCTTCTCACTATAAACCTCAAGATAGACTGCCAAATTCAACGGAAGGCAAAGAAGGTCCTTTAGCGTTGACGACAGCAGTCTTGTATCGATTCCTTTCTCGGCAAGAAGCGGTTCAACTTCACCGTTCCAATCCAAAAGCGGTACTTCGATTTGCTCAACAGCGTTCATCTCTTTAAGCGCCTTAAGACGAGGATCACTATCAAAGTCAAATGATCTGCAAACAAGTACCAAACGAACCGTATTGAAGTTTCGAACGTCATTAACCATTCGAAGTACAGCTTCTTTTACTCTACCGTTTCGTCCAGAAATCTCACTTACAGCATCAACCTGGTCGATGATGAGCACAGAAAGATGTTCCGGTTCTAGGCCTTTCAGTGTCGATACTGGGCTTTCCTGTCTTCCGGTCAGTGCATGTCCGATTTCTTGAGAAGTGCCCCAATCAAGGTGATGATCTATCCGAAGGGCTAAGTGCGTGACTTCTAATTTTCTAAGTTTATCAATAAGACCACGAATAATACCGGATTTGCCGGAACCCGCAATGCCTGTGAGTAAAATCACATTCGGGCCGTCAGGTTTACTGATTTGCTCTAAGAGTTCACAGGCTTGGCTCCTTGGTATGGTCGATCCTCCTGCCCCAAAAGGGCTGTAGGACTGGAGATATTCATCGGTCTCTAAACATAGACGCTCGCGCAAAGTTGGGTCAAGCGACCAATCTTTTATAGTCAGTACGCCTTCATCCCGGATCTCCTGTCTAACAATCTCTGTCGTCAGTATCTTGTTGAAACGGTTGTCGATGTAGTTACGAAGTACAGAAAAGGCTGATGAGCCTCCTGGAGAAAAATAGAGGTCACTGTAGGAAGTAATGAATGTTTCCAGCTCCGCATCCGGAATTATTCTAACTTGGCACCGTCTTAACCAAGTATAAGCGATAGCGCCATCAGTGGGCCAGGTTTTGATGAGCTGATTGAATTTGTCTAGCTGATCTTTGGATAGCGTTTCAGTAAACTCATTAAAGTTGTTTGCGATTTTTGACTTATCGATGAGTGTGCGAAAGTCTTTGGCGGAGTCCTGTGATACAAACACACAAAGATCGTCGCAGTTGGCCTCTAATCTGTTCTTAAAGGCAGTCAAGACATTCTCACGCTTAAGGGCATTGATCGTCCAATTACCTTTCGACATATTGCTTTTAGTCTGATGCCACTCAGTTAACTTTCCTTTACCCACAGCGAACTCGAAACCATCAAATTGCGAAGTAATCCCTTCATATCTTAGCCATTCAGCTTTACCGGCAATAACGTCCAGAAGTTGACGCACAAGCCACTTTGCTTCATATCGGTTGCCGTATTTGTCTGCGATACCGCCTAGAAACATTATTTATAAAACCCTTTATTGATAGTGAAATTCATCGAGACGAAAATATAAATAATAAAAATTATCGCTTAATAATGGTATACAAATCCCTATGAGATGTCAACTCATAAGGTTCCACAAAGCCAGGGCGATCCTAATGACCTTTGGGGTATTATCACAATAATCTTTGGTCATGATCTCAGGTTTCATTTTCCCCGCTCTCTTTCTGGAATTGGCTCAGATTGAATTTCAGCTTTTCCTTCCATTCAGAAAGATCTTCGGCAGTGATAATAGTTACATTTCCCCCTTGGAAATCTCCTTTCACCGATTCGTTCTGCTCCTCGATCCATGCTTCGATCTCCAGGTATTGTTCGGTCAATTGTTCCAGCACCTCGGTGTCTGCTTTCCACACGCCCCGCTTTTGTGCCTCAAGGAGCCTTCGGGTCATCTCCTCAAAGGCGTAGGGGTTATGCTTTTGCAGAAATTTTCGATTCTCTTCGTCCAAAACAAAAGTCCTGGCGACTTCATCGAAAATCCAGTCCTGAACCACGCCTGCCGTAGCGTCCCAGCCATACAGGTGTATCACGCTGTGGGTAATGGCTTTAGCTCCCTTATAGCCATGCTTTTTCATGCCTTCGATCCATTTCGGATTCAGGATCTTACCCTGGGTGATCCGCTCTATTTCCTCTTGCATCTTCCGAATCTGGGGCCTGTGCGGATCTTTGGTATTTCCCCAGAATACCTTGATATTCCGATCTGTCAGCCCTTTGACAGCAGCAGACATGCCCCCTTGAAAATCATAAAAGCAGCAGTCCAGGGGATCAGCCTCATCCGTGCCCAGCTTATGAAAGCTGGCTTCCACGGATTGCAGAGCATGGGCGAAAAGATCGTGAAATGCCTCACCAAAGGAATCCTCGCCGTAAATATATCCGCCGTGACTGATGTAGATTTCTCCAAGGTCTCTGGCGTCCTTCCAGGCACTGGCAGCTACGGCAATGCGGATGCCGTTGCCATAGGTGCCGGGAGCTGAGGCAAAAATCCGGTGACTGGCCATCCGCCGGATCTGGGTATCCGGGCACCCCTTCATAATACCTTTTCGCAGGAGAACTGTGGCCTGAAGGGTATGTTTTAATACGAAATTCTCTTTTTCCGCCTCATCCAGCCCGGCTACCAGATCAAAGGCCCGGTCGAGCAGATGAATCAGATTGGGCAGAGTATCCCGGAAAATGCCGCTCGTGCGGATAGTCACGTCAATGCGGGGACGCCGCAGCTCAGACAAAGGGATAACTTCAAGGTCAGTCACCAGCCCGTTTTTCCAGATTGGCCGGACTCCGATCAGATATAGGATCTGAGACATCTGTTCCCCGTCAGTGCGAAAGACATCCAGGCTCCAGAGGACCATGCCGATATTTTCCGGGTACCTTCCCTCTTCGGCCAAAAATTTTTCCAGGAGAGTATCGGCCATCTTTTGCCCTATTTCCCAGGCAGCTTTGGTGGGAATGACCCTGGGATCAATGGCATAAAAGTTTCGACCCGTAGGCATGGCCTCGAATCTTCCCCTGGAGATAAGGCCAGCAGGCCCTGGTGAAATGTATTCCTTGTTCATGGCCGAAAGAAGGGCAGGGATTTCCCTTTCCGTGGCCAGATAGCTGGGAATGAGCTGGCGGCAGGCAAAGGTGAGAAGATCGACCAAACTGTTTAACCCTGTCTGATTTTGGACATCTTCAAGGCAGGCCGCTGCTACTGATTGAATTTTCGGTTGTTTAATTTCTTGCAGGGTTTGCCGGATTCTCTCATTACCTGGCGCTGACGGAGCGTCGCCCTCCATTCCTTCCCTATTACATTCTCCTTCCGTCTCCGCATCTCCCCCTCGCCCCCCCCCCCCCCCGCCCCCCCCCCCCCCCGCGCCCGA
>Ga0307378_10005418_pt1 | contig 17791 bp, 19 predicted proteins | sample UN1MG_FD_202238 | JGI IMG/M metagenome (GOLD analysis project Ga0307378, IMG submission 202238) | Soil microbial communities from Risofladan, Vaasa, Finland - UN-1 | ecosystem: Environmental > Terrestrial > Soil > Coastal area > Acid sulfate soil | place: Finland: Risofladan, Vaasa | collected... | reverse complement strand
AAACTACCCTCTTGTTGCTGAGGTTAAGTCCAAACTTATACCACCTACCGTGTTGCTCATGGAGGGTAAACCTGTCCATTCCTTCAGAATTTATTTGGATGATAAGGACGACTTAATATTCTTAGTAAGCGAGGCTCTGATCGCACCGGAGAAGACTTGGGAGGTCGGCCTCAAGTTGCTCGAATGGCTGAATCAGAAGGGAGTTACGAGCTTCGTATCCATTGAGGGCATGCCTTTCTCTACAGGTGAGGAAAAGTTCGTTTACGGTTTTGTTTTACCTCACAGGCAGCTTGCCCAGTTCGGTGTTACTAACATTATGGAGGGGGGCGTCTCAGGTATAAACGCGGTTCTCCTTGATGGAGCGCTTGAGGGTAAGATCCCTTGGACATCATTATTCGTCCCGACACCCTTTATGTCCTCGATCGACTACGGGGGGACGGCAGCGGTTGTTGAGGTACTCAATAAAATGTATAAATTTGGAGTTGACGTAAAGCCTCTAAAGCAGACAAGCGAGATGAGGAGGCAGATGGCGAATCGGCCTGCTCAGGAGAAGAGGCGAGGTCTTATGGATTCACTCAGGAGAAGGAAGTGAGCGGGCTAGCTTCCGCTTGAGCCCCTCGAGGGGCTGAGCTCCTTCTAAAGTTTTTCACATTCACGAACAGCGTACGACGTGAGAATAACGAAGCTACGCGCACGCAACCTACGTTTTTCTATTTAATACCATGAAGGCGGATATCATTGCCAGTACTGCAGTAATTTACCCATACGGTGTTTCAGGCACCTCAAACATGTTACACGGCGCAACTATCAAGGTTCCCTATTTAGACGGATCATTATCATCGAAGCTGACCCCAACATCTCCCTCTACCTCCCAGACATAGTTAATGTTATTATCAGGGCTCTGTCGTACATGAAAATCAACAGAACCGGCGAAGAGTAATGACATAGGAAGCTGGGTTTCAGTTTGATAGCCTCCAGAACGCGTAGTGGTCATATAGGAAGCTCCAGATAGTAAAGTGGTACCGCTCGTGGTTCCCTCCCAGTATCTGATCTAGGGATCAGTTCCTCGTTCAGGGTCCCCATGAGGATCACCGTGCCACAGTCGCGCGCGCGTATGGAGGTGCTTAGAGATAAGATGGATGTAGAGATACGCTCTGCCGGGATCACCCTCAATGGCACGATTTATTTGGGCATGGAGGAGGTCAATTCGAGGAACGTGAACATCTTACTCTCTTATCTCAAGGAATGTGTGCCCTCGGGAATACTGGTTATTCGTCGAGATGGTTTTGCGAAGACAGGTAACTATGGGATGTGAGTAGCAGAATGGGGTGGGGCGGACTTAGCGGTGGTTGAAGGCGTCGACGAGGATGTGGAGCACGGCGTCGAGGTGGGGCCTGAGGTCGGTGAGGCCGTCCCGCTTGACGAGGACCTGAAGGCCGCCGATCACGCGGAGGGCTCGGGACGCCGTGTAGTTACCGTTAAGGAAGGTAGCGAGGTTTCCCCTCTGAGTAGGGGTGAGGCCCCCCCCGAGAGCAGGTCGTCGCCGGTGTATCCGAGGCAGCGCCCAAAGCTGCTTAGGAGGCTAAGGGTCAGGCGGGAGACCTCCTCATAGCTCTCGTCTAGGTCGAGGATCTCGGCTACGGCTCGCACCTGCGCACGAATATCCCGCGCGCGTCACAACTGAAACGGATTCTACCTCTTGGTTTGTTTCTTCGGCAGGAAGAGTAGTTTTCTTTCTTCTCATAAGATAGAATCCTGCTAATGCAGCGATAACAACTATACCTCCGGTTATACCGAGTGTATTAGTAGATAGAGGGACCTGGACTTGCGTGCGCGCAAAGGGAAAATTATACTTTTTTTAGGGAGGTTTTTTCCAGTTTCACGCTAGCAATGTGAAATATGGACTTGCACCTAATTAAGTCCAGATACCACCTGATGGCCCGTTTCTGGCGCGTCGGTGGGTGGTGATGGGGGTTTCCGGGGGGCTGCCTTCATGCAACCAGAAGATGTAATTTGGGCAGGCCTTTTAGAAGATTAAGAAACTTCAGGTTGGCAAAGCTGCGGGGGTAGTAAAGTAACTTGGGTCTGGGTCGAGCACCCTGGCGGAACACCTATGCGTTTCTTATACGGGGTCTATTGAATATTATCCAAGTAGATAAAAACAGTAAAAAGACTCCTTTTTTTATTAAATCAAGGTTGTATAGACCAGGGAATTCCTTGTTTTTTAAAATGTCTAAACATTAACCAGAAAAACTCTGCTATTAAAAGAGGAGTTAAAAACATGGCGATGAATTCATCGGTTTCCATATTTTATATTTTTATTGTTAAACAAACATATAAAATTTTTGTATTCCTCCTAAGTCAACTCGGATTTTTCCATCCCCTTTACCATCATAGGAAGATTTATTTTGGTGGTTTATAAAATTAGCCCATATAGTCTTATTTTTTCCTAAATAACCCGATTTTACGAGGTTTATTTGTTAATGGATTAATTAATGAAGGTTATGCGATAATTATATCTATGCCTAAGCTCAACTTAGAGGTCATGATATCGAAGGGCGACTTGAAGTTTAACTGCTGTGAGAGCGCTCTGATAATAATGGACAGGGAGATCCCCCTCCCTGGGTTCGACGAGGACATTATGAGGACAGCCTCCGGTTTCGGCGGGGGCGTAGGCGGTTGGGGGAGTGTCTGCGGGGCCGTGAGTGGTGCGGTGATGGGTCTCGACCTCCTCTACGGGACCGAGGGGAACGAGACCCCGGAACAGTATCAGGAGAAGAGGGCGAAGCTGAGGGACCTCACCCAGGAGTTCTTGAAGGCATTCCAGGACGAATGGGGCTCAGTGAACTGCAAGGACCTCCTCGGTGTCGACAGGCTGACCGAGGAGGGCAAGCGCCTCTACGAGGAGAAGAGCGCCCGCGGAGAGTTCAGGTGCAGTGAGTACGTCCCTTGGGCCGCCGAGAAGATGCTCGAGATAATCAGGGACGACAGAGGGTCTTAGGACAGGTAGCCTATCTGGCACTCCCTGAAATAGGGGGCCACCCTGTCCCGGAAGGACCTGAGCTCAGACAGGCTGTAGGGCTCAACGTCCCTGTACTCCTCACACATCGTCTCACCGGGCTTGAACTGCTGAATAACGAAACGCCTCGAACCGATGACCATGCTCGCAATCTTCTCCAGGTCGTCTCCGTCGACGAGCCCCGGCACCATCGTCGTCCTGAACTCGTGATCGACGTCCCCCCTGCGGAGGAGCCTGACGCTCTGCTCCACGGCGTCGATGTCGACCTTCGCTCCGGCGACCTCACCGTAGCGGTCCAGGGGCGCCTTAAGCTCAAATGAGACGTAGTCTAGGAGCCTCTCCTCCATCAGCTTCTTGATACGCTTCGGTCTCGTCCCGTTGGTGTCAAGCTTGATGTCAAACCCCACTGACTTGACCTTGTAGATGAACGACAGGAGGCCATTGTGCAATGTCGGCTCCCCTCCCCCCAGGCACAAGGCGTCGATGAGGCTCCGAGACTTGTAAAGATGGTCGATGACGACGCTCTCGGGCAGCAGGCGCAGGCCCGCCATGTTGACGACGAGGTCCTCGTTCAGGCAGTACGGGCACCTGAAGTTGCACCCAGGTATGACGGCCTTGACGCACGTCCTCCCCGGGTAGTCGTGAAGGCTCAGCCTCTCGAGATGGGCGATGGGCAGACCCTCCAGCAGCCTTCCAACCCTCTTCCGCCTTCTCAACATGACACGACAACCCTGGATGTAATACGGCGTTGCAGCACTAGTTAGTAAACCTTCCCAATATATACGCAGGATTGCAGTTCTCGAACGCCGTCAGCCATATCTTGAAAAGACCGCTGCTGCCAGCATAATTCAGTGATTGTAGTTGTCGAGTGGGATAGGTAAAGAGTTCATGGAGAGGACGAAGTACAGGCACCTGGAGACCTCCGACCAGAACAAGGGGCTCCCCCAGCCGCCACTGGAGACGCCATACGATGAGACTTCGGTGATCGTGGACCTCCCGAAGCCCGGGGACGTGAGGGTGAGCCCCGTCGACCTGAGGAAGGCGATCGAGGGGCGTCGAAGCGTTAGGGCCTACTCAGGTGAATCGTTGAGCCTCTGGGAGCTCTCATGGCTCCTCTGGTGCACCCAGGGGGTGAGGGAGGTCGTTGGCAGGCCCGCTACGCTCAGGAACGTTCCCTCGGCGGGGGCACGCCACGCCTTCGAGACCTACCTGCTGGTGAACCGCGTCGAAGGGTTGAAGCCGGGCCTCTACAGGTTCCTAGCGACGGAGCACAAGCTCATAGAGGTGAGCCTCGAAGGCGACATGGCCGACCGGGTGACCGCCGCCTGCCTGCGCCAGAACATGGTGAAGACCAGCGCGGTCACTTTCATCTGGGCCGCCGTCCGCTACAGGATGGTCTGGAGGTACGTCGAGAGAGGCTACAGATACCTCCACATCGACGTAGGCCACGTCTGCCAGAACCTGTACCTCGCAGCTGAGGCCATCTCCAGCGGCGTCTGCGCCATCGGCGCCTTCGACGACGATGTGCTCAACGGGATCCTGGGGCTGGACGGTGAGGAGCAGGTCGCCATCTACGTGGCTACCGTGGGGAAGAAGTGACAGGGAGGCAACTGGCCACTTTTTTTTAAATAAAAATAAAAAATTGATTTTTAGGCCTTGACGAATTCGACGAACTCCTTTCCGAAAGCCTTACACTTCTCCAGGTGCTGGTCCGCCTGGTACTTGATGTTGTTGGCCTCCTCGACGCAGACCTCGTCCTTGACCTTGAAACCCATGCCCTGCACCGTCTTCTTCAGGAGCTCCTCCATCACCCAGGCACCGTCCCAGCCGTAGCTGCCGAATATTGCTGCGGGGTGGCCCTTCACGTTCATCTTGCCGGACTTGGCATAGGCCTCCATGTTATCGAGGAAGCTGCGCATTCCCTCCGTGACGTTCGCGTAGATGCACGGGGAGCCCAGGAGTACGCCGTCGGCCTTCTCCACCATCGATAGCGGGAAGGGCTCACCGATCTTCTTGACCTCGACCACGGCACTGGCGACGGAGCCGGCCCCCTCCGCGATAGCGTGGGCCATTTTTTCCGTGTTCCCGGTCATGCTGTCGTATATGATCATTATCTTCATTCGCAAGTCACCTGATCCTTCGATACTTGGATCAATTTTCTATGCGGCAGCTTATATATCGTTGTCTCTCGACCCGCCCGAGTTACCTCAGCCTACGTCCGATGAGCTTGTGCACCAGGGCGAGGAGGGTGACGCTCGTTAGGATCGCCGACACAACGTTCAGGGAATCCCCCTCAAGGGCGACGTCGAGGGCTGTGCCCGCAGCCGGGGGATGAATGGTGTTTGTAGCCATCATGCCCATTGTGGACAGCCCGACGGCGAGGGCGCATCCCACGAGGGAGTTGACGTAGATGAAGCCGGGGAGCGTAGAGCAGATGGCGCCCGTCACAAGGCCTATGAGGTGACCCCCTATGAGGCTTCGGTTCCTGGCGGTCTCACTGGTCGGCATGGTGAGGGCGATGAAGATGGACGCGCCGACGGACGAGACGATGACGACGTGCTCCATGCTCAGGAGGATCAGGGTCGTCACGAAAGCGAGAGCCCCCACGCCCAGGATCCTCGACACGCCCTCACCGATTTTACCGTCCATTTCTGTACGGGGTCGCTGGCCTCCATTATAACGTTTATCCTGATGACACACCGGATATCTCCCAAATAGAGAGGAGGTTCCAGATCTAAAGCTAGAACTCCCGATGCTCGGTCCTGGCGATAATCTCTTCCTGGAGCTCCCTGCCGATATCTACGAAGTAGTCGCTGTAGCCCGCCACTCTCACGATGAGGTCCTTGTACTGCTCCGGGTTCAACTGGGCCTTCTTCAGCGTCTCCGCGCCGACGACGTTGAACTGGATGTGATGCCCGTTCATCCTGAAGTAGGTCCTCACGAGGTGGAGCAGCTTCTCCAGGCTCTCGTCGTCGGCGAGCAGCTCCGGCATGAACTTTTGGTTGAGCAACGTGCCACCAGTCCGAGTATGATCGATCTTCGCGACGGACTTCACCACCGCTGTTGGGCCGTGGATGTCGGCGCCGTGACTGGGAGATATCCCGTCCGAGAGGGGCTCTCCGCTCCTCCGGCCGTCGGGCGTCGCCCCCGTCACCCTGCCGAAGTAGATGTGGACAGTTGTGGGGAGGAGGTTCACCCGATACTTGCCCCCTTTGGTATTCGGTCTGCCGTCCACCGTGTCGAAGTATGCTTCAAAGACCGACCTAGCCACGTCGTCGGCATAGTCGTCGTCGTTGCCGTACTTGGGCGTCTTCCTGACGAACATCAGTCGGGTCTTCTCGTTCCCCTCGTAGTCGTCCCTGAGCATCCTCATGAGCTCGGGCATCGTCATGGTCTCCTCGTCGAACACGTGGTACTTGACGGCGGTCAGCGAGTCCGTCAGCGTCCCCATCCCCACGCCCTGGATGTATGTCACGTTGTACCGAGGGCCGCCGTCGTGGTAGTCCCTCGCACGTTCTATGCAGTCATCGAAGAGGAGGGACATGAAGGGGGCCGGCATGTGCTGGGCGAACAGGCGCTCTATGACGTTGTTGCCACGTATCTTAACGTCCACGAAGTGCCTCAGCTGCCTGCTGTAGGCGCCCATCAGCTCCTCGAACGAGGTAAACTCGCCCGGGTCGCCGGTGGGGATCCCTATGAGATCTCCCGTGTTCGGATCGACCCCGTTGTTCAGCGTGATCTCGAATATCTTGGGCCAGTTGCAGTAGCCCGTGAGGGTGCAGCTCTCCTTACCAAACCCGCTTATGGTGACGCATCCACTGGGCCCCCCCGCCCTGGCGTCCCCCAGGGTCTTCCCGGCCCGGAGGAACTCCTGGATGATGACGTCCGTGTTGAACAGCGAGGGCTGCCCGAAGCCCGCCTTCACGACCCTGAGCGCGTGCCTCAGAAACCTGTCGGGGTTCACCTTACTCATCTGGATGCAGGCGCTGGGCTGGATGAGGTGCATCTCCTCGACGACGTCCAGAATCAAGTAGGAGAGCTCGTTGACGGCGTCCGAGCCATCTGCCTTCAGTCCGCCGACGTTGATGAGGGCAAAGTCTTGATAGGTGCCGCTCTGTTCCTCGGTGATCATCACCTTGGGGGGCGCGGGCTGGTTGTTGAACTTGATCCAGAAGCACTCAAGGAGCTCCTTTGCGAACTCACTGGTGAGGCTCCCACCCTCCAACCCCTCCTTGTAGAAGCCTATCAGGTGCTGGTCGAGGCGCCCAGGATTGAAGGAGTCCCAGGTATTTAGCTCCGTCACCACCCCCAGGTGGCAGAACCAGTACATCTGGAGCGCCTCCCAGAAGTCCCTAGGGGACTCCGCGGGGACCCGGGAGCAGACCTCGGAGATCTTCTCCAACTCCGCCATCCGCTGGGGGTCCCCTTCCACCGCCGCTAGTTCCCTCGCCCGTTCGGCGTGGCGCCCTGCGAAGGTGATGAGGGCGTCGGCGGCGATCTCCATCGCCTTGAGCTCCTGCTCCTTGGCATAGGCCTCCATGTCGTTGTGGAAGTCGAGGTTGGAGAGCCGTTCCCTGATCTCTTCCTTGAGCTGGTTGAGCCCCTTCCCGTAGATCTTGTCGTCGAGGACGGCGTGACCCGGCGCTCTCTGCTCCATGAACTCTGTGAAAACCCCGGCGTCGAAGGCGCTCCTCCACTCGTCGGTCATGGAGGAGAAGAGCCGTTCCCTCATCGTCCTCCCCCCCCAGAAAGGGATTATCCTCTCCTCGTAGATCCTCCGTGCCTCGTCGGTGACGATAAAGGGCGTCCTCTCCCTGGAGTTCATCACGTCAAGGTCCTCGAGACTGTGACAGCAGAGCTCCGGGAACGTCGGCGTAGCCTTGGGCGCGGGCCCCCTCTCGCCGACGATGAGCTCCCCATCATTGATGCAGGTCGCCTTGTTATCCATCAGGTACCTGAAGGCTAGGGCCCTGGCGACGGGTGGCGAATGGACGTCGGCCTCCCCGCTGCCGTAGAAGTCGGTAAGAATCTCCGCTCTCTCAGTGGAGAGGTAGGGCTTTGTGTTGACGCTCTGCTCCCTCAGCCGTTCGACCCTCTCGGTTCTCAGCTCTCATCCACCTATCTTGACGTTGAGACCGAAGTTCTCTAGGTAAGCCATGATCTCCTCGAGTCTCTCCTGTGGGGGTAGAACGCTTGTGAATATTGAATCTTTTGACCTAGTCAGCCGCCTCTGCTTTTCGACCCCTGCCTTGTGGTAGGGAAGGAGGCTGACGTCTTTGACGTTCCTCAACGTCAAGAGAAGCTCCCCTAGCTCCCGGATGTTGCCGTCGTCATCGTTCATTCCCGGGATCAATGGCACACGGACCACCACGTTGCTGCCCGCCTTCGACAGCTCCTCTAGGTTCTTGAGTATCAAGGCGTTCGAGACGCCCGTGTACCTCCTATGCCTTTCAGGGTCCATTACCTTGAGGTCGTATATGAAGAGGTCGACGCGCTCGCTGAACCCCAGGAGCCTCTCTGTGTCCACATACCCTGAGGTGTCAACCGCCGTGTGTATGCCCCTTCTCCTGCACTCTTTGAGCAGGCTGGCGAGGAACTCGGGTTGAGCGAGGGGCTCCCCACCTGAGAAGGTAACGCCCCCGCCGGACTCCTCGAAGAAGGCTGAATCCCTCTCGACCTCCTCCATCACCTGCATGACAGTCATCTCTTCGCCCACAGTCTCAAGGGCATCCGCCATACAGACGGAGACGCATCTGCCGCAGATGTTACACATGTCGTCATCCAATTGGATGGAGCCATCAACGAAAGAAATGGCCCCATCGGGGCAAGAAGCCACGCAGTCTCCGCATCCCAAGCAGCGGTTCTTGGTCCACATGAACTCGGGCGTCAGAAGCTTCTCCTCGGGGTTATGGCACCAGGGGCAGTTAAGGGGGCATCCTTTGAAGAAGACCGTGGTCCGTATACCGGGCCCGTCGTGGATGGCGTACCTCTTGAAGTCGAAGATGACCCCCATATTTTCGAAACTTCTCCACGAGGCTATTTATAGATTGACCACTATCGTCCACGGACTATTCTGACGTCATCAATCGTATTGTCTAATGATCTCTGGTGAGAAAAGTGAAAAAAAGGGAAATGCAGGGGGATTATTTTGTTTGCTATGCCTTCACTTTTTAGTCGTCGGGAAAGACTTCTTCGAGCTTCTTCGTAATTGTGTCCTTGACGAAGACGGCGAACTCTTCACGGGACATCTTAGGGAAGTAAACCCTGTGGTGCCCACCCTTACCTGTACGCTCCACGTAATCCAGGATGTCGTCGTCGACGAGGTCGTTGAGGAAGAAGATCACCGAGGCCCTGGACTTTTTATCAGGGCTGTCTAGTAGGAACTTGTGTGCCTGTCCGGAGTTGATTCCCTGTCTGTCGTCCTTGTTCAGCTCCCAGATGTGCTCCAGAAGCTGAGCCTGGTAAGGCTTGAAGAGGGTCAGTAGCCCTCCCTGCTTAGTATCGAATTTCATGTCCGCTCCTCATGTGATTACCAATACATAAAGGTTACTAGCGTCATGGTTATCATTTTATAAAAATATATTAATAATATGATAAATTATGTTAAACTCTCTCTAATGGTATCCCCTGAAACCTCAACCACGAGTAAGATAACTGCGCCAAAATGTTATGAAAACTGCATTATACCCTTGGGTTTTTCAACATCTGTCTAAATAAATCCCAGTTACCGTCATGTCACCTACCAGAAGGTAGCATGAATTGACCTCAAACGTGGAGCTACTCTATTATAAGAGTTGGCTCCACCTCAGATCGTTGATTTCATGGGATTCTGGCCAGAAGAACGCAAGTGCTGCGTAAACATAACGTTCGATTACGACAGCTCCAGCGCCATCATGTGGAGGCTCCCCCTCGACATCGTAGCCCAGAGCAGAGGCAGGTTCGCCCCGAAGGTCGCCATCCCCCGCATCCTCGACATGCTCGACCGGCAGGGGATCAAGGCGACATTCTTCACGCCTGGCTGGACGGCTGACAAATACCCTGAGTCCGTCGAGGAGATCGTCAGCAGGGGCCACGAGGTGGCGGCCCATGGATACATCCACGAGAGGATGTCCGAGATCTCGGCGGAGGCCGAGGCGTCCGTCTTCACCCGGTCCATGGTCGCCCTCGAGAAGGTGGGTGTGAAGCCTGAGGGGTTCAGGGCGCCCTACTGGCTCATAGGGGACAGGACCATCAAGCATCTCGTCCGACTCGGCTTTAAATACGACTCAAATTTCATGGACGACGACATGCCCTACATGCTCGATTGGAAGGGGGAGGCGACCGGTCTCGTCGAGCTCCCGGTAGAGTGGATGCTGGACGACTGGCCCCAGTTCGAGACCAGCAGGAGGGCGCCCGAGGCCGTCTACAACCTCTGGAAGCCCGAGTTCGAGGGCATCTACGAGCTGGGGAGGTACTTCGGCATCACCTGTCATCCCCAGGCCATCGGGAGGATCTCACGGCTGCGGATGCTGGAGAGGCTCATCTCCGAGATGAAGACGAAGGGCGACGTCTGGTTCGCCACCTGCAAGGAGACCGCCGACTGGACCCGTAAGAAGCTGGGCTAGCCCCTCATTTTTTTCAGCATGTTCACCAGGGCGGGCAGGGCCTCACCTGATGGGGCCCTGATCTGAACGTCACAGAGGCTGCTCATCTCAGTGGGGAGGGGGTTCACCTCGATGAGGATGCCGCCGTTTCTCTTGACGACCAGGGGGAGACTCGCCGCGGGGTGGACAACAGCGGAGGTCCCCACGACGAGCATGCAGTCAGAGCGCTCCGACTCCTCGAAGCTCCGCTTGAGGACGTCGCTGGGGATGGGCTCACCGAACATCACTGTGTCCCCCTTGACGACGCCGCCGCAGGAGGGGCACCTGGGCGGAAGCTCGGAGAGGTCGAAGCCCTCCCAGGGGAACCTCTCGTTGCACTGGATGCACCTCAGCTTCCTCGAGTTCCCGTGGATCTCGATGACGTTCCTGCTGCCCCCCACGAAGTGGAGGTTGTCGATGTTCTGGGTTATCAGTGCCTTCAGTAGGCCCATCTCCTCCATCTCGGCGAGGGCAATGTGGCCCGGATTCGGCTGGGCCCCTGACGTTGAGATTCCCATCTCCCCCCGCCTCCTCGGTCGGGACCTTCTCCCCCAGTACGCCTTGGGGTCCCTCATGAAGTTCTCCCAGCCGTTCATGGAGGGCTCCCCCCTCTCCGTCCAGAGCCCCCCGGGACCCCTGAACGGCCTGATACCGCTCTCGACGGAGACCCCGGCCCCCGTCAACGCGACCACGTAACTTGCCGATAGAATGAGCTGGGCTGCCCTCTCCAAGTCCCTGGCTTCATCTCTCACGTTCCCTGCCATCAAGGTGTAATCCTCGAAGGAAGGTGAAAAGGTTTAGGACTCAGTTATCCGATGAGATGTCGCCTCTCTAAGTGTTATTTACGTCTGAAATCTAGTAAAACGTTGATTTTTCTTCTTTTAGTTTTTCGGTAAAGCTTAAAACAAGAGCCGACAGAGTTGCTAACGGGGTACATGAGCACAGCGTTCGTACTCGTCAACACCGACATGGGCTCGGAGTCCACGGTCAGCGAGGAGTTGGGGCGGATTCCCGAGGTCAAGGAGGTCTACGGGGTTTACGGCGTCTACGATCTAGTCGTCAGGCTTGAGGCAGAGGCACTGGATGAGCTCAAAAATGTTATCAGTAACAAGATCAGGACGCTGAGCAACGTGAGGTCCACCCTCACGATGATCGTCGTGTAGACTCCGGCTTCGCCCTCCAAGGACGTGGGTTAGTTATGATTTTTAAAGACTGTTTCTAAAATTTTTTATCCAAGACCGTCAAGCTTATGGGATTAACTATGCTAGAGAAAGGGTTCACGGCCTGGTTCACTGGACTGCCATGCTCAGGGAAGACAACGGTCGCCGACGGGGTGGCCGAGGAGTTGAGGGACCGGGGCTACCGCGTCGAACGCCTGGACGGCGACATAGTTCGGAAGAGCTTGACGCGCGACCTCGGCTTCTCCAAGGAGGACAGGGACGCGAACATTATGAGGGTGACCTTTGTTGCCAAGCTCCTGACCCGGAATGGCGTTGCGGTCCTCGCCACCTTCGTTTCGCCCTACCGCGAGCGGAGAGCGAAGTCGAGGGAGGAGATCGGGGAGTTCGTCGAGGTCTACGTCCGCTGCCCAGTTGAGGTCTGCATTGATAGGGACATCAAGGGTATGTACAAGAAGGCGCTAGCCGGCGAGGTCACGGGCTTCACGGGAGTCGACGATCCCTACGAGGAGCCGGCGGATCCAGAGCTTATATTGGACACCGACAAGGAGACCGTCGAGGAGAGCGTCGAGAAGGTCCTTGAGAAGCTGAAGGAGCTTGGCTACATCTCCTGAAGCTCGACGACGGATCTTGTCGATCTATCACTCTATTTCGACGTTTATATCCCTCATTTATTGTTCGTGAAAGTTATTTCCAATGCATATTATTGTAATATATCTCTGTCTATGTTCATTATACTTTAATGTTATCAGGTTTTTACGGACAGGATGTTTTGTACTTAAATTTTATATATAAACTGAAATCGAAGATTGATAATTATGACCGTCCCCGTTCTAGGCACTCTGAGGTGTAGGAAGGCTCTGAGCATCGTAGTCACCACCCTTATCATCCTCGTATTCTCAGTGCTGCTGGCGCTCACAGCCATCAGCTACACGAACGGCCTGACTCGCGCCCGGATGACGAGCACGGGGCAGGAGGAGGTCCGTTTCTACAAGAAGCACGCGTGGGTGGAGCCCCTCCCGAACGGCACCGACAGATCGGTCACCGCGTTCAAGCTCCACAACCTGGGCGGTAAGAGCATCTCTGCGCAGCTCATTGACGTGAGGGGGACCGAGATGGACTGGTCGGATGTCTTCTTCCATCACATAAATAAGACGACAGAGGCCTCTCTCCTATACAGCGACCTCGGCTACTTCGACTGGTCGTCTCTGACCGGCTCCTGGGTGCTCATCGACGGGTACAACTACACCCAGGCGACGGGCAACATCTGGGTGGGTGCGGGGCGCACGCTCATCGTTTATATCAAAACGCCGGAGGTCATCTTCAGGGACAACATCGGTCAGCCGATGACCCTCGGGATAGCGACGGTGAACGCAAACTTCATCACGGAGCTCGTGATAGAGTCGGCTGACTAGTCTCCAAGAAAAATTTCTATTATTTATTATGAAGATTACATCAGGGCTCGATCTCGGGGATCTCGTCCTCTTCCATCAGAAGGTCGTCGTCCGAGTCGAAGTCGTTCATCTCGAAGTCATCCTCCATGATGTTGCAGTCGTCGCACATCTCGTGACCGCAGCTTTTGCATCTGTTATCGGGGTCGTTAAGGGCTCCGCAGACGCTGCAGACGTAGTCTTCGGTGTTTAGGGCTCCGCATTCGGAGCATTTGTACTGGAAGTCGTTCTGGATCCCACATTGACAGCAGACCCACTTCATCTTCCCTTCACCCCGGATAGTTTAATCCTCGATGGCAACTTTCGCATAGCAAATACTGACGGCTTGGGATGATACTTAATAGATTACGGATTTGAAAACCATCATTTCTGGCGTCGATTGGGGCTCATGCCATCGACCCCTTTCTTGCCCTTGTTCATGGGTCCGCTGACATTGAAAAAACCTGTGAAGAAGGCTTTCCTTGAGGAGATGATAAATATTATCTACAAGTTATATCAACGCGGACGATTTGACATGCTGGAGATTAGATTTCACGGTATGGGTGGCCAGGGCGCCGTCATGGGTGCCCTGATGCTCGCGGAGGCGGCGTTCTCCGAGGGCAAGTACGCCCAGAAGATACCGGTCTACGGCGGGATGAGGCGTGGCGGCGACGTGACGGTCTTCCTGCGTCTGGATGACAAACCCATCCGGCGCACGAGTGGCATCTACGAGCCCGACGCCCTCGTTGTCCTCGACCCGGCCCTCGTTAAGGTTGACATGGTCTGGAAGGGGTTGAAGGAGAGCGGGGTGGTGGTCCTCAACGACGCTAGGGACCCCCTCGAGATCGAGGCCGATGTGAAGCTGTCCAAGGTGGCTACGATCGACGCCTCGAACATCTCAGCGGAGATCTTCGGCGCCAGGGCTATACCGATAACTAACACCATCATGATGGGGGCGATTGCCAAATCGGCGGGCTGGGTGAAGCTGGAGTCCCTCTTCGAGCCGATAATGCACACCTTCCCCGGGCGTATAGGTGAACTCAACGTCGAGGCGTGCAAGCGGGGCTACGATGCCGTGAGGGAGGCCTGAGGATGTCACAGATAGTTAGGTCCTTCGCGCCGAAGGTTGACCAGGACAAGTGCATCAAATGCGGCAACTGCCAGACCTACTGCCCAGAGGGGACCGTGATGCTCAGGGATGGTGAGGAGGTCATCTTCGACTACAGGTTCTGCAAGGGCTGTGGAGTCTGCGCCAACGAGTGTCCCGTGGGGGCCATAAGCATGGTGAAGGAGGGAGAGCAATGAGCTTCACTCGGATGATGGAGGGCAACGAGGCCGCAGCCTACGGGGCAATGCTGAGCAGGGCTGAGGTGGTCCCTGCCTACCCCATCACGCCCCAGACCGAGCTCATCAGCCATATTGCGACGTTGATCGCCGAAGGGAAGATGAAGGCTCAGTACATCAAGGTGGAGGGGGAGCACACGGCGATGGCTGCCTCTTGTGGTGCGTCAGCCGCCGGTGCCCGGGTCTTCACGGCATCGTCCTCTCAGGGTCTCGCCTTCATGGACGAGGCCCTCTGGATGCCGCCTGGCCTACGCCTGCCCATAGTGATGTGCTTCGTGAACAGGTCCATCGCCCCATTGGGGACCCTGAGGCCCGACCACAACGACAGCCTGCAGCAGAGGGACAAGGGCTGGATTCAGCTCTATTGCGAGAACAGTCAGGAGGTGTTGGACACCGTCATAATGGCCTACAAGATAGCTGAGGACAAACGGATCTACCTCCCAGTGGGCGTCTGCTACGACGGCTACTTCGTCTCGGCTACGGCGTCTAGGACAGAGGTCCCCGACTCCGCGGAGGTTGACGACTTCTTGCCTCCCTACAAGCATGAGATGTACAACCTCATGCCCGAAGACTATGTGAAGGCGACGGTTCCCGTGGGGAGTATCGCCGAGAGAAGATATGGGATGCAGGAGGCACAGGAACGAGCCAAGGGCATCATCGAAGCGGTGGACAAGGAGTACGAGAAGCGGTTCGGGCGAGGCTACGACGGCTTCATCGAGGAGTACGCCTGCGAAAGCGCGGACGCCGTGCTGATGACGATGGGCTCCATGACCGGTACGGCCCGGGACGTCGTCGACGAGATGCGCGCCGACGGAAAGAAGATAGGGCTGCTCAAGCTCAGAGGGTTCAGGCCTTTCCCAACGGAGGAGATGCGGGAGCTGGCGAAGAAATACCGCGCCATCGGGGTCGTCGACAGGAACACCTGCTTTGGATCCGCAGGGGGAGGGATCGTGGTGCAGGAGGTCGCCAGGGCCCTATACTCCCTCGAAGATAGGCCCCTGCTCCTCAACTTCCACGTCGGCCTGGGCGGGACCGACGTGACCATGAGGCAGATCGAGTACATGGCTGAAAAGGTCCTCGAAGCCTACGAGAAGGGCAAGGTAGAGAAGGAAGTCGACTGGGTTGAGCTCCACGACCTCGGACCGGTGATGTGAGATGGATAAGAACAAGCTATTCGACGACTACTACAAGAAGAGCCTCCTGCAGGGTGGCACGACCTGCTGCCCAGGCTGCGGAGGACCCCTGTACTGGAGGATGATACTTGAAACTCTGGGGCCCAACACCATCCTGTACGGCGGCGGGCCGTGCGCAGGGTGTGCTTCAAGGAATATAAAACTGCCGAGGTTCAACCTCCACTTTAGCTTCGTGGCCGACGCCCCCTCAGGTATAGTTGCCGCCTTGGTGGCGAAGGGAAGGGAAGACGTCACGGTCGTCTCTAGTACGGGAGACGGTGGGACGGGGGACATAGGCTTCGGTAAGATCTCCGCTGCGGCGGAGCGCAACGAGAACATGATACAGATGTGTGTCGACAACGAGGCGTACATGAACACTGGCATCCAGAAGAGTGGGCTGACTCCCTACGGCGCCTGGACGACGACAACCCCCCTTGGGAAGGAGGCAAACAAGAAGGAGATACCCCTGATCGTCGCCCAGCACAAGGTCCCCTATGTGGCCACGACATCTGTGGCGTACCCGGCAGACCTCCGCGCCAAGGTCGCGAAGGCGAAGGACATCAAGGGCTTCAGATATCTCCACACGGTGATGCCATGTCCCACAGGTTGGAGGTTCGACCCCGCTAAGAGCGTCGAAGTGACGAAGATGATGGTAGACACCTGGGCCTGGCCCCTCTACGAGGTGGATCATGGTGTATTGAAGCTGACCGTCAAGCCCAAGCAGAGGCCCGTGGAGGACTACCTCAAAGCTCAGAACAGGTTCAGGCACCTCAAGGATGACCAGATACAGTTCCTCCAGAAGACCATCGATGACAAGCGTGATATGCTCCTCGAGAGCGATGGCAAGAGGATCATTATCTAGTCTCCCCTTTCCTTTTTCTTTAAAACCTAGCACCAGCCCTCATCTATGAAGTACCGTATTATCAGGTCTACCCATTTACGGTGACGGCTTTGGATACTTTGTCGCGCACGCAACACCCATGAGTCTCTGGAACCCCTCGCTGCACGCGCAACGGGCTTTTAAACGGGGGGAGTCCTCTGAAAAAGAATGGGTTCATCGCAGGTCAAAGAGGGAATAACCCGGAAGGTTGCACTCGTCAGCCTAGCCATATTCTTTGCTGACGCAAGCCACAGCACCGTGATCCCGATCTTCCCGGGCTTCGCTCAGAGGATCGGGGCGAGTTTCAGCGTTCTGGGCTCCTACGGCTCTATCGCGGCCATCGCCATGCTACTGCTGTCCCTGCCCTTTGGTAGGCTCTCCGACAAGCTGGGCCGGAAGAGGCTAATGACCCCCGGCCTCGTCATCTTAATCATCGTTCCCTTCTCCTACATGTTGGCGTCGTCCCCCCTCCATCTCTACCCCATCAGGATCATGCTGGGATTAGGCGTCGGGTTGGTCTTCAGCAACGGGTTCCTCCTCATGACCGAGGTCGCCGAGCCCGGGTTCAGGAACACCGCTCAGGGGATATACATGACCTCCATGGGGCTGGGCTTCACCGTCGGCCCCCTCCTGGGCGGCTTCACTGCCAAGCTCTATGGCTCAGACGTGAGCTTCATGCTGAGCAGCACCTTCGCCATCCTAAGCATCGTCATACTCCAGCTCGTAAAGGAGAGCGATAAGAGAGTCGAGAATCAGGAGCATGCCCCGAACACGAGCATATTCTCCATCATCAAGGATCCCCAGGTCCTGGCTGCAGGTTTCGCCAACTATCTCAACTCCCTCATGTACAACGCCCTGACCCTGTTCTTCCCCGTCTACGGAGCGAGCATCGGATTAGACGAGGCGGAGGTGGGACTTGGCTTCACGATGAGGGGGCTGGCAAGCACAGCTGTTCGGCTGCCAGTGGGCACCTTAGCCAAACACATCAGGGTCCTCTACCTCATGGTGTTCGGTCTTCTGTTGTCGTCCTTCACGATCTTCAGCGTCTCCATGTCCACGGGGCTGATCATGATATGCGCCCTCCTGGGAGTCCAGGGGGTCGCCTACGGGGTCTACCTGACCTCGGGCAACGTCTACATTGCGATG
>Ga0307378_10005417_pt1 | contig 17791 bp, 11 predicted proteins | sample UN1MG_FD_202238 | JGI IMG/M metagenome (GOLD analysis project Ga0307378, IMG submission 202238) | Soil microbial communities from Risofladan, Vaasa, Finland - UN-1 | ecosystem: Environmental > Terrestrial > Soil > Coastal area > Acid sulfate soil | place: Finland: Risofladan, Vaasa | collected... | reverse complement strand
AATAATCCTAAAGACAAGAAGTATTCCCGCAATTTTGGTACAGGCGCGGGCATTGAGCTTGTGGCGGTGACAGCATCGAGTGATGAAAAAGCAGGTATTATCGCACCGGGCGCAAGAGTGGAAAAACTTGCCGATGGTTTTGAATTTACCGAAGGCCCGGCCGTAGATGCCGAGGGAAACGTCTTCTTTACGGACCAGCCGAACAATAGAATTCACAAGTGGTCGGTGGACGGCAAACTCTCCACCTGGCACGAAAGCCCGGGCAGAGCCAATGGCCTTTACTTTGACAAAGACGGGAACCTCTTAGCCTGTGCGGACCTCGATAACGAATTGTGGTTGATTGATATGAAGGGCAAAGTGACAGTTCTGGTCAGGGACTACCAGGGCAAGAAGCTCAATGGCCCAAATGACCTGTGGGAGGACTCCAAAGGCGGGATTTATTTTACGGACCCGTTCTATAAGAGGTCTTACTGGAACAGAGGCCCTATGGAGCAGGACGGCAAGCATGTTTATTACCTCAGGCCGAATCGTAAAAAGCTGATACGCGTAACGAATGACTTGGTCACACCCAATGGCATCATCGGCACACCAGATGGTAAACTTCTTTACGTAGCCGACCTCGGAGACAAAAAAACCTACGTCTATAATATTAATGCCGATGGGACGCTGTCGAACAAGAAGCTTTTTTGCTCCATGGGTTCTGACGGTATGACCATTGACAATGAGGGCAACATCTATCTGACGGGAAGAGGCGTTACGGTCTTCAATTCGGCCGGCGAAAAAATCGAACATATTGACATAGATTCCGGCTGGACGGCCAACGTATGTTTCGGCGGGCCGGACAGACACACGCTCTTCATCACTGCTAAGACGTCACTTTTCGCACTGAGAATGCGAGTCAAAGGCGTGGATTAAATTATCAGGATCTGCCATTGGCAGGACATTCTGAACTTCCTTGACACAACATTACCTGGCTGCTATATTACTATCGGTTAAGATAGACTTAGGTTCCCTTTTTACTCACAAGCAAAGGGTATTGAAACGGAGGGACGCCGATGAGCGATCCCGAGCAGAGAAACAATAAGCGGCCAAAAGGCAAAAGAGATGGGCGAACGCGGTCTTTTGACGGCTCAACGCCAGGTCCGGGAAGCCATATCGGCCCATTTCGCATTGAGCATGAGCTTGGCCGCGGGGCGGCGGGGATTGTTTACCTGGCACACGATACCAAGCTAAATAGTTCAGTAGCAATGAAAAGCCTGCCGGCCGAATTAATGGAAAATCCCAAAGCCCGGAAGCGGTTCGCTCGCGAAATCCGTGTCTTGGCGTCGTTGAATCATCCAAACATTGCTACTATCTACGACGAATTCGAAGAGGCCGAGGGCGTTGGCTATCAACCCGTGTGGTCGCGGCATGGCAAAAAGTTGTTCTATCGCTGTGGTGAGAAGATGATAGCTGCAACCTTTGAGACCGAGCCTGAGTTCAGGATAACCAACTCCAAGGTTCTGTTCGAAGGGAAGTATCTAACTGGTTGGTGGCTAAATTATGACGTTTCAGAGGATGGCCAGCGATTTTTGATGATCCAGGAAAGCGAGGAGCAACTGGCATCCACCCAATTGATCGTCATTCTCAATTGGTTCGAAGAGTTGAAACGCCTCGTGCCGGAAGGGTGATAAATGACTAAGAAACGATATGCTCTGTTGTTATTATTTGTAATTGGGACCTCGTTCAGTTTCGCCGCTGTCCCGGTGACGGTGGAGGTGGTTGAGGTCAACAAGATTTGGGACAAGGCTCCGCACAACGCATTTACTGACCTTGTCCGCTGGAAGAATAAGTTTTACTGTGCTTTTCGCGAGGGTAGAGGCCACGTTTCAACCGACGGTAAAATCCGGGTACTCGAATCGAAAGATGCAAACATCTGGGACTCGGCGGTTTTTATTGCGCTGGAGGGCTTCGACCTTCGCGATGCGCACTTGTCCGTAACGCCTGATGACCGATTAATGCTCCTGGGTGGTGCCGCCCCTCGCAAAAAGGACAATCAGTCCTCCCCTACCGGCACGTTCGTGAGTTTTTCTGCTAACGGCAGGCAATGGACCAAACCACAGATTGTCGTGCAGCCGGGACGCTGGCTGTGGTGCGTTGCCTGGAACGAAGAAAAGGCATACGGCGTTTCATACACTGCCGGCAAAGGTGAGCGCTATCTCGACCTGCTTGTAAGTACCGATGGTATTAAATACGAACCTCATGTATCAAAACTGTTCGAGCAAGGCCGCCCAACAGAAGTCACATTGCGTTTTGACGCCGACCGGACGTGTTATGCCCTTGTGCGGCGCGACCGCTACTGGACAGAATCGACCAGTGCATTTCTGGGTGTGAGCAGGCCGAACTACAAACAGTGGCATTGGAAAGACCTCGGGGCGGATTTCAACAGCTTCGGCGGGCCAAATCTCATCCAAATACCCGGTGGGCACTGGATTGCCGCCGGAAGAATGCACCAGGGTGGTACGCATACGGCGTTGACCTACATCGATGTCAAAAACGGCAAAATGACTAAAATTATAACGCTTCCCAGCGGTGGTGACACAAGCTATCCCGGCCTTCTCTGGCACAATGATATGTTGCATGTCAGCTACTACTCCAGCCACGAGGGCAAAACCAGCATCTATTTAGCGAAGGTGAAAATAAAACCGAAGGCCGGCAATAACGAACCATAAAACACGGATGTAATTTGGGTCTTGAAGGGATTGTAATTTTTAACTTGAATTGAGAAGACGAAATTTAAAGGAGATACGAGTGAGAAGGAAAGAATATGGTTTTGTATCAATATTAGAGTTGATTATAGTCGCTGTCTGTCTTTTTAGTTCCACGGTGACCGATGCCGAATTATACGCTGGAATTGCGGTACGCGATGTGACTCCCGACCCGCTTCTGCCTGTTTCAGGGGGCATTGGTCCTTCGAAGGCCGTGAAGGAAAAAATCGGGAAACTTACTGTGCGTGCCATGGTTCTTGAAAACAGTGGTACGCGTGTGGCGATTTGCAGTACCGATTTCCTCGGATTTCCAGGCGTGCTCTGTGACAGAGTACGTGCGCGGGTCTCTACTATCAAACCTGAAAACATCCTCATAGGTGCCACGCATACACATAGTGCCCCGGACTGCTACGGTTTTCCCGATGGAAATGGTAAATCCACCATCGACATTGAGTATGTCAACGGTGTCTGTGCGAAACTGGCCGATGCAATCAACGAGGCAACTGCCAGGCTACAGCCGGCAAGAATAAAAATCGCTACCGGTGAAGCTAAAGGCAAGATCGCCTACAATTATTATGCCGAGCAGCTTTACGATCCGCGCTGTAATGTAATTCAGGCAATTGACACTCAAGATAGGCCTTTGGCCACGCTCGTCAATTACGCTTGTCATCCGGAAGTAATCGGTTCCAATCAGGGCATTCTCTGTCCTGACTTTATGGGCCCACTTTATGACCGCATAAAAGAACGCGACGGCGGTATTGGAATCTTTATGAACGGCGCACAGGGAGGCATGGTGACAGCCGACTGCCGTGGTCCCGACGGTGAAGACATCCGGACGTGGGACGAGTGCATTCGTATCGGCTGTCTCCTGGCCGACGAGTCTCTGCGCATTGTCGCCGACGCCCCACTTATGACAAATCCAGATCTGTTTTGTGCCAGTACGACGGTCAGGTTTCCTGTCGAAAATGAACTGCTTCTTGCTATCGTAAAGTTGTCACCATTAGGCTTTGAGCTGGACGAAGGCCGGTATACAACAAGCCAGGTCAACGTCGTCAACATCGCCAACGCACAAATCCTTACTATCCCGGGAGAAGCCCTGCCGAATATAGGCTACTATCTCAGGCGAAAGATGCATGGCGGGCACAACTTTCTTTTCGGCCTCACCAACGATGCCTTCGGCTACATCCTGACAAAGGTCGATTGGAACAGCTTCGAACGCTATGGCTATATTAGCGAAACGTGTTTGGGCGAGATGACCGGGGAGATTTTTATTGAACAGGCCGTCAATTTTATCGACAAATGTCCCCGCCCGGTGAGTGTTACGAATTAATCTAATTACTTTCACAACGTATTCGAAAGGAGAATCAAATGAATAGAACATTTTACAGAGTTACGGCGAGCTTATTAGCAGTAGCGGCAGCGGTCTGTGGTGCGGATCAAGCCGGTGTTATAGCACCCGGGGCAAAGGTGGAAAAGCTGGCCGGGGGCTTCGCTTTTACCGAAGGGCCGGCGGCCGACGCAAAGGGCAATATCTTCTTTTCCGATATCCCCAATAACCGGATTCACAAATGGTCACTGGATGGAAAACTCTCCACGTTTCTTGAAAACTCAGGTGGGGCCAACGGCCTGTACTTCGACAATGAAGGAAATCTTTTAGCCTGTCAAGGAGGCGATAGGCGGCTGGTATCTGTAAATCCCGGGGGAAAGGTGACAATTTTAGCGGACAAATATCAGGGCAAACGATTCAACAGCCTCAACGACCTCTGGAACGACCCGCTGGGAGGAATCTACTTTACCGATCCATTCTATGGACCGGGCAGAGAGGCCATAGAGCAGGATGGTGAGCACGTTTATTATCTCTCCTCGGACAGCAAGAAGCTCATCCGCGTGATCGACGATATGGTCAGGCCGAACGGAATCATAGGTACTCCCGACGGCAAAACGCTTTATGTCACCGACCATGGCGGAAACAAGACCTTTGTTTACAGTATCAACAAGGATGGTACGCTGTCGAACAAGAAGCTTTTCGCTCCGGAAGGTTCCGACGGAATGACCATGGATAACCTGGGCAACATTTATCTGACAACGGATGTTGTGGCGGTTTACGACAAAAACGGCCAAAAGATAGAAAAGATTGAAGTTCCAGAGCGGCCGGCCAATGTTACCTTCGGAGGAAAAGACAAACAGACGCTCTTTATCACAGCCCGCAAATCTCTGTATTCAGTGCGGATGGGTGTCAAAGGCGCTGAACAAATGCGGGCCGGCCCGTATCCACAATTTAAAGGAGACATTATTAAAACCAGCGCCGGCAATCTGTATATGACCTTTGTCGGCCACGGGACATTGATGTTTAACTTTGGTGGAAAAACGATTCATGTGGATCCGGTAAGCAGAGAGGGCAACTATGCCGAGATGCCCAAGGCCGACCTTATTCTAATCACTCACGAGCATGGCGACCATCTCGACTCCGAAACCATAAAGGTTCTCCGAAAAGAAGGTGCGCAAGTGGTCTTGACGAAACTCTGCTCGGCAAAAATCTCCGGCGGGATTGTTATGCAGAACGGCGATGTAAAAACAATCCAGGGACTTAAAATCGAGGCCGTACCCGCCTACAATATTGTCCATAAGCGATCCAGCGGAAGGCCCTTCCATCCCAAAAGTGAAGGCAACGGCTACGTGATAACGTTCGGCGACAAGAGAGTATATGTCGCCGGCGACACAGAGAACATACCCGAAATGAAGCAACTGAAGAACATCGATATTGCATTTTTACCGATGAATCTGCCCTATACTATGACGCCGGAGATGGCGGCCGATGCCGCAAAGATATTTGGACCAAAGATTCTGTACCCGTATCACTATGGGCAAACGGATCCAAACGCGCTGGTCAATCTGTTGAAGAACTCCGAGGGAATTGAGGTTCGTATTCGCGATTTGAGATAATGGAGTAAAAAATATTTAACGAGCACCGTTCATGCGGGTCTGGACCGGTGTGAACCGGACAAGATGAAAACGCTCGGAACACCGCCGGAGTAATGTCAATATCATCGTAGGGCACATACGCGCATTGTCGAGCCTTACAAGCTGTTACCGCTTGGGTTGTATTGACATCCTAACAGCCAGTCGTTATTATGCTCTTGGATTAGAAAGATTCAGGCTGATTTCTTACCTAAGGATAAGGGACATTTATGCGGAGCGAGCCGATGAGCGACGCTGAGTTGCAAAACGCTAAGCGGCCGGACAAGGATAATCTTCCTCCGACGGCCGATTTTGGAGCCGGTGTATTAACTCCGGGCGGGCAGATTGGTCCCTATAAGCTGCTTAGTATTCTCGGCGAAGGTGGTTTCGCGGTGGTTTACCAGTCTGAGCAGCAAGAGCCCGTCAAACGCCGTGTGGCTCTGAAGGTCATTAAGCCTGGTATGGATACCAAACAGGTTATTGCGCGTTTCGAGGCCGAACGCCAGGCACTGGCCCTGCTGGACCACCCCAATATCGCGCGGGTCTTCGATGCCGGAACGACCGATACTGGTCGGCCGTATTTCGTAATGGAATATGTTAAAGGCGTTCCGATTACCGAGCACTGCGATCGACACAAACTCAACATTCAAGAGCGGCTCGGTTTACTGTTGCAGGTGTGCGAGGCGATCCAGCACGCGCACCAAAAGGGTATCATCCACCGTGATATCAAGCCATCTAACATCTTAGTGTCCATTGAGGGCGAGCATGCAGTGCCTAAGGTTATCGATTTCGGGGTGGCCAAGGCCATTACTCAGCCCCTGACTGAACGGACGCTCTTTACCGAGCAGGGCCAGTTGATCGGAACACCTGAGTATATGAGCCCCGAGCAGGCCGAGATAAGCGCTCAGGATATCGACATCCGCTCAGACATCTACTCAGTGGGTGTGCTGCTTTACGAACTATTAACTGGAGTGCTGCCGTTTGACCGAGAAATGCTGAAGGGAGCCAGTTTTAGTGAGATTCAAAGGATCATCCAGCAAGAGGTCCCTCCCCGGCCGAGTACCCGGCTGACGGTTCTGGGCGAAGAGGTCAAAACGGTTGTCGAAAATCGTCGCACCGACGTTGGCACCCTGGCCAGGTGTCTGCGCAGGGAACTTGAATGGATTCCACTCAAAGCGATGCGTAAGGAACGATCGCGTCGCTACCGGTCAGCTTCCGAACTTGCCGATGACATCCGGAACTACCTGAAAGGTGCTCCGCTTATCGCAGGCCCTGAGTCAACCGTGTACCGTGTCAGGAAGTTCGTTCTAAGAAACCGAGCGTTGGTAACCAGTGTTCTAACGGTGCTGGTTGTGCTTATTGCGGGGATATTTGTCTCGACGGTTTTTGCTATCAAAGAAGCTCAGTCTCGCGGCGAGGCAATGGCTGCTCGCGATGAGGCCGAGCGACAGGCGAAAATCTCACAAGCCGTGAGCGATTTTTTGCGTGAAGACCTTCTTGCATCGGTGGATCCGTATGTTGCCCAGGGTCGTGAGGTAACTGTCCGCTCATTTCTTGATGCCGCATCGGAGAAACTCGAGGGTAAGTTCGAACACGAGCCTCTCGTTGAGGCGTCGATCCGTCATACATTAGGGAACACGTACCGGAACATCGGTGACTTTGACGCCGCTGAGATTCACCTACAGCGAGCGTACCAGATGCGGCTGGAACAGCTCGGTGAGGAGCACCAGGATACTTTGAGTACTATGGAAGGCCTTGCTATGGTATACTGGAGACAGGGCCGTTACAACGAGGCAGAGCTGCTTTTCACCAAGAACGTAGAAAGCAGACGGCGGGTGCTCGGTGACCAGCACGCGGACACGCTGTACTCAATGAACGGCCTGGCCGTGTTGTACTTCTCTCAGGGCCGGTACCCGGACGCGGAGTCACTATACGAAAAGGTGCTCGAAATAAGCCGGAGTTTGTTCGGTGAGGATGATGTCTCAACACTGCTGTTTATGGGAAATCTTGCCACGGTTTACAGATTTCAGGGTCGTTACAAAGAGGCGGAATCTCTATACCTCAAGGCGATAGAAAACGAAAGTCGCGTGCTCGGCCAGGAGCATCCGGACACGTTATATTCGATAAACGGCTTGGCAATGCTGTACATAGCCCAGGAACGATATAGTGAGGCTGAGCCATTGTTGGATAATGCGTTGGAAATCGGGTATCTCGTGCTGGGTGAAGAGCATCCGGACACGCTGTATTCCATGAACGGACTGGCCATGCTGTACACAGCTCAGGGGCGTTATGATGAAGCAGAAGGGCTTTTGGCCAGAACGTTGGAGATTGGGCGTCTCACGCTGGGCGAGGAGCATCCCTCAACGCTGGCCTCCATGAACTGCCTTGCCTGGCTGTACAGGCAGAAGGGTCGCTACGAGGATTCGGAGATGATGTATGTCAATGCACTTGAGGGCAGACGGCGGATACTTGGCGAGGAGCATCCGGACACGCTCGAATCCATGAATGGCCTGGCCGTGATATACACAGCCCTGGAACGGTATGATGAGGCGGAAAAGCTTTTCATTAAGACGTTTCAAAACAGACTCCACATACTCGGCGAAAAGCATCAGGATACGCTGGATTCTGTAAAAGGCCTGATCGAACTTTATGAAGCCTGGGACAAGCCCCAGGAGGCACAGCAATGGCGGACAAAATTACCTGACGCCGAGTCTTCACGTAAGTAGTAAATAGTGTACTCTTTGTTGGAACAGAACCAGTAACGCTTGGGCGATTGATCGAGCTGTACGGTATTACGTCATAATCCTGACGCACATTTTTATGATGTTTTCTTTGGGTCACTGACCGTGCGTTTATCCGTGGATGTCCATCAGTCGACCTTGATGCCAAAGGCACGAATCGGATTTATTTCAGTAATCATCTGAATTGTCGCATCATCTACGCCCGCATTTTTAAGCTTCCCGATGAAAGTGTCCATAAGATATGTATAAGGCCTTTGCGTTCCCCCATTTGACTCTCCCGGCCGATACCATCCGGCGTCATGTGATAGCATTATGCGATCTCCATGGCCGGCATCGAGTAGTTCCTTTATGGCGGTGATGAAAGTGGAGTCCTTACCTGGATTCCCGCCAAGGGAATCGAACTCGATGAAGACACCTCGCGCAGCAAGCTGGAGGTGCAAGCTGCGATTGCTCTCATTCTGTGCATGAACCCAAATGAACCTTATGTTCGGATCGATGGACTGGAGGATATCTGCTTGTATGGTGGCGTTGCTTCCTCTCGGCGTGTGGCTGGCTATCGCGGCGCCGGTTTCGCGAGCTGCGTGGCCGGCCGCCCGAAGGAATTTTTCCTCCAGCGCGGATATAGGGCTGTTACTGGTTGCGATCTTGATAAAGCCTGCCTTGATGCCCGTGTTCTCTATCCCGTCACGGATCTCTTTAATAAAGAGTGTCGTCAATTCGTCCTCGCTCATATTCTGATGCTCGGGAGGCGCGAAATTAGCCCGGCCATAAACACCCGTTGGCACCACCACAGGCAGCCCCGATGCCTGGGCCACTTTGTCAATAATAAATGGATTTCTTCCCACGCCGATACTGCTGCATTCGAACATCACGCCCACGCCCTTCCGGCGCGCGTCCTCCAGCAGCGGCGCCATTACCCGTACGACATCCGCCGCATCCGCCTGTCCATAACCGGGCGTTGTCGGCCCCCTCAGGTCGGTAAAGATATGTTCATGAGGCAGTATAACACCAAGCCCCTCGGCGGCAATTGCCCCTTGAGTCGTTTCAAACCACCACGAAGCACTCGACTTGCTTGCCTCAGCCGTCCCTCCGTATGCCCCCATATTAATCCTGCCGCCATTCGGCTCCGGCTCATCACCAACCGGATTGTTCGGATCGCCGGTATCAATACACGGACTCGTAATATCATCCATCACCCAGCTTTCACTGACAGGATTCCATCTGCCAGTTTGGGATTTCAAATGATAATCGCCGCTGTCAGGATCAGCAAATAATGGGTCAGCATCAATATTGCCCTCGCCTTCCCAGCCGCCCTGAATATCGCTATAGCTGACCGAGAAAGCGTCTTGGGTGTCTGCGATTTGTGCAGGCGAATTAGCCCAGATGATGGAGTTCGTGACTGTCGGGATGCCGCCTGAAATGCCGTGTTGCAGATTTCCAACAATAGTGCAGTTTGTGATTGCCGGATAGTTGTAGATCGTAAGCCGTCCCATCCTATGTATCCGCATCTGTATTCCAGCACCGGCGTTAGCAGCAATGCAGCAGTTGGTTATTGTTGGATTACTGCCACGATATAACTCGATCCCGGCACCACCGTTTCCTGTAATGCTGCAGTTAGTGATTGTTGGGGATGCGCCGGAGCAGAAGACGCCTGTGTCCGCGCCTGTAATGGTGAAGCCGGCCAGCACGCAGGTTGCGTCTTCACCGCCGGAAAAAGTCACGACCGGCCCTTGATTGACACCGGTGATAACAGTGGCGGCAACGATGGCCGGGTCGTTGGGATCTGCAGATCTGAGCGTCAGGCTCTTACGTTTGAAATCAATGCTCTCGTGATAGATTCCTTCCTCAACCACTATCTCATCGCCGTCGGTCGCCTCATCGATGGCGTCCTGAATGAGAAAGTACCTCCGGCCCTTAGTCACATTCTCAACCGATGGCGAGACCGGATCACCCACATCGAGCCGCCTGGGATCCGGAAAAATCGTCGAGCCGTACTGGTCCCGCACCTTTATCGTCCAGTAGATAGTTTCATGAGGAAAGGCTGTGATAACATTTTCAGGCGGAGTCGGAGTATCGGAAATAATATATTTCAGATCATGAGGGTTCGGGCCCATAAGCAACTGATAACCGACAGCGTTTTGACAAACCTGGCAACTCAGCACCACCCCATTGGCGTCAACCGTATCGCCGTCAGCCGGACCCACCAATGTGGGCAACTCGGGCAGACGCCCTGGATACAAGGATTCGTCATAGAACTCTAAGCTGCCTGGACCGAAAGCAGGAGCATCCCATTCAAAGTAATACCAAAGACTACTACTATGAGGAGCCAATTCCAGGTTCTTGCCCGGGCCTATAACAGAATAATATGGTCCGGCTGTGATACCGTGATTGTAAACATCTCCAATCCAGCCTACATTGTCAGGATCAGTGGAATACAAATACCAAGTGATGGGCGTACCATGGTCTCCCAACGGAAAATAGACAGTCAATGCTCCATCCGGTTCTCGACCGGGATAAGCACTGTATGGTCCTGCTCGATAATTGTCGACCCAGCTCTGCTCACCATCGACACAACTGTTTTGAAAATCCGGAATTGCCAGTATAGTAGGGCCGGGGGCGTCTAAAAGGGTAGCGTGATTAACATTGTACCGACTGTCGGCGTAGGTCGTATTGAGATGAGCGCCCACTCCTATGGGAAGCTTGCCACCCTTACTGAAACCGGCAGTCTGGATTCGCTGTCTGTAATCCGGTGCGACGCTCGAAAGATATACAATAATTGCGTTGCCATGCTCAGCCAGGTTCGTCCCCCTGTGTTGCGTGCTAAAGCTTATCATGTTAGCTCTTTCCTCCCACGGAGGACCAACGCCCAGACGACCACCCCCATTTCCGCCACTGAAAAAGATGAAAGTCGGTTTGTTCGGATCAAACGGTGGGTTTTCCAGTACCAATGTAATATTGCCAAAACTCGGCACAATGACTACTTCAGCCATATCCGGTGTGCTGTTCATATCGCCATCGTTGACCACCAGTTGAAATTCACATTTCCGAATTGAACTTGTCTGAACAAAACCTCCGACAGTGGGCGTTGCAGTGTCTGCATCTGTAATCGAAACAGGAGGGCCGGAAACCTGGGTCCACTGATAAGTTAAGACGCCGTAACCGTCCGGGTCATAAGAACCCGTCCCGTCGAGAACAACCGGATCTGTTGCCGCGTACCGCGACGACCCCGCACGAGCAACCGGCGCAGTATTGCCGACCACAATACCAACTGTATCGGCCTCGCTGTCGGCCAGGTCGTCACTGACCACCAGACTAAACACATACACCCCCGTCTCGACGGGACTGAACGAGGTTTCGGCAGCGTTTGGATCGCTCAACTCTACAACCGGACCCGATACCTGCGTCCACCGATAAGTCAGGGCGTCGTCCGTCGGATCGTAGGAGCCGCTGCCGTCGAGAGTGACGATGGGTGGAACCGAACTCATCGATTGGTCGGGCCCGGCATCGGCTACCGGCGGCCGGTTGTACACTACAATCAGTACTTCATCGGGATCGCTCGTACCGGTGCCGTCACTTACCGCCAGTTCAAACCGATATTTGCCTTCGGATTCCGGCATGAAAGTCGGCTGCATGGCAGCCGGATCGCTCAATGTCACTGGCGGCCCACCAACTTGTGTCCACTGAAACGTCGTCACCGCGCAGGGATCATAAGAGTAGCTGCCAGCACCGTCGAGCGTAATCAACTCAGGCCGGTCTACATGCTGGTCCGGGCCGGCATCGGCACGGGGCTTAACATAGCCGATATATTCGTCCGCACCAATGTCAATTATCAGGGCATAAACGCGGGCTTGGCCGTCAATGTCTGTTTTGCCCGGCAAGGGAACAAAAGCCGGGTCACCGGCATTTATGCACGGAGAACCGGATTGCAGGTGATAATCGTCACCGGCAGGATCGACAAACAGCGGATCGCTGGAGATATTTCCATTAACCCCTGTCCTGTCAGCTAAGCCATCATAAATCCACGTGGAACCTGTGGGATCAACCATGACATAGTTGCCGGGAGCATTATTCCAAACGTTGTTGAACGCTATCGAATCTTCTTCAGCACCCTCCCAGAATATGCCTCCTCCAGATGCGGCGTTGCAGACTATATTATTCAATATCAGCGGTTGACTCGACTCAGGTTGGAATACGGCGTATATACTACCGCCCAGGCCGTCTTCACCATTGAGGTTGGCGTTATTGGCCACAAGCGTGTTGTTAGTTAAGCGGCCTCCAAACATAACAACACCACCGCCGACTACCGCCGAATTGCCGTATACTAAATTATTGCTGATCATAGGCTCACCGAATACCAATATGCCCGCACCGGCGTATGCAGAATTGCTCTTGATTATGTTATGAGTAATTAAGGGACTCGATTCCGCGCCGCCGATCCCTGCTCCATAGCTCAATTGCCATTGTGCCGGATCATCTCCTCCCATCTCGAGTGGGCCGCTATTGCCGGTAATCACATTGCGTGTAATAGTCGGTGAAGCGTTATTACAGTAAATGCCGGCTCCCCAGAAAACCCGAGTTCCATCTGTAAGCGTGGTATCCAGCGTCCCGTACCCGCCGGTGATCGTAAAACCACTCAGCACCGCCCCGGGGCCTTCCCCGTTGGCAAAGGTCACCACACTGCCCTCGGGACGAGCTGGACGAGCTCCTCGTCCTGGCGCTTGTTCAGCGATAGCGATGACGGTGGCGGCCACAGTATCCGGGTCGTTGGGATCGGTACTGCTGACGACAATATTCTTGCCATTGAAATTTATTGCCTCGGAATATGTGCCGGTCTGAACGATGACTGCATCACCGTCATTACAGGCATCTATTGCCGCCTGAATGGTAGCGAACTCGCCCGGAACCGAGCGAGTTACCGCCGGTGCCGCTGCCGCTGTGGCCAACACGAGAGAAAACGCTACAAGGATTGTCTTCTTCATCCTCCCACCCTTTCAGAAAATTGCTTATTCTTCAGTCCACATACCATGTGCGTCTTTTGGCCGCTTGTGCGGTTGTCAAGCGATAATAGGACCACTCTGAAATTCTATCTATCTTCATAGATGACAAGCTCTTATATACTCTCAAATGCTTCTTTCACATTTAAAGCCACAAAAAGAGCATTTCGTCTTTACTAAAGACGCCACAAGCACAAATCCGTTACAATAATTCTTCGGAAAATGCGGAAAAATCTCACAATTTCCATAAAACTGAGCAAATCGTAGAATTGGCATCGCTGTTATCCTGCTGATTATCTGTAGTTTGCGTTTGAAGTGGGTTTTGGATTACTGCCGCGGCTGCATCATCATAAGTATTCTTTACCGAAGCTGTCGCTTTTTACGCATCCGAAAATCCATTGAGAGTTGGGTTAGCAATATGCTCACCATAAGCTGCATTTGGTATTTTTCCGAGTTCAAACATCTTTCCTGCCTCCAGATATTTCTCAATATATCACGTTCACCGGCGAAGGCCTTCAGCGGGTCTTCAACTCATAGGGCAACATCTACAAGCTGTGAGTAGGCGTTGAGAAGGTCTTTCCATGTTAAGATCCCCTCGATTTTACCATCCGAAGATATTACGGGAAGGCAAGAGACGGTTTCCCGCAACATTAATCTAACGGCATCTTCTGAAGTCGCTTCTTTTGTGATCGTAATCGGCTTGCGTGTCATGATTTGATGAGCTCGCTTTCTCAGGATGGCCACATCTCGGTTCTGCTCAGAAAGCGTATTCAAAAATGGGCTCGAAGCCTTCAAGACATCGCGGTCAGAAATAACTCCGCGAAGCTCATCGTCCTCAACAACCAATAGATGATGGAACCTTAACTTGTCAAATATCCCGCAAATGGTGCTTAGGAAATCGTCCATACCCACGGTTACTACTTCATTTGTCATTATCGAGCTTAACTTCATGTCTCATCTTAGCCTTTCATTATGCATTACATCACTATGTCTGGTCCTGGACGGCGGAGATAGAAGAATTTTCGTTGTATTTATCCTGCTGATTATCTGCAATTTGCGTATGGAGTGAATTTCGGATTACTGCACTGGTGGTATCTTCGTCTGCGGTTTGTATTGATGCCGTCTCTTTGATGTGACTCGAAATTTCTTTAAGAGTCGGATTAGTGGTCTCCATACCACAGGCTAAACTTAGTATCTTCCCAAGTCCACTCATCACTCCTGCCCCCAATTTTTCATAATACATCAAGATCTCCGGGATGGCTTTGCAACCAACCCTTCAAATAAAACATAACAAACAGGACGGCAAAGGCAAAAAAATCAAGGGAGATTTTACTGATAGATTTTAGCAATAGCTCCTGTTGTGTCTTGAGACTTGCTTTTTTGGGACCTTAGGCAGGGTGAAAAACAGCCAGCACCAGGCTGAAAACTCAAGACTCAAAATGTCAGCCTTTGTAAATTTGGGCGGTCTAAAATGCTATCTGTATTGTGCAAGACATCACAGCCGCAAAACCTGACAAGACATACTTGATTTGCCGGGAGACTTGCGTAATATGTTCTTATGAATATTCTTGCACTTGAACCATATTACGGCGGCAGTCATAAGGCCTTTATCGATGGCTTGTCAAAAGTCAGCAAACACACCTGGACTTTACTTACCTTGCCGGCTCATAAGTGGAAATGGAGGATGCGTCATTCAGCGATAACATTTGCATCTCAGGCAGCAACACTTATTAAGAAGAGTCAAAGCTGGGAGCTTTTATTCTGCAGTGACATGTTGAATCTTGCAGAGTTTGCAGCGCTGTCCCCTGTTGAGTTCTGCAGTTTGCCGAAGGTGATATATTTTCACGAAAATCAATTGACATATCCGGTTCGCGTTGAAGACGAGCGTGACTATCAGTTCGCGATGACCAACCTGACCAGTGTCCTCGCAGCCGACGCCGTCTGGTTCAACTCAAGATTTCACATGGACTCCTTCCTCGAAGCTCTCACAAAATTTCTCAAATCTATGCCCGACCACCAGCCGTTTGAAGCGATTGAAAAAATACGGGCCAAATCATCGGTTTATCCACCAGGCATAGCTGACTTTCCTTGTCGGCCCGTAAGAAGTCCCGGCCCGATGCGCATCCTCTGGGCCGCGAGATGGGAACACGATAAAAACCCCGAAGATTTCTTCGAGGCGCTCGGAATTCTCAAGACCGAAAACGTCCCTTTCAGAGTCAGCGTCATCGGCCAGAGCTTTCGAGACCGTCCGGAAGTTTTCGAACAGGCACATTGCCACTTTCAGGAACATATTGACCTTTGGGGTTATCAGCAGAGCCGGGATGACTATGAGCGGGCACTAAGTCAGGCCGATGTCATTGTATCTACTTCGAATCATGAATTTTTCGGCATCGGAGTTGTCGAGGCAATAGCAGCCGGGGCTCATCCGCTTGTGCCGAATCGCCTTTCATATCCCGAAATCCTCGGCCTCGGGCGAATCGAAGGAGCCGAACAATTCTTTTACGATGGAACAGTCCATGATCTTGCTAATAAGCTAAATCAACTTACAGCCCGCATTAAGAACGATACACTCTGGCCTGTTACAATCAGCCCTGCGTCACTCACCGACAATTTGAAATGGCGGAATCTTGCGAACAGATGTGATGAAGCTCTCGAACAAATCCGACAAGCCGCCGGCTGAGCTAAATATTTCAGATGGGCAAATTAAAGGATGTGAGTGTTGAGTTCAGAGTCGTAAACGTTTAGTTTTGAGCTAAAAATTAACGGTAAAAGCTTCAGTTTATTTCATAATTTAAGACTTAAAACCATATCCTGAGCTTACTCAAAGATTTCGACGAAGATCCGGCTTGAATCGGGCTGTCTGTCCGGTGCTCCGTTTGACATGCTTGCCTCACTTTTGCGGGGGCGATGACCTGCTCTATTCGTTAAGCAGATATTTGACCTGATTGAAAAGCACAGGAAGGTCGTTTTCAACAACGGACCAGACTACTTCGATATCAATATGAAAGTAATCATGAACGAGGATATTACGCATTCCGATCATCTTAAACCAGGGTATATCGGGATGTTGTTCCTGAAATTCATCGGAAATTCGGGCTGCTGCTTCACCGAGGATTTGAATATGATGCAAAACCCAGGTTTGTATGAGCTCGTCTTTTCGAAAAGCGTCTTTGCCGCGGGCAGCATACTTTTGTATGTTTTCTATGGCTTCTCGAATATCCAACAATCTTTCTCTGTCGTCTCTCATATTGGAACGGCTTCTCTTAGAACTCGGTCTCGGATGCGGGGTCGTAATCCGGTAGGCGTAACTACATCAACACGTCGACCAATCAACTGCTGCAATTCATAAAGCAAACCCCCGAGGTCGAATAAGCTGCGGCCGGGCGCCAAATTCACCAGAAAATCCACGTCACTATTCTCATCAGCGGTTCCACGGGCAAAAGATCCAAACACGCGGACATCGGATGCGCCATATTTGGCTGCCAGTGAAAGTATCTGCTCTCTGTGGTTATTTAGTAGTTCCTGTATTCCCATAAAAGGTAGTGTAAGTTCCGTTTTCATTCATGTCAAATAATTTCAACAATATACCCAAAGGAAAAGGCCAGCTTATTTTTAGGATGGCCTTTATAATTTTGTCCTTAAAATAGCGGAAGGATATTGATGACGAGCTATGCTCACTGAAAAGAAGGTAACCGTTCACGGTGTATGAATATGAATTATGGCCCCAGTAATGATGGAAGGGGTTGATCGGAGAAATGAGCTTGGATAGATTGATATATAAAATCAAACGCACTTCGGCCCTGGCTGGCACAGGTAGCCAGTACAGTCCAGATGCGTTCGCACCAGGCCCTGCCCTTTTCGCTGCGAGTGCCCTGAGTAATATAGCGGTCTATGACAACAAAGCGTATCGCCTGCTCAGCGAGATTGTTTGTCGGCTTAACGCCTGGCGTTGTAATAAATCGGAAGTAAGCGTCACCATGCTTGCGAAAACGGTTAGCGAGATTCTGTGCTGGACGACTTTCAGGGACTTCGCTCAACGCAATATCAAGGAACGTTTTTCGACTTTCGTCCATAGCTTCAGCAAATGCTTTTTCTGTAAGTTCTTCGGCTTTGTGAAAAATGCTGAACATATCACGCATCGCGTCAAGCAGTTTTTGACCGTAATTCGCGGTAGCTTTATCAGTAAGGCCCGCCAGATATTTAAGTTCTCTGATAAGATGGGCTATGCAAAACTGCACAAGAACATCGAAGTCTTTCATATATTTGCGATAAGCCGAGAAATAATCGCAGCCAATAACTCCGGCAAAATCTTCACCGAGAATATCAACAAGTACCCGCGAACCGCGTGTAT
>Ga0307378_10005416_pt1 | contig 17792 bp, 16 predicted proteins | sample UN1MG_FD_202238 | JGI IMG/M metagenome (GOLD analysis project Ga0307378, IMG submission 202238) | Soil microbial communities from Risofladan, Vaasa, Finland - UN-1 | ecosystem: Environmental > Terrestrial > Soil > Coastal area > Acid sulfate soil | place: Finland: Risofladan, Vaasa | collected... | reverse complement strand
GCCAAGTCCGGCCACTCCGAACTGGCGAAGGTGCCCTGGATTCTTTGGGGACACTCCGGCGGCGGTATCTGGGCAGACGTGATGACCACACTGCATCCTGAGCGAGTTGTGGCGGTCTGGATGCGATCGGGCTCGGCGGAAATGTTCCGCCCGAGGTCCGAGTTCCCGCAGCCGCAAGTCCCTGATGGCGCCTATAATGTTCCAGAGATGGGCAACCCAGGTGCGAAGGAGGGTGGCCCTTACACTGGCACGCTGGCTACGTTTAAGCAGTATCGACTGAAGGGGTCGCCGGTCGGATTCGCGCCCGACCCGCGGACCGGCCACGAGTGCGGCGACAGCCGCTACCTGGCCATCCCGTACCTGGATGCCTGCATGGCCATGCGTCTGCCTGACAAGGGGAGCACTGACCAGACGCTCAAGCCGGTGGACATGAGCCATGCCTGGCTGGCTGCTCTCGTCGAAAAGGATCCTCAGAACGCGGCTGCGGTGCCAGCGGCTGAGTATAAGGGCAACCCCCTCGAAGCGGTGTGGTTGCCTAATGAAGCGGTCGCCAAGGCGTGGGTCGAGTACGTCAAAACCGGCGCGGTCAGCGACACGACCCCGCCGCCTGCTCCATTTGACGTTAAGGCGTCGAAGGGCGAAACGGGCGTCGAGATCACGTGGAACGCAGCAGCGGACTTTGAGAGCGGCATCCGCAACTTCATCGTGCTCCGTGACGGCCAGGAGCTGGCCAGTGTGCCGGAGAGGCCCATCGGCCGATTCGGCCGTCCGCTGTTCCAGTCCATGACCTATCACGATACGCCCGGTCAACCCCTGCCAGAGATGCGCTACGTGGATTCCTCCGCTAAGCCGGGCGAAAAGCACACGTATGCCGTCGTCAGCGTCAACAGCGTCGGCCTCAAGTCCGCGCCGTCTGCGGAAGCATCGCAACTCAAAGAGCCATCTCCGCCAACGCAGCCTGCGATGGCCAACTCGCAGGTGCGCGATTATCGTTTCGACGGAAGCATCTCGCGCCAGGTGCTGGAGAACTACTTGGATCGTTCCATCTCCTACACCGAGTTGCTCCATGACGATCTGAGCCAGCCGCGCAACAGGATGGGAGTCGATCCGCGCGACAACCTGCGTTTTATTCTCAACACCGGAGCCAAGTTCGTCGGCCGGGCCCTGATGTGCTGGGGACGGGAACGCGAACTGGACACGCTGCTCCGCAACGCCAAGACCTTCGCGGCCGAGTTGCATAAGGCCGACCCGGATATTGTCCTGCAAGGAGCGGCGTTCGAGATCGTGACCCGGGGCGTGGAGTCGGTCGCCATTCCGGAGTACGTGTTCAAGGAGTTCGGCCTGCCGGTGGTCCAGCGTAACTTCGTCTTTGCCGACATCGGCTACCCCACCGGAACCCACCGCATGGGCAACGGCAACATCCCGGATATGAATCAGTTGGAAGCCCGCATGTGGTTCTTTTACCTGTGCAGCCAGTATATCGATGCGGGAATCGAGGCCATCCACTTTGGCCAGATCGGCCTGATGGACCAGAATGACCGACAACACGTCGGCTGGGTGGATATGCTCGACCGGGTTCGCGCCTACGCCCACGCGCATGCCCGCCGGCATTTTGTGATTTGCGACGCCCACACGGCCAACGGCGGTTTCTTAAAAGATGGCAAGCTGCTGTTTGATGTCCACGCCTTCCCGCTGCGCATTGCCCAAGACGGCGATCAGCCGCTGAAGGGTAAGCTGCAGGTCGGCTATACGGACGCGCTCTTCCTCAAGAGCAAGGGCGGTATTACTCCCAGCGGCTGGTCCTGCGAACACCTGCCTTACCTGGTCGAGTTCGACAACTTCGGCGGCCGTAACCAGGGCCAATCGAGCGCGGGTACGATCTTCGTCTGGGGTTATGACGAGATTACCTGGTTCTCGGTCCTACCCGAGGCAGAACGCAACCAGTGGCTGCACTATGCCTGGAAGTGGATCAAGGAGACCGATCCCAATGGCCACCTGGAGATGCCAGGCAGCCGCGTGATAACTCCGGCGCGGAATAGCGGCGGGCCGCGCTGGTATTGGGCCAACACCCGCAGCGACGCCTGCCCCAATGGGTCCAATACCGAGCAGACCATCAGGGAGATTTGGGCGGCGGACTCGGCAAGGAAGTAGCCGGAGACGCGCCGACGATGACGTTCCGGTTCGGCCGACCCATGATTGGGTTGCGGCCCCTTTTTTGCAGAAGTATGGCGGTCACCCCAAACCACTGGAGAGAAGACATGATCGATCCAATGAGCACGAGTGTAAGAAGGTATTTGCGCCGTGGCCTCGGAGCAGCCGCCCTCCTGGCAATTCTGCTGACTTCTCAAAGCGTGCTGGCGGCCGAGGGATACGTCCCATTTGACGGTGCAAAGACCACATGGCACGGCTTCGACCGCTACGACTACGTGATGGATGATGCGACCGGGGCCGTCACTCCGGCCACGCAGGGGGCCAAGGGCCGGCAGTGTATCGTAGTCGTTCCCAAGCAGCCGGCCGCCGGCACTCCGTGGTCCTGGCGGGGCTGCTACTGGGACCACGAGCCCCAGACCGAAGTCGAGCTGCTCAAGCGCGGGTTCCATATCGCGTTTGTCGCACCCGACGGCGGCAGGCAAGGCAAAGCGTGGGACACGTGGTACAACTTTCTGACGGAAAAGCATGGTCTGTCCACCAAGCCGGCGTTTATCGGGATGAGCAAAGGCGGGGTGAATGAGTTCAACTGGGGCGTGGCTAATCCCGACAAAGTGGCGTGCATCTATGCCGATAATCCCGGAGTGTACGAGGAGGACTTCGCCAAGATTCCAGAGTTGGCCAAGCACGACGTACCAATATTGGAGGTTGGCGGCACTGAGGATGGTTTGTTGCGGCCGAATGCTCTGGCCGTCGAGGACATTTACCATCAGGCAGGCGGCCTGATCACGGTGATAATCAAGGAAGGCACCGCCCATCACCCGCATAGCTTGCAGAATCCCAAGCTGATTGCCGATTGGATCGAGCAGCATATGACACGGTCCTCGGCCAACCGGCCCGCTTTCCTGGGTGCGAACTACACGAAGAGGTATTACTACAGCCTCGAGCCTTCCTACATCTTTCTGAAGGAAGAGAACACCTATGCCACGGCCCGCGGGCCAGGGTACACGGAGTGTTACGACCGCTACGACGGCAGTCCCGGCGCCAACTTCAGGTTGGACGCCGTGTCGATCATTGTGCCCAAGACGGCGGCGCAGGGAAGACCCTGGGTCCTCACGGGGGATGCCATAGACAGGGATTCGACCGTCGAGCAGGCGCTGCTGGCGAAGGGCTACCACATTGTGATCGTCCCAATGGAGCGAAAGCGGTGGGACGATACCTACAAACTCCTTGCGGACAATGGATTCTCGAGCAAGCCGGTGTTAAAAGGGACCGGGCCGAAGGCCGGCGAAGCCTACGCCTGGGCGATTGCGAACCCGGGCAAGGTCTCCTGCGTCTATGCCCGGAATCCGTACATGCACAGTCTCATGGCCGGCAACGCCCAGCCGATTGACAACCTTGCGGCGTTGGCGAAGGCAGGCGTGCCGGTCCTGCACGACTGCGGCGCCTCGGATCCCTGGTTGGAAAGCCAGACTCGCGTCGTCGAGAAACGTTATAAGGAACTCGGCGGAAAGATCACGGTTATCGTCAGGGCGGGCGAAGGGCATTTTCCGCTTTCGCCGAAAGACCCGAAGCCGGTCGTGGATTTCGTCATCAAGAATGCCCGTTGATACTTGCTTGACATCAAGCGCAAGCGGAAGCCAAGGTCCGGCAAGAGCAGCAACGACCGGAGAAACACTGGCAACAAGAATTGTAACGGGCGCGATACAACTACCCGTTGAAGGCGGTACCGGGACAAGTCGCCCGGCTGATCGTTACCATCGGTGCTGGTTAGACTCAGACTCAGAAAGGATCGCAGAATGACAACCAAGCAACAAATCGTACGGCGGTTGGCGTTGGCGGCGACGGCAGCGCGCAGAGGTGTATGGCCGAGAGACGCGGCCGCGGGAATTCTAAAAGGAGCAGCCCTTCTCGGACTGGTCGCTGTCATCGTCACCACTCTGGGAGCTGTCAAAGCGGCGCCGACAGCGATGCCGGTCAAGGGGAACGCCCCCATATCCCTGTACGGCGGCGGAGCGGCCTCCATGGACGATTGCCTCAGGAGGCAAGCCGGGGACTGCTTCCATTGGACGGGCAGCGGACAGATGACCTGGAAGGTCCAAGTCGACCGGGCGGGAGACTACGAGGTCGCCCTCAACCACGCCGCGGAGCCCGGCGCCGTTGGACAGCAGTTGCAGGTCAACAGTGGTAACAGCACGGTCAGGTACACGATGGCGAAGACCAAGGGGGTCTTCGGAGACAAGTCGTATGAAATGACGCCGATCAAGGACCGGCTCCACCTCGAGGCGGGAGCCCAGTCGATCGCGCTCAGCATCCCGGACGCGCCGAAAGCCATGGATGTGCTCGATTTTCGCAGCTTGGAGCTGATTCCCGTCGCCGCCAAGGCGGCCATCGAGGCGGATCGACAGGAGGCGCAGCGTGCGCGGGCCAGCACGGACTGGCTGGTCAAAGCCGGTTACGGGCTGATGTTCCATTGGACCTCCCAGAGCATCGGCAAGGACGGAACCCACAAGCCGTATGCCCAGGCCGTTGACGACTTTGACGTCAAACGCTTTGCGGACATGGTGGAAGAGACGGGAGCGGGCTACGTGTTTCTCACGATCGGCCACGCCGAGTCCTATTGTCCGGGACCGATCAAAGCCTGGGAGAAATACCACCCCGGCAAGACAACTCGGCGCGACCTGATTGCCGAGATGGCCGATGCGCTCAACGCCAAAGGCATCAAGCTGATGTGCTACTTGAACGTGGCCAGTCTCGCCGGATACCCGAGGTCCGGCGAAGAGGAGTTCACCCGGACCATGACCGAGGTCGTGACGGAGTTCGGCGAGCACTACCAGGAAAAGGTAGCCGGCTACTGGTTCGACTGCTGCTATCAAGCCAAAGAGAAATACCCTGGCTTCTCCTTCCGCGAGTTTTTTAAGACCTGCAAAGCGGGGAACCCGAATCGCATCGTTGCGCTGAACTCCTGGATCTACCCGAACGTCTCCGAATGGCAGGAGTATTGGGCTGGGGAAACCGCCAGCCCCGTCGGGTTGCCGCTCAAGGGCACTACCCAAGAGCACGGCCCCGGCGCGGGATTGCGCTACCACGCCCTGCTAATCATGGAGCCTTATTGGGTGCAGCAGAGGGTTGAAATGCCGAGACCTCGGTTCACGGCCCAACAGTTGGGGGATTACATTGGCCAGTGCAAGGCCAACGGCGGCGCGGTGACGATCAACCTCGGTATCTATCAGGATGGCACGGTGGATCCCAATGCCATTAATGTGCTCAAGGAAGTTCGCAAGCGAATTCGAAAACCGTCGAATTCGACTCCTGTACAGCGCGAACACCACAGAGAGGGGTAAACACATGCTGACATTGCGATTAGTATAGCCGTATCGTTGCTTGCTGCAGGCGGGACTGTTGCTGACGCAGAAGTGACTCCGGCGACTCTCGAATGGCTTCAGCAGATCCTGAAGTCGTATGAGCGCCCCAGCCCCATCACGCGATACGTAAAGCAGACCCGTGGGACCAGTTGCCATCTCTGCGAATACGCTGGCTTCGTGATGCGGAACGGACACCGATACTGCGAGGCCCACCGCCTGTTTCATGTCTCCGAGAATCCGCCACCGGAATGCCTCGGGCCGGAATACCTCGTAGTCCTGTGCGCCACCTGTCATCGTCGAATGCATTACGCCGATGTCGGGGAGCCAGGTCGGGAAGCGGAGGGTTGGCGAGTTGACGTGGATGGCGAGGAGGCCCTGTTGCGCGTCGGACACATCGACCCGAGCGGTCTCGTGCGCCCGCCTTTTGACCAAGAGCGTTCCGAAAACCCGTGACGCGTGAGACTCGTCAGAAAAGGACCGGAATCTCGGACTGAACGCCGGGGCTCACGCGGACTCTAATGGGGGGAATAAAAGCGAGGTTCTGTGTGTCAGAATCCCCATACGTTTTCTCGGAATGTGCCTTCCGCGGTGATTCGGGCCAAAACGGCCGGCGGCGTGCCCCAAATATCGAACCTCTTCCGGAAATCTCTGACCGGGTGGGAACACAGCTGTCGACCTCTCTGGCAAGAGTGTCTATCGGCGGTGGCCTTGCTCGGATAAGATGTTGTCGGTAGAGGGTCTGTGACCAATGGGCGGCTGTTCCAATCGGCTCTGCCAAATCCATCGATTTACCGAAGGAGGAAGCTGGACGCGTACTTGTTCGCGCTGCCAAGATGTCTGGCAGAAGAATTATTTCGTCCGTTCCGCCAGAATACACACAGCAATAGTGGCCGTTCGTGGCGGTCGCTTAGCTCAGGCCTACGCAGTGCAAGGAGAACTCGATTGATGCATATATCAAGCGGTGTCGCCCGCTTTGACCTAGTGCGAATGATGGAGTTCTGGTTGGGGCTGGCGGCCGTTTTCGTCATCTGCTTCGCCGCTGAAGCCAAAGCCGCCCAGCGCGATCAGGCAAGCCGTGAGCCGCCTGCAGAAGACCGTCAACTCCTGGAACTCTTCGATGAGGCGCTCCCGGAAGGGGCTCAGTGGCAGGCCAAGGAGCCCGAGGATATCGTTCGCGACGGGGGCGGCTTCGCTGGCGATCGGTGGGCCTATATGCGAACCCGCGACAACAATGTTTCGATTTCGGGCCTAGCGATCAGTATCCGGGAGAATCCGGAGCCTGGCGAGTACCGTTACTTGTCCTTCGCGTGGCAGAAGTGGGGCGGCGGACAGATCGCGTTGCAGATCGACAGGAACGTTGCAGAAGACGACGAGCGTCGGCGCGGCAAACTGTATGGCTACCGATTCGATGCCGGCGAAGGTCCCGCGGTCGAAGGTCAGTCGCTGCGATTGTCGGAGGTCGTGCCGAGCCAATGGACCGAAGTCACTCGCGACCTGTGGAAAGACTTTGGCGACTTCACGCTTACGGGCGTTACCTTCATAAGTGTCGAAGGTCGAGATGCGGCGTTCGACCGCATCTACCTGGCCCGGGCCCTGACCAACTTCGAGGCGATGCCCCCGTCCTACCGTGAGCTGGGACTTGCCGAACAATCCGGAAAGGACGCACGGGTGTCGGCGGCGCCGATCCTACCGGCGCAGGTTGCTGCGCCGATCGACGTTGGCGATTTGGATGAGGCGACCACGGATTCTCCTCTGGCCAACCCCGCCGGCGATGCGCCAGTTGTCCTGCACTCGGATGTCAATACTCAGGAAGTGTCGATCGACTGGGGCGAGCAGATCATGGCCGGAGGCTGGACGATGATCCCGCTGCTCGTGCTGTCGGTGGCCGGAGTCGTGATCGGCGTCCAACGGCTGTTGACCATTCGTGTAGGCCTTATTGCCCGGCCGCCGCTTCTCCCGCGACACGTCCCGTCGCGGCTGGCTCTACATCAACACCTGGTACATGATCGGCCCGTGGTACAACTTTGGACGTAGCGACTTCGCGATCATCCACCCACCCGAGTTGAGCATTGATTTCGACGCCGTCTACGCCGATGGCCAGCGCGGCGTCGCAGTCGCCGAACGCGACGCGCATCCCATCGAAGTCCGCGGCGACAAAGTAGCGCTCGACGGCACGCTCCGCTGGAAGTTCATGCAGAGCGAGTCGATCCACAACGTCCCGCCGGTCACGATCGACTGGTCCACCTACTACGCCTACACCGAATTGTACTTTGATGAGCCGGCGATCATGTACGTTGCCGTGGGCACCGACGACAGCGGCAAGGTCTGGATCAACGGCGAAGAAATCTGGCAGGACCAGGGCATGAGTTGGTACAAGATCGACGAACACGTTCAGCCCTTCCGTTTCAACCGGGGCGTGAACCGAGTGTTGGTCCGCCTGGAGAACGACGGTGGCGGCGCAACCGGTTTCAGTTTCCTGGTATGCCCACCCGACGTGATCAGTCTGAGCGAGAAGAAGTAGGCTAGACCATCGAGTCAAGGGCCTTAGCCGTAGTCGCGAGCCATTCGCTGATGATTCGGTGCTCTCAAACGCGATCGTTTGACGTGAAGTCGACGCCACCGAGGCGGCGAAACGCATTTTGCCTGCCGGCTCAGGTCACATCGGCCAACGCAGATTCCCAAGAAACGTATGGCCAAGGTGCGACACACCAACAAACCACCGTATTTTCGGACGCTGTCGTGGCCTTGGCGTATGCCCCTACTGGGGAATTCTACATGGCGGGCGTCGGCTCAATTCGCCAGAGACGAATCGACGGCAATCCGGCGTTCCGAAAATGGAATATTGGACGAGACTGCTCTGGCTATCTATAATCTTTCAGTTCTTCCGGAGTCTGTGACATTCCACTCCAAAGGGGTAGATTGGACGCAGTGCCCAGAGAAGAGTTCGTAAGCTGCATATACTTCAATGTGCCGACTGGCGGGTCCACATTGTGAGCGTCGAATTTCAACCACAATTCCAGGAGAGATCATGACAAGAACGACTTTCTTCGCTCTTGTAATAACGAGCTGCCCGGTGCTGTGTATCGCCGCGTCCGTGTTCGCCCAGGATCGCCCCACACCCACTGGAGACCAGAAAATGCAAACCACAAAACCGATTAAGGAAAACTCTGAGGCCGATAGCAAGTGCCCGGTGATGACCGGAACGGCCGTAACCCAGAGACACACGGCGGCTGGGGCCTTGTCGAATAGAGACTGGTGGCCTAATCAGTTGAACTTGCAGATCCTTCATCAGAATTCGGCCAAGAGCAATCCGATGGGTGAGGATTTTAATTACGCCGAGGAGTTCAAAAAACTCGACCTGGATGCCGTGAAGAAGGACATCAATGCGTTAATGACGACGTCACAGGACTGGTGGCCAGCCGACTACGGGCACTACGGGCCGTTTTTCATTCGAATGGCTTGGCACAGCGCGGGTACTTATCGCGTGACCGATGGCCGCGGTGGCGCATCGTACGGCACGCAACGCTTTGCGCCCCTTAACAGTTGGCCCGACAACGCCAACCTCGACAAAGCTCGTCGGCTGCTCTGGCCAATCAAGCAGAAGTACGGCCGGAAAATCTCATGGGCCGACCTGATGGTCTTATCCGGTAACTGCGCCCTCGAGTCGATGGGGTTGAAGACCTTTGGATTCGCTGGAGGTCGCGAAGACGTTTGGGAGCCGCAAGAAGACATTTACTGGGGGCCTGAGAGCAAGTGGCTTGCCGACAAACGTTACACCGGTGACAGAAAACTCGAAAATCCTCTCGCCGCCGTTCAAATGGGCTTGATCTACGTGAACCCCGAAGGACCGAACAGTAAGCCGGATCCGCTCGCCGCAGCCAAGGACATTCGGGAAACGTTCGCCCGCATGGCGATGAATGACGAGGAGACAGTTGCCCTCATTGCTGGCGGACACACACTCGGAAAAGCTCATGGTGCAGCCAGTCCGGAAAAGTACGTCGGTCCTGCACCCGAGGGAGCCAGCCTCGATGAACAAGGCCTTGGCTGGAAGAATACTTTTGGAAAGGGCAATGCTGGCGACACGATCACCAGTGGCCTGGAAGGGGCCTGGACTTCCACCCCGATACGGTGGTCAAACGGATACTTCGATAACTTATTTGGCTACGAATGGAAACTGGTGAAGAGTCCGGCCGGTGCGTGGCAGTGGACTCCTACGGATGCGTCTGCAAAGGGGACTGTGCCGGACGCTCACGATCCGTCTAAGTCTCACGCCCCAATGATGTTCACGACAGACCTCGCACTGAAGATGGACCCGGCTTATGCAAAGATTTCGAAGCGGTTCCACGAGAACCCGAAGGAGTTCGCCACTGCCTTCGCCAAGGCATGGTACAAACTGACGCACCGCGACATGGGGTCCGTCTCGCGGTGCCTCGGGCCACTGGTTCCCGAACCGCAATTGTGGCAAGACCCTGTCCCTGTTGTCGATCATGAATTGATCGAAGATCAGGACATCGTTGCTCTCAAGGGCAAGATACTCGCAACGGGGCTTTCCAGTTCTCAACTGGTTTCAACCGCGTGGGCATCAGCGTCAACGTTCCGCGGGACCGACAAGCGTGGTGGTGCTAACGGAGCACGCATTCGCCTCGCCCCACAGAAAGACTGGAAAGTCAACAATCCTGGCGAACTGGCGAAGGTCTTGCAGATTCTTGAGAAAATCCAGAAGGAATTCAACAGCTCGCAGTCTGGCGGCAAGAAGGTTTCGCTGGCGGACCTGATCGTTCTGGCTGGGTGTGCCGGCGTTGAGGAAGCTGCGAAGAAGGCAGGGCATGACGTGAAGGTTCCCTTCACGCCCGGGCGCACCGACGCGTCGCAGGAAATGACGGACGTGAAGTCATTCGCCGTGCTCGAACCGACCTCAGACGGGTTCCGCAACTTCCTCGCCCGTGAGATCGACAGACCAGCCCAAGAGTTGCTGATTGACCGAGCGCACCTGCTCACGCTCACTGCTCCGGAGATGACCGTTCTCATCGGCGGCATGCGGGTCCTGAATGCCAACTCTGGGAACTCCCAACTTGGTGTCTTCACCAAACGACCTGAGACGTTGACCAATGACTTCTTCGTGAACCTGCTGGACATGAGCACGGAATGGCAGAAGTCCCCCGTATGCGAGTACTTTTTCGAAGGACGGGACCGCAAGACGGGTAAGGTCAAATGGACTGCCAGTTCCGTTGATCTCGTATTTGGTTCGAACTCGCAACTTCGAGCCATCGCGGAAGTCTATGCCACTGACGACTCACAGGAGAAGTTCGTGCGTGACTTCGTGGCTGCCTGGAACAAGGTAATGAATCTTGATCGATTTGACCTTGACCCAGCTCTGCGAAAGGGATCTAAGCCGTTGGCACTCCGTCAACGCTAAGAATTCGGTTTGGATTGTCAAGCCCGATAGAGGAATCAGGTCCGCCCGGCGTCTCACTGGTCAGAATGTCGTTTCGGACTCGTTTTTTCGTCGGTTGAGAACCTGAGTCACACGCGACCTACTGACACCGAGAAACCGGGCACACCAGAACCTTCCACGCTTGTCCTTCTTGCCACCGGCGGCGTCGGTCTTGCCGGGTACGGCTTGCGGCGGCGAAGGCAGAAGCATTCCTTGTCCCGTGCCAGGGAACCTGCTTCCGGCGACGACCAAGACGACGGTCCGGCCATTCTGTGCATGCCAAATCGCTGCCCAGTAGCGACACGGCGGGCAGCTTGACCAACTCGCCGAGCGGCGTTCGTGGCACTAGCCTACTAGGCTTTCCCGGTCATGGATCTGCCACGGCAGCCGGTCTTTTCTTGGTCGGCGGCGTGATTTCTCAGGAAGTCATACCTTTCTCGGGACTCGCATCAATCGACCCTTTGATGAGACGCGAACTCATGGCCGCCTGCGTTGTCGGAGTTCGCCATGCCGAATTGACCGCTAGCGGGGGCTGACCAAGAGGCTGTAAAGGGCGGTCAGAAAGCGTAGGTATCGGGCGCTACGTTTTTCGCCCGCCCGCCGCTACGCTTTCTGTCCGCCCTTTACAACGATCGGCCACGAAAGACACTCGGCTATCGAACCCCGCGAGAAGTGATGAGGGAGTAAACATCCCTCCACCCCCTGCGGGCTTCAGAATTGAATCCGCCAATCAATTGAAAATAGAAAATGGCGTTCTGGGATAGTCTTGAACGCAAAGGCCGCCTACGATGCGGCCTTTTCTATTTCGGGGCGTGGCTCGTCGGGTTTGACGCCGTACTTCTGCTGCCTCGCCCGGCCCCAAGGGCAACCGCCAAGAGTGACCAGCGTCTCAATTCGCAGAATGAAGCGGGCCAGTCGGTTTCCCTTTCTGGCTCGGGTACAGATCGGGCAACGGGATTCACAGAAATCGGGATCGAACTTGGGCAATGTCACACCTCCATCACGTCCGTCGTTTCATACCGGGTAGCAACAAGAAGCGGAAAGCGGCCACCCAGAATCTTGCGATGGGTTGCCAGGGCCAGCTTCGGCGTGTTGTTGTCCTGAGAAAGATGAGCCAGACATGCCCACTTCATCCGTCGGACGGCTGACTGCAAGACCTCAGCGGCCTCGAAGTTGGAAATGTGTCCGCCAGGGCCTTCAATACGCTCTTTGAGCCAACCGGGATAGCTGCCGTCGGCCAGCATGTCGGGGTCGTAATTGCTCTCCAGCAGCACGGCGTCCAACGAGCCGATGGCCGCTTCCAGGTCGGCAAAGACGTGCCCCAGGTCGGTCAAGATGCCCAACCGGTGCAGGCCGTCATCCACCACGAACACCACGCCGTCCACGCCATCGTGCGGGGTAGCGATGGTTTCGACCTTGATCTTGCCAAACCGCAGGGTTTCACCAGAACGAAAGTGGCGTAGGTCTCCGATCTCGCCCAGTCGGTATCGGTTCGCCGCCTCGTAGGTCTCGGCAGTGACGTAGACTGGCAAGCCGAACTTGCGGTGCAGAATGCCCATGCTGCGGGAGTGGTCAACGTGATCGTGGGAGATCAGGACGGCATCCACGCCCTTCACGTCCCGGCCATGCTGGGCCAGCCGTTCCTGCACCTGGATTCCGCTGATCCCGGCGTCGAACAGCAATCGGACGCCACCTGCTTCGACGTAGATGCAGTTGCCGTTGCTGCCGGATTGGAGGGAAATGACCCGCATGGCCGTATTGTACCGCACGGCTACGGATCGTGGGAATGGGCAGTCGCTTCGCTGCTACAAACGGTGCAGAACTCCCGGCTCACATCACGGCCTCTCTGTGCCGTACTCTCTGGCTAAATCCGGGTAGATGTCGATTTCCGGCTTGGTCTTCCCATTCCACTCGAACACGCCCGCACCGCCCGGCCCGCCTTTGGTGGGTTCCCAGAAGAACGTTCCCAGCCCCTTGCCGTTGGGAAGGCCATGCACGATGTCGTTGATTTCCTGAATGTGCGGGGCGGCGTACTCCACCACCATGATCGTCTGCTTGTACCGGCCAGCGAGATCGGTCAGGTTGGCCTTCAGGTCGGCCAGCGTCCCGTGCCACCGGGGATAGTAGGACTGGCCGATGATATCGAACTGCACTTCCTTGGCCAACACCTTGTCCAAGAACGACCTGGACTGAGCGTTCTGCCCGCCCCATGCAAGGTGCAGCATGATCTTCACCGAATGGTCTGCCTCTCTGGCCCCGGCGATCCCGGCCTTGATGAGACCGCAGAACGTGTCCCAGTCGCCCGATTTCCATACCTGCCCATCGGGCCAAAGGAAGCCGTTGCTGATCTCGTTGCCGATCTGCACCATGTCGGGAGGCGTTCCCTGTTCCTTCAGTGCGGCCACTACGTCTTTGGTGTAGTCATGCACTGCCTTCTCCAGCTCATTGCCGTGCAGGCGTTGCCATGCCTCGGGCTTGGTTTGGTGGCCCGGATCGGCCCAGGTATCGCTGTAGTGGAAGTCCAACAGAAACCCCATGCCCGCCGCTTTGACTCGCTTGGCCATTTGCAGGGTGTGGTGAAGATCGCAGTATCCCTTCTCGGAGTACCCCTTTTCCGCTCTGGGATTGTTGAAGACCCGCAGCCGAATCCAGTTGAACTTGTGGTCCTTGAGGATGGTGAAGATGTCCTTGTTCACTCCCTGATCGGAGAACCGCACTCCTTCGTCTTCCTGCTGTTGCACCCAGGAAATGTCGGCACCGAGGACGAAGGCGTCGTCAACCGGCGGTCGCTCGGCAGCAGGTGCGTAGGATGGAACCACCGGGAGGACGAGTAGTGCCAGGAGGATTGCGTATCTCATTCCGGTTCTCCCCAGGACAACCTGTGCCACAAGTCTTGGACGGCACCGGCACGGCCAGAGTTCCGTGGCCGGGATCATTCCACATAGTGTATAATGGCGTCAAGTCGTTAGTCGTGCAAGAGTTCCGGTATGCTCAACCTCAAGCCCCTCGTCCACGCCATCCTTGAAGATTACGCCTTGCCCAGGGACGGCACGCACGGCGTTTCGCACTGGGCCAGGGTGTTGGAGAACGGGCTGCGGCTGGCTCAGGAAACCGGGGCCAAGATCGAAGTCGTGCAACTTTTCGCCGTGTTCCACGATGCCCGGCGTGTCAACGAAGGCACCGACGACGGGCATGGTGAGCGTGGTGCCGAGCTGGCCGTCGCCTTCCGGGGCGACTGGTTCAACCTGCCTGCCCACGATTTTGATCTGCTCTATAAAGCCTGTGCCGGCCATACCGATGGTGGCACCGATGGTGACATTACGATCCAGACCTGCTGGGATGCTGATCGGCTCGATCTGGGGAGAGTTGGCATTGTCCCCGCTCCCAAGAAACTCTGCACGCCGACCGCCAAGACTTGGGAGATGATCCGGTGGGCCGATGGGCGAGCCTGTTTCGAGGTGGTGCCAGAACTGGTGGAAAAGGAGTGGGGAATTGACACGGAGGGATGGGCAAAATGAAAACCCTCTACCTTGTAGACCGAGGCACGCCGACCTTTGACCAAACCAGAGCGACCATCGATGTCGTCTGTGCGGGCGACAGCATCACCGGCTGGAATAACTTCGACCCGACCGATTCCTGGCCCTACCCGACATATCCCCAGTTCCTTCAAGCCCACTGCCGGGAACTGGGCCTGACGGTTTCGGATTGCGGGATCGCCGGGGAAGTCAGCCAGAACGGAGTTGGACAGGTTCGTGATTATCTCGACCTTTTCCCCAACTCCCGGTACTTCATCATCGGCTTCGGCACCAACGACCTGGGGACGTGGCCGGACACGGAACGGACAAGCCGACGCATCCTAGAGAACCTTGTCCTGATGATCGAGGCCGTGCGGGTAAAGGGCAGGCAGCCGATCCTCTTCAACGTGCCTTATGCGAACGAGGCCATGTTCTCTCCGAGGATTGCCAGCGGGCTGCACGCCAAGCGGGACTACCACAATGCCCGGCTGAAGGATTATTGCGAGCAGCACGGCATTCCCTTGGCCGATGTCTGCTCACATCTGCGGGACGAACATTTTGGAGACGAGTTGCATCCCAGCGAGGCCGGTGCGACAATCATAGCGGCGGAAGTGTTCAAGGTGCTGAGCACGGTCCACAAGGGAGGCACGAAATGTTGAAGCAACTTGCGGTGCTGGTGCAAATCGGGGCAGTGAGCAGTGCCGACACGCCTGCCCGCTCGGCAAATTCCAAAGGGGTCGAAGATGCCCGACGAGACCAAGCCGTGGCGATACAGGGAGAAGGCGGTGAAATATCTGACCAGGGCGATGAAGGATTTTGAGAGGGGTAAACATGAAAGTTCTGAAGAGAACAAAAGCCTTTGAGGTCCGACTTTACGTGGGCTCACGCAAGGGCTATGGAGAGGAACAATATCCGGCCCACAAAGTTGTTCAGGCCATTTCAGAGTTTCAGGTAAGCACTAGGCACGACGAACCGCCCATCCCCGTCCGTCTGAGCCCGACGACATTCGTGAGCAAAGACTACGTGGAGGAGGGCTGGGAAATCGCCGTAGTACGCTACCCCTTGCGGGACGACTCGGACGAGGACATTATCCAATGGGCCGGTGAACTGGCAGCCGTGCTGATGAAGCGGTTTCAGCAAGAGCAGATCAGTGCCGTGATACGGGATGAACTTGTGGTTTTCGCCAAGGAGTGAAGCCGGGCGGCAGCAGGTGACGCATGGGCGATGACCTATTGGGTCCATGTTCCAAGCGTCCTGGTAGGAATCGGGTATAATACCGACAGATTGGAGTCAGCATAGATTCGGCCCGTCTTGGGCCTCACAAGAACTATTTGGTCGTCTCGGCAGCCCGCCTCCACACGCAGCGGGCCTCCTTCACGCACCAGTTCACCGCTTCTATGGGGAGAGGCGGTATGGGAAACTGACAAGTCAGATTGGCGAGACTCACGGGCGGTATACTTCTCAATCAGCCGACACAATTGATCTTGCTTCAATGCCGTTTCACGGTCCTCGGCGGCAAACGATTTGGCCACGATCATCAGCAAGACCGCAGCGACGACCAGGACGACGCCCAAGCAGCCCGACCTTGAAGGGGCGGCGATTCGGCGATCTGCGGCCAGGGCCTCGATGAAGTCCTTGGCTTCCTTGAGTCCGACGCCGGTCTTTTCACGGTAGAGCTTGATGGCATCGATCTTCCGTCCCTGCTCCAAGAGGGAAACAATCTCGCTCTCGAACGGCACATCACCCTGTTCCCTTGAAGGCAGCGATGCACCCCGCATCAGGGATTCGACCGCATTCTTGGCTTCCGCCAGCCCGGCCCCGGTCAGTTCCCTGTATCGCTTGATCGCCTCGATCTTGCGGCCAGCGGCGACAAGGGCTTGCAGTTCGGCATCACGGTTTGCGTCATCGGTTGGCATGGTCATGCACCTTTGTCATTCACCCGCCGAGTTCCTTTGTCAGTTCAGCCCGTCGCCGTTCAAGGGCAGCCAAGCGGGTTTTCAGCTTCCGGGTCTCCTTGTTGATGTCGGCCAACTCCTTTTCGAGCTTCTTCTTTTGCAGGTGATCCCGACCACTCTTCTCGCCAACCAGGGCCTCGACTTCGTGCCGCAGTAGCCGAAACCACGGGTTGCCGTGTAGGTTGGCTTCCCGGAACTGCAACTTGCCCGCCCGCATAGCCGCAAGAATCTCCTGTTGGGTCAGCCCGAACTCCTGCCGGGCGGACTTATCGCTAAGCGTGGCTCCCTTCTGTGTCCATATTGCGATGTCTTCGTACATGGGTCATTTTTCCAAGTCCGATTCAGGCGGCAGCGGTTCATTTGGCCGAACCCCGTACTTTCGTTGTCTTGCTCGCCCGTGGGGACAACCGCCGAACGTCACCAGCATCTCAATGGCTTGGACGAAGCGGGCAAGCCGGTTGCCTTGTCGTGCCCTGGTGCAGATCGGGCATTTCTTTTCACAGAAGTCGGGATCACCCATGTATCAGCCTCGGTCTTGATTGTCAGTGCGGGCCGAAAAGCAACGCCCGTTCGGCACACTTCTCAACCCCCGGCCCGTTTCACTAGGTAGCCCAGGCCCTCAAGTTCGTCAACGATCCGATCTCGATGGTCGCCCTGAATCTCGATCCGTCCATCCTTGACCGTTCCGCCCGTGCCAAGCCGTGTTTTCAGCTTGGCTGCAAGCTCCGTGAGGCCGTTTTCGTCCAACGGCAGGTCGGAGATGATCGTCACTCCCTTGCCTCGCCGGCCCTTCGTCTCTCGGCCAACCCGAACCACGGTGGACTTGCTCAGGGCCGATGGCTCACTGCTGCAGTCGCACAAACTCGCCATAGTCATCGCCCGTTGGTAGCTCGAACTCCCGTCGCAGCCTTCGCCGCCGTGCCGTGACCTTCTCTTCAGAATATTTAGGTTGATGCGGACATGCGTATTGAAAAACCGATCCCGGTAGAAGGTGGACTTCCCCGAGCCTTGGATACCGATGAGGATGACTGCTTCCATCTCGAAGTCGGCCTTCGCCGCCCTCGCACAATAACAATACGCCTACTCTCCTGCCGGTATCGTGATTTCGCAGAGTGAGTCCTTCGGCATCGGATTGTCGCCATCGATTCTGTCCCAGTATTCTCGCCAGTAACTCCACCATGCGTTGTGCATCTGGTCAACCTGGTCCATTTCGATCTGGCCTTGGCGGGACAGGACTTCCATGTTCTTACTGGACTTTTGCAATCTTTCAAACGGCATTGGAAAAATAGGCAATTTCGTGTCTAATCTCTGCGATTTCGGATGGCGCACAACGACCAGGGAGGGTCGGACCATGCCGGCTATCGTGGAGTTTCCC
>Ga0307378_10005414_pt1 | contig 17795 bp, 36 predicted proteins | sample UN1MG_FD_202238 | JGI IMG/M metagenome (GOLD analysis project Ga0307378, IMG submission 202238) | Soil microbial communities from Risofladan, Vaasa, Finland - UN-1 | ecosystem: Environmental > Terrestrial > Soil > Coastal area > Acid sulfate soil | place: Finland: Risofladan, Vaasa | collected... | reverse complement strand
TAGGAAGACTTCGCAATAGTAGTTTGGAAATAATACTTTTCTACTACGCTACGTCGCCATCTAAGATGGCCATTTAATAAGATTGAGTAGTTCGTTGTTATTTTTCTCAATTAAAACGCCCTACCATTTTCGTTAAACTCACTCATATATAAGCCGCCGTACTTCTTTTGTATAGACTTGGAAAAATCCTTTGCCGGTTTGCCCTTTAATTTGACCAATTCTTTTTCATAAAGATGATAGGCTGAATTTCTGCTTCCACCATGAAGATGGGTAACTATATTCTTTTCGTTCGTTTGTATGTAACAAGTAAAGGCATTGCAACTGAGCCACCAATGGCGGGGATAAACTACTATTCGCTTTTTCATTTTCTCTCCTTATATCCGAGATGAGATTCGAACTCACACTTTCGAAGGTTTGAGCTTCGTGCCTCTACCAATTGGACTACTCGGATTTATCTCTAAGTACTTGTGAACTCCCGTCAACTCTCAACTCTGTCCAAAGCGCATCCCAATAAGTGGCGTGGCCACCCGTTAGTCTATTGAAGGATTGGGCTTCAAAGTAGGGCTGAGCGAGGAGAAATAAAATGGCTCCTACAAAAACGCATAGAAAAAAATAAATCTCTGTGTCACTTCTACTTCTTTTCATGTAATACTCCATTTAATTTTACTTATGCCCATTGCAATAAACAGACCTACAAGTATAACAAAGGTCCGTCCCACACTCTTCGCAAAACTTTACGTCGTCATCTTCAATACAGACATCGCAAACTTCTTCGCTCATCAGCCCTCGCAATCTTTACAATTATTTGTTACTGCCCGTGAAGCGTTAGATAGAACGCACTAGGGCTGAGATAACCAAAGGTCTTTCTCCACCACATAATACGTCTCCTGAAGGAGTTGAACCTTCGTCCCGAGTTTAACAAACTCTCATTCTAACCGTTGAACTAAAGAGACTTTAATCTAGACATTCACCGATTTCGTGCCCAAGTTCCCTGCAACCCAATCGGGGGTCATTGTCTTTATGAACTTTCATTAGTGGGTTTATTGTTGTTGCACATCCGGAAAGCATAAATACCAATGTAATACTAAAACGAATCATATTCCCTCCAAACTCCCCAGGGAGGATTCGAACCTCCAACAAACTGGTTAACAGCCAGCGACTCTACCATTGAGCTACCAGAGAATAAGTTACAGTAGGCATGTAGGCATGCCCTGTTCTTCCCGTAGCCTGTAGCACACTACGCATCTCATGGGCACGAGGATTTGCACCCCGACAAGCAGTTTTGGAGGCTGCCGTGCTGCTGTTACACTATGCCCATATTATCTATTCCACTCAGCCAAACTCCATTGTCTCTATTGATTTCTAACAACACCGACTCTATTAGATTGCGCACGCTATTGTCAACGCGCTCGGTCCACTGGATAAACGAAGGTTCCCAATTAGCGATAGCCTTATGTAGTATTTTTATGTCAACACCGAGGCCCTCGTACCAATCGCTCGCGCCACTTATAGAAGTTCTAACATCCATGGCGATTTCAATTATCGAGCGGCCTTTTTGCTCTTCCCAACAACATTTTGGCACTATGAACTCCTCAAATCAGAAAACAATAGCGACCGCTCATCGTCATTTAGGCAGTTTTCAATTATATTGTGAACGACATTAAGCTTGGCATTAGTACACATCTGGTCAAATACTTGGGAGAGATTGAACGCTTCATACTTAAGCGTGTGAACATTTACATATCCGATAGAGACTTTTGGATTTAAAAGCCAATTGCGATAAGCACGCGGTTTAACCTCCTGATTTCGCATAGTAGCTGGGGCGACATTTACAATTCTTTCATAGTTCGGATGGAGAGAGTCACAATTTGCTCTATCAACTATACAATTGTGAGTATGGGCCATTTGCAGTTCTTTTTGTTTTGCGGCATATGCTTCCATAAATTTCTCTTTAGCTTCCTCTTCTTCCCAACTCATATTCTCTTCTTCCCAACTCATATTTCCTACTTTCTTTTACAAAAACAAGACTCCATTGTTACGCTCCATATGGGAGTTGAACCCACAACCTTCCGCTTGACGGGCGGCTATTCTACCACACGAACTCATGGAGCAATATGGGACTTGTAGGATTTGCACCTACGTCTCCCGCTTTCCCACGGGCGTGTTACTTTGGTTAACCTTACACTATCGCCCCTAATAAGCTCGCCAAGGACTTGAACCCCGCCTCCTAAATATCGTTTCCCATGGACCGCTATTTAGTTGCCCAGCCGTGGGCCTACAAGCATAATCTGCCACCTTGGAATCGAACCAAGCAAGTTTGCACAACGCGTTTACAGCGCGTCTGAGTTCCCAGACTCACGTGACAGATGAAACCGAATTGTCAAAATGTATACCAACCAATGTTAGTAAAAGACTACCGAGCGGGATTCGAACCCGCATTTGCGGTTTTGCAGACCGCCGCCTCGCCATTCGGCCACCGATAGTTAAAGTTGCACATCATCTTCTGAAATTATATTTCCTTCAAAAAGGAGAGATACTGTGATTTTCTCAGTAAAACCATTAATACTTAGTTGTATTTTTAAATTTTCTTTAATATAGTCAATAACTGCAATTTGGTGAATGTTTAACATAATTTACTCCATTATAGAACGCCCAAGAGTTGAACTTGATTTGTTGGACTTATAAGGTCCTGGAGGAACCGTCCTACCCACGTTCTGTATATCTATCAACTACAATTTTACAATCCCTCAAGCTCATTCCTGTTCTATTTCTAATTGATTTCAAGGCAAGTATGGGTTTTTCAAGTTTAATTAAAGTAAACTCTTCGTCGGTAATTGTCATACAAATACTTTTTCTAACCTGTGTGCATTCACGACAGCCGCAATTATTACAATATCCCGTGGTCCTCATTGGTTCCTCTCCAATAAAAAAAGCCCTGAGGTTTAGGTCAGGGCTATAGTTGGTATATTTGTTTTAGTTTAAAACTGTATACTCAGAAAGCCCCTCTCGTACAAATGCGCTCTAGCCACGCAGAATTCTGCGGCTTATCAACACATTTCGTTGTATTAAAGAGACTATATAAATACATTACTGTTCCTTTGGTTAATAGCGTGGACAGGATTCGAACCTGTGACCTTCGGCTTATGAGGCCGACGAGCTGACCTGACTGCTCTACCCCGCGTCGTATTTAGTTATACACCAAGCAAACCCTTAGCATACACTTTATTGTTCATAATGTAAACGTTTTCGGCACCACTAACTCGAATTGAGTAATCCTCATTCCAGTCTTTGACGACAAATGTCTCACTGATATATGGATTATAGGTCACCTCAACCCATCCGTCAACCGGAGAAGGAGGAAGAAAATTTCCCTTTTCAATTAATCCCCATGACGACATCACCTCGCCTCGTACAAAAGCGTGGACGTTTTTTCTTTTAGTTTTAAGAACTTTCGCTCTGCCAGCTTGATTCACTATAAACTTACAATTTTTCATATATATAAGACTTGAATGTTCTACAACGCGACCATAACTTGCCCGCTCCCTTGACCTTATACTCATGCAACGCTTGGTTAGATTGCGATAAACATCAGCCTTCATTGGTCACCACTTTTTTCTCATGGCCACTTCCTTTTTCAGAATGAGTACACTCATGACATAGTGGATATCCACAAACAAATTGACTGGTATGACAACAGCCACCCGTTGCTAAATTATCACAGTTTATACAATGCGTAGTATGTTCCTCACACATTCCAGTGATAAGTGCTTCATTTTTACAACCCCAATAGACCCACGGGAATACCCAGTGACATTTAGTCATTAGGTTCCCACCTGTCTAGTTCAACTTGAAGTTCGGCTGCTCGCCTTGCCGCCTTTACTTTTTCCTTTATGCCTTCAACATAAGTAGGGTCATCTACTATGCGGTGTTCAAAAATCTTTAGATAAGTTTTTTCCGACACACTGAAACCTACTCCAAATCCAATCAAACCCATGAACATCATTCCGAATATGTCTAAATTTTTCATATTACACTCCGTCCACGTCCTCATATCTTTCAAGTATTGGCCCGATAATAGGGCTTCGTTGTATGTCCTGGGCTTCTAGGGCTACAATGCCAACATTCGGACAATCCTCTAGTCTCTTTATGGCGTCAAAGAGTCCATTGAGTTTCCTATCCCTAAAGCGGTCCGATTGAGTAACGTCGCCCTCTATAATCACCTTGCAATTTTTTCCAATGCGCGTGAGAAATAGTTTCATTTGTTGTGGTGAGGAATTTTGCGCCTCATCAAACACGACGACACAATTATTAAATGTCCTACCTCTGAGGTAACCCATAGGAATAACTTCAATAATCGGGGCACCGTTGCTTGAGGTCGGCTCAAGTAGACTTGAGATATAGCCCTCGTCTTGTATGAAAAAACGCAAGTTGTCCACTATCGGTTGGATTAGCGGACGCATCTTGTCGCTTAACCCACCCGGCAAATAGCCAATTTGCTCACCACATGCTTCAATTGCAGGGCGCACAACAAATATTTTTGAAAATTTTGATTCTTTGTCTTGATATAGCTTCATAGCCATACCAATTGCGAGTAGAGTTTTTCCTGTGCCCGCGAATCCACTACATAGTGTAACTACGTTTGTTTCAATTGATTGAACGTATGCGCGCTGACCGTCAGTTTGGGGCTTAACATTAAATTCGTGGCGCTGTTTTGTTTTTTTAACAATTTTACTACTAGAAGCTTTTATGATTCTTCTAGCCATCTAGAACGCCACTACAATAGAAACTGGGTCAGCATTCATTCGTTCTCCTAGTTTTGAGTGTAGGACCCCTGTAAGGCCGGGCCCTCCTGCGCCAAATCACCCTTTTTAGTGGTGGATTACCAACTTACGTCGTCGGCTACCTCAGCAACAACAGGCTCGTCGTCCGTATCGCCAAGCAACTCAGTTGCGCGGTTTTCAAGTGCTACAGCGGCAGCTACATCAGCCACGGCATTCGCAACAACATCGGTCTCCTGGGCGGCCACAAAATCACTGTCATCCTCACCTAGAAGGCGAGCGACGGTGGCCCGAGCAAATCGACGTGGGCGGCCCTTTTGGGGCTTTCCATCAACCCAACGAGTTCCCTGAACAATCGTTGTATTAAACTTATTCTTCTTAGACAAAGAGAACGTGTCTCCAACAGAAACCTTAGACTGAAGGTCTGCCACAGTTACCTTAGTAAACTCAGCAGTTTCCTGAAGACCTTGTGCGTCAAGAGTAAACGTATCACCAATTTTCATATTTTCATTCCTTTCAAACTATACTTATATAATGGTCTATAAAGAGTCTGCCGTCAAGATGGTCCGTTTCGTGTTGGAACACTTGTGCGGAATAACCCCCAATATCCATATCCCATGTTTTACCACACTCACTACGATAGCGCACGTGGATTTTGTCAAATCTTAAAACTTTTAACGTAAGGTTGGGGAAGCTCAAACAACCTTCTTCGACTGTATATTTACTAGAATTCTTTACTGGTAGCCAAAAAGGATTGATGATTATTTGATGTGGCAACAAGTTATATTTAGTTACAAACATCTTAACATTTGCGCCAACCTGAGGGGCGGCCAATCCAACACCATCGTTTTCCCTCATTATTCTTAACATCTCATTTGCTAAAGAATTAATAGACCTACGCGCCTGAGTCTTATTTATACTTTCATTAGCAGCACGAAGTATTTTATCTGGATAATAAACTAGGCTTGGCGAATAAAATGGCGAGGGAAATATGCTCATAACATTACGTCCTCATTTATGGAGATGGCCGGAGTTGAACCGGCGTGTTGATTAAAATCTACTTAAATTCATTCACAGGTATAGTTAGTTATGTTAGTCTAACAACTTATTGGGTTCTTCCTACCCACAACTATCTAGTTTAGTTTAAGTCCTTACTAACAAAAGACTCCAATGTATTAACCACATTGAGAAGGTTCTGGCCTAAATTAACTCGCTTAGGCTGCGAGTGCAACACCCGTACTAACACGGGCGCTACTGATGCCGTTAAAACGGCGAGTCTTGACATTAGTCTTGACATTTAAAGTTTTGATAGCTTTTTAACGTGGCCCTCCATCATCCACGACCTGCACTGTCCGTTTCTCTTAACCAGTCGAATCCCGTCATCCCCTTTGATTAAATAACCCATTAAAGACTATAGTGTGAATCGGCAAGATGTCAACTCTTGAAAAGATAAGTAGTGCTGGTGCATACGAAGTAGCCCTGCCAGGTGCCTATTACGCAACTGTAGCCGTAGCCGGAGCCGGAGCCGGAGCCGGAGCCGTTGCCGTTGCCGTTGCCGTAGCCGTTGCCGTGGCCGTGGCCGTGGCCGTAGCAGCCGTTGCCGTAGCAGCCGTTGCCGTAGCCGTAGCCGTAGCCGTAGCCGTTGCCGTTACCGGAGCCGTAGCTGGTGCCGTAGCCGTCGCCGTAGCCGTAGCCGGTGTTAATTTTCACAACTCCAAAATGAGGCATAATTCCGACACGAGCGAAGTCAATTGGTAATTTTCTCTGCCGCAACCTAGTATCAGCGGTCAACCCCAGTCCTCATAAATCTTGTCCCATGTGCCGTCATCCCCTAGACGGAGGTAGCGCAGGCCAGTGTCAATAAATCCGGGACATTTCTTTTCTACAAAGTTTTTAAGTTGATTTTCAGTAGTAAAGTATACCATCTTTACCGTATCGCCTATATTTACACCCTCAAATCCCTTGGTAATTACTGGCATGTCGAACTCTTTGAGTCCAAGAAAATTACTTGATGTGATGTTACCATAAGCAATCGTCAGTGACCCTGACTTCTTCACAAGATTAGTTATTTCCATCACAACCCATGCTGGCCTAACCTTGTCAATTTTATTGAGACGTTTTAGTTTTGCATTAAGTTGGTTTTGTTGACGTATAAACTCGGCTTCTTTTTCGTCAGCCGTAAAGTCGTCGTCGTGTTCAAACGTTGGCATCGCTTAGTAACTTCCTTATGAGGGCGATAGACTGATTAATTGTTCTAACATTTCTATCCTCATCCTCAAATTGTTTGATTTTTCTTTGTAGATTATTAGTGGCGGCTGTTACCTCAGAGTTATACCATTCCTGTGACGTTAGGGTTGGTAATCCGTGTTCTTGAGGTAGATATTTACTAAGTTCGTAATGTATCTGTTCAAGTATATACGTGGCCTCAGAGGCAACTTCATAAGTTTCTAGTTTCGTCTCGAACTGAATAGTGTCGGTCGCATCCAATAATTTATCTATATTTTTTTCTATATAGGCGGTGAGGTTAGAAATTGGCTTTACGTATGGCGATTTTAGAGCCAGATTATATTTTTCAGTAGCTTGTTCGATATCTTCTTTTGACATCGCGACAAGTTCATTAACACGCGCTTGAGCAGCCTCAACTCCATCAATAAATTCTTGACCAATTAGTACTTTTACTCCGTCATAATTTCTTTCCGTTGTGGCTATAAAATTTTCGACTATATCAATAAGGGGGGCTTCGCTAATTATTAAACTATTCGTTTTGTCATTCATATTTCCACCACCTGAATCTCGTTAGTAGGCTTGTATTCTAAAGTACAAATAGCGGCGTTAACAAAAGTTATTCCATCCCGCACACACATCCCACGACCCTCATGAATATGGCCAAACATATGGAGAGAGGGGCGTATCCTCTTAAATACTTCTTCGGCTAAATGCGGACAGCCAACGGTTCTTCCATCTGCACATTCATCCATTATTGAATAAGGTGGGCCGTGAGTAATTAGCACGTCGGTTTCGGTTGGAATAAGCTCCCAGATACTTCTGGCATGCGCTCTAGCTCGTGCTGGATTTTCCAATGGGTCTGGCAGATTGAAAACCCAGTGGTTACCATAAAACCACGGTGTCCAGGGCGAACCCCAAAAGAGCTTATTTTCAATTTTAACGCCCTCGTCCTGAAGATAATGAATATTAGGCACAGAATGTATAGCATCAAGTGCACGCTCTTGTTCATAAGCGAATACCTTATCGTGATTACCGGCTATTATTACTATGTCTTTGTAGGTTTTAGACTCTATTAGTTTGGCTAACGTCGGCATAAGAGTTGACTCAATCCACAAAGACTGAATAAAAGCGTCTGTGGCGCGCATATTTGAGTGGTTGGAGCAAATGTCGCCCCCTAAAATAAGCACGTCAGCCTTCGGCCACTTAATATCAAACCTACCATGTAGGTCAGACGAACAAGCTATTTTCATTAATTCACCTCAACCAAATACACACCAGCGGGTATCAGTCTTTGTCTCACACAATCATCTAGAAGCGTATGTGTCATATACATACCATTTTCGCCGTCACTATCAATCCATCGCTTGATTTTCTCAGTGTCGTATTCATCTAGATTTCCATCTGGAGTAAACTTAAAGGAATGACCACTAATTGCTTCTTGGTCACTTACAAAACAAAACGATATACCATAGACCCTATAGAAAAAATTGTTTAGTGTGTAAATACTATCAATAGTATGGACCAATTCCGTTTTCACGGAAAGCTGCGGTTTAGTTACTCTATATCCGCTGCGCGTCTTAGAAAGATAAAGTCTTTCTGCATCCTTACGGGCATCTTCAACATTATCAAACGTGGTTGTTTTTTCATTGCCAAGTGTCCCAAGTGCACCCCATCTGCGTATATGAGTGTCCTTTACTATCTTGATTGACCAAAATTTAGAACATTGGTCATCCTGATGAGTTAGTTCGTGCCACGTTCCCGCACGAAACAGTTCGGGCTCCATTACTCTGACCCTTCTGACGCTCTAATCCCATCTCCAACATACTCGAATAGTATATGAGAGATAGCCTTATACATAGCTTCGAATATCTCTTTTTGAATCTCGGCTGGAACATTTTTAATTAGGTCGGGCATACTAATAGTGCCGGCCCCAGCGCCAGGTTTACCACCGCCATAGCCGTCCTTGCCATCTTTAGTTAGTTTTGATTTAATGAAACCGTCAACGCCAAGAGACGTACTAAATGTTCTAAGTGAAAAATGAATATCGCCATTAATCATGGCTGCTGCCAGTGTAGTCTTAACTGGACCCTGGCCACAAAATTCCTCAGCACAAGAAGAGACGACGCCTTTACGTTCATTTGGGATAACGCCAAGTTTAGTTGTTAGAACAGTCCCTTCTATATCTTTATCGTGCCAAGCCTGCATTTCTATGTCTTTTTGATAGGAAGGCTTCTGATAATTTATGATTGAAGTATACGATTTCATATTGCATCGCATACCACAATACGCCTCAGCCTCCCAGTCAAGTCTTGAGGTCTTTGCGGCGGTTTTACCTTGTGTGTCAGTGATGATGCCTATAGCAAGCGCGGTTGCAAGTATAGCACCATCTTCACCTTCTAGAAGGTCGGGCTCCAGCGCCATAACATATTCCCACATAATCGCAGAACAAGAGCCTATGAGTCTAACATCGTCTCCTATTTTGGCCCCGTGCTCACCTTCGTGGTGGTCGATTACAAAATCTGGTAGACAACCGTGTGGCATAGCAGACTTATTACCATCTACCATTATAAGACAAGTCCAACTATCATTAGGGTCAAAATTATCGTATGGTTTTATGTTTAGTGATAGAATCTCTCGCATAGTACGATTTTGCGCGCGGTCCCAATCTCCTCTATAAAAAAGAGAGGTATCGGCGTCGGGCTTAATATACTTAACTATTCTTTCCATAGCTGCTTGAGAAGCTAACCCGTCTGGGTCTACTCCAGCACCTAGACCAATAAAAACTTTTGTAAGGTCGGCCTGAAGTAGTTGCTCTAGAAGCGGGGCCTTTGATTGTAGTGCATTTTCTGTAAATTTTGTAGTTGGCGTGTCGCCCATACTATTCTTCTTCAGGAGTAATTTTGTTGAACTCATTTATGACCAATTGTCCTTCAGTAGATGGTGGTGAAGTTCCATTCCAATTATTACGCCAATAATCACTTAGCCAATGTCCTAGTGGCTCATTTGGAACTTGTACGCCAGCACTGTTAAACCAATGGTAGTTATTATCGGGGTCGGTAGAATAATAATAGCCGTTGTATTCGAGCCGTGTGATGCCGTTGTTAATTACGACGACGGGTGATTGCTCACCACAACCTACCAGGAGTGTAATACAAAGAGCTGTGAATATTTTAAAACTTAATGATTGTGAACCCAACGCCATATGCCAACTCATTATCTTCCCAATTCCAGCCGACCCAGCCGCCCACTGAAATTTCAAATATGCTTGTTAATCTTGGTCCCAAATATCCGTAGGCGCGCTGATAGCCAATACCCGCATCAACTTTCCATGTTTTAAACCAGCGAAGCCCAGGTATGTCAAATTCGAGTAGCTCGATTTGAAGTGAAGGCGTGGCGTCTAACGATGCGATATCAAAAATAAATCCAGCAGAAATATCTGGTATGGTATATGTCCACTCTATAGTAATATCGTCTGGTATCCAATTGCCTTCGTCGTCGAAATGACCATTGCGCGGACCATCAAAATCACTATCAAGAATCTCGTCGTTGGTTGTCCACGAATCGTCCCTAATAAAGCCTGGACGAAACTGGGCGCATCCGCTAAGTAGAGATAATATCAGAAATAGGAGTAGTCTCGACCGTCTCATTCTCTGCATATTCCTCTGCCTTTTCTAGAATTTTTGAAGCTGCATTAAAGGCCCGATGAATAAGGTTGGTTTTATAGACTACGCCACCACGGAGAGCAGAGTAGATAAGTTGGGCAGCCAATTGATTGCGCAATTTACGTTTACCAATATGGTCACCATAATCACCCTTAGTTTCTTCAGACTTTTTAAGTAGGTCGGTAGCGACCTGAATGGCACTAGAAACGTCGCCATCTTCTACTGACGCCGGACCAGATTCTAGAATTGAACTAAGAGCGGTGCCCGCCACTTGGAGAACGGCCATTGTGATGGCATCCTTCTCCATTTGCTTCTCCTCTGCTCTAGTAGGCATACGTTGGCCGCCAATAATTGGCACATTACCCATCATTCTCGGGTCTATTTCATTTCCTCTACTCATTACGCCCTCCACATTTTCTGTATTGTAGTTAAAAAACATCTCCATGGCGTTGGTTGATGCTCTGGAGTTTTCTTATTGGCCATTTTAATATTGAGCAGCTTAGACCTAATCTTTTGTTTACGGATAAAGCGCTCCCTCTTATACCTCTTTTTAACTTCCAGATAATCATCGAGATAGCGCTCGGCATTAATAAGGTCTTCGGAAACGCTTGGGTGGTCAATTTTAGTAGCCTCAAGGTTGTTAACTTTTTCAGTGAGGCGCTTAACTGTTTCATCTAGTGTTTCAAGAGTCTTCATAGCTTCTAATCCAAAAAGAATTAGATTATCGACACTCGCGTTATTAACACGAATAGATTCTTTAGCCTCTTTAGTCCTCTTATCCAATATATTAAAGTTATAGTTAGTCTGTCTATTAGTCTTGTCAAACTCTTCCTTGTTTATAACGGTTGTTATTTCACACTTATCTTGGGAGCGTCTGTTGAGGTAGGCGAGCCGTCCCTCCTCATCCATATCCCAAATAAACGCGGGATAACCAATACACTTAGTGGTAGTTGGCTCGTACTTTACAATTGGTAGTTCGCCTAGTGGCGGCTCTCCGAGCCCGGCCCGCAGTCCAACCTGCGCCCCGCAAAGGTGACCGGCAGCCTCCTGCCTCGACGCGTGACCGGCAGCGTCCCAGTAAACCCAATCACCCACACCACCCTCGCCGCTCAGAGCCGCGAGCCAATTGTCTTCGTCTCTGTCTCCCACTTTAACACCTCTCTGTTGTCATTACAGAGCGCTATGCCCCAAAGACAACCTTGAATTCTTGGACGATATTTACTATATCTCCAAGAGTAACATCTCGTTTTTTATGATTGTAGGCTTGAGCTACTCTAAACAATCTCCATAGATATTTTCCACACTCAACTAACGAGTCTTTGTCAACCCCCTCCTTTTTGATAATCATCAAGCAGCGGTTCGATACATAGCTAATATGATTAAACATATCGTTGTCGAGTTTATTATGTAAGTCTAGAGATTGGTCGGCTAACAATTGGATTGCTAGAGTTAGTCTTTTAACATCCATATGGGAGAACGCCTCATCGAAACGCTCTCCCCATTTTATTCCGGGGAAGAAGGGGCTCCTGGCTCGTGACCACTAAGTAGGAGCCAAGACTCAATACGATTGGAGATTAGCTCTTCGGCAACTCCAGTAATACCAGATTGGTTTAGTTCGTCTAGAACAACCTTGACGGCCTTGGCCTTTTTAGTGCCGCCGGCCATTTTACTGTTTGTAGCCTGGGCATATTTGGTAGCGGCAACAGTAGCAGCATTAACGCCAACCCTAACGTATTTATCAATCATTGCGTCAACTTGTTCTGACCGCTTAACTCCAAGCCAATCAAGTAGTTTTTTAGCTGCTACTACACCGAGTATAGCTAGTAGGCCACCAATGGCTGGTAATAGCCAATTAAGAACTAATAGAAAAATCTCCATAATAGTTTACTTTCTTACCCTCTTCCTATGTTCGCGCTCCAGGGTAAACTTCTTTGAGCTTTGAACTTCGAAAAATACAGTGTCGGGTCTGAGGGAATTTTTATCTTCCTTATAGACTCGATATAGAAACGTTCCGTCTCCAAGGTCAGTTTTACCAATTTTAGCGTCGTTGTCTACTGCAAACTCCATCATTTCTGCGCGCCAATCCAAATGAAGAGAATCAAATGGCTCTTGGGCTTTTTTGGGGTCATTTTTAGCCTGGTCCCAGATGTCCCAGCCTACGTTCGGCGGAACAAATATCTCAACCTTGCGGGTGATGGCGTTACCATCTTTGTCTTTTTTCAAAACTCCCTTTTCTTTAATAGGGACTTCTCTAATTGCCCAAAGCACGCCACGTCGATGGGTGTTAATGCCACGAGTGGCTTTATTGTGGACTTGTTGATTGACACTACCAGTTTTTACTTTTTTCTTAGCTTGCTTACCCATTATTTGCTTCTCCAGTCGTGTGCACTGACAATCCATTGGTCTAACATAATCAATATATTCGTCGCATCTTCTTTAGAAAGAGGACCACGTTGTAATCGAGTATAAATAGTTTCTGATATAGACAAGGCGTTGTGCAGTAAATTTTCCACCTCAATAGCTCTAATCTGGCTACTTGTCAATCCGCTCATACGAACAGTTCGTCCTCAAGTCTCTTCTTAATCTTTACGGTGAGCTTATCCATAGCTCTTCTGTTTATAGAATAAATGCGCTGGCGGCTACACCCTTGTCTAGTCGCAATTTCTTCTAGTGTTTCCTTATTCCAAAATCTAGCAGAAATAATCTCACGTTCTCTTTCAGAGAGACGACCTATTTCTTCAGTTATAATAGTAACTTGCTCTTCTTTAATCAAATTATCTAGAACAGATATATCACCAGATGGAATAGTAGAGCCGATTGAATCACATCCTGTAGTATTAAAGGCGATAGGAGTATCGCTCCTAATAGCCATTGGACTTTCGGTTGTTGCAAATTTAGCCTGCACCGTCTGTTTTTCATCCTCCTCGGTATATTTCGCTTCAGCTTCTTTCCAGTTCTTATTCTGCTGATAGGATGAGACGTATAGGTCATGTTTATTTTTACGAACAAAGTCTCTACATGCCCTCTTTACAGAGGAATAGATATAAGTGGAGAGCGCCGCCGAACTTGTTTCGTCATACTTTTGGATGGCATAAATTGCCGACATATTAGCTTCTTGAACCAAATCTTCTCTAGAGAATTTAGATGTTTCGAAAGAGAATATATTTACGATAGATTCAATAAGTCCTTTATTGTCATTGAGATAAATCTCTGGATGTTCCTTGGCATTTTTAATTTCGTTGTTCACTTATTCTCCTTGTTTAAGAGCTATTAGCCCTTTAGAAGTAATCATTCGACCAGCAGATGTGCGAACTATATAGCCCTCTTTAAGAAGATGTGGCTCAATACACTCCTTAATTTGTTTTTTATTGATAGGCAAAATAGCATCCAGAGTATCAAGTCCAACACAAGTGTTCATTTTAGCCAGTTGCTTAAGCATTATTCTATCTATCCTAGTAAGTCCATTTTTATCAACGCCAAGAATTTCAAAGCATTTAGAAAGCATGGTAGTGTCTAGTTTAGATATGTTATTCATTCTCATATAGCGAACAATTGTATCGCAGAATTTAGATACTCCTCGCCCATCGCGGGCGCGTTTTGCAATCTCAATCATACACTGGGCGTCAAGAGAACTTTTATCCAATTTATGCGCCCTCAACATATACTTAATTGCCATTTCCAATCGCTCTTCGGCACTATACGGAAGCAATTCGATTATTTCTAATCTAGAAAGAAGGGCCGGTCTTATGTTGCCACCATGAGTCGTTGCGAAAATAAACGAGAGGTTCTCTGGGAGCTTATCAGTAAATACCTGGTCTTTATGAGACGTATGGAGTTCTCGTGGCTGCTCGGTGGCCGTCAGGAGATTATCTTGAATTCTTACAGCCAATGCGTGGCACTCGTCCACCATGACAATCGAGCCCGAGTGGTTTGTTGCCAAATCAATAATCAATCCTCTAAATTGAAATGGGTCACGTATACTAGTAGAGTTGATTACTTTAATTTTTCGGTCTAGTGTCGATGCTATTACTTCGGCAAGTGTATTTTTGCCGTGGCCGGCTGGCCCCAATAGAGCCATATCCGGCACACGGGCACCAGAATCTTTCGTCGCGTCATAAACTAGGAGTTGGATTTTGTCCACGGCCCCTTTATTTCCGACGAAGTCGGCATATGTTAATTTATTCATAGCTCTCCAGCTTACTTAAGTTTAAGCGCTTACGTTACTTACAACCGCTAGTAGCTATAATAGGTCGAGAGAAGAACTTGTCAACCCTGCCGATGAAATATTCTACAGTGCGGAAAAATGTAGCAATATTTAATTTTCGTAATATTCCTCATAGTCGTCGTCGTCCAGACCTGGAGACCATTCAATAGACTTTACTCTAGGTCTAGTATTTCTATCTGGCTTAAGTTTCTGTTCCCTTTCAGGGCTGCGTGAATGCTTTCGCCTGTTTGCCATTCGTTTTTGCCGAGTGGTCTTATCGTTTACCAAATCCTCTTCATCTTCTGATTCGTCGAAATCTTCTCTTGTCATTATCCTTCTCTATCATTGAGTAGCCAATTAAAATTAATTGCAAAGAAAAATGGCACCGTAAACAGTATTACCGGCCACAACCCTACTTTAATACACAAAATAGCCATGGCTAGGCTAGCCAACTGGGTAGCAAAAGTATATGAGACTTTTCCCCAATCAATTTCTAGCTCTTTTTCTGGTGGGGACCACAACCCTTCTTTCATCGCGGCGCGCAGTTCATTTTCAGCTAGCCACCTATTAAGGGTCGTTCTAAATATGTTTTCACCAAGCGCGGCTTCTTTATTCATAGCCGTTTGTGCGTGTTGTTTATATTGGCGAGCGTCTTTGGCATCAGCCATATCTTCAACGTCGTCAAAGAACTTGTCGTTATCTTCTTTGGCATATTCTCGCTTGGGTAAAATGGGCTTAAAATTATCGCGTTCTTTTTTCGGCTCAAGAAATTCCATCGACAACTCCATAGTATTTACACTCTGAACATTGAAACTCAATTGCGGTCTTGGGTCCCTCACACATACAAGTGTAAATATCATGAGGATGATATTCACAACCCCAACATTTACCATTTGAGACCACTTCAATAGAGATAAATTTAGCTTCCGTTTGTTTATTACAACCACCACACTGAACAATAACTTTCACTAGCTCACTACTCATTATTTATCCTCAATCTAATAGCAGCCTCAAAGCCGATTTGGAAGAAATCAAGCGCGCGGCGGTTATCAAACCTATAAGTGAATCCGTCTAAATAAAACTCAACAGGAAAGGCGCGTTGACTTTCAAGCCATTCCGAAAAACTAACTGAGTCGGTAAGTTCTAGTTTGCGTGGGCCATCAAGATAATTAACAAAGTCGTTCGCATCAGCCAGCGTAGTTATATTAATGAAGTGCACGGGTGTTTTTCCTTATGTCTCATGAGTTCTATAGCCTAAAGGCCACGTCACCATCAGGACCGTATGCATAATTACTATCATTGAAAATTGTGAAATTCTGATGGGTTATTTTGAGAGTTGCAGTAAAGTCATAGCCCTCTCTGTCTTGAGATTTTAGAAAATCTAATAGTTTAGATTTATTGAAAACAACGTCAACTGTGGTGCCCTTACGTCTTATTTCATAAAGGTGATAGTAATCGGGGATATCTACATTTCCTACATGCGCTTTGTTCAAAATTGACAGAGCGTGCGTAAGGTAATTGTTGTTCTTAAGCAACTCGTCCTTCCGCCATGAGAAAATAGTAAGTTTCATCTTATAATTGACAGCAAAAAACGAGTCATTATTGTGAGCAATTTGCTTTCGCGCGACTTTTTGAAGCTCTACCATTCGGCGGTCAATTGCAGATTTAAGAGAATTAAGCGCGCCAAGATTATTCCAATTAACTAAGTCAATCATTATTCTTTCTCCATTTGAAGCCACTCATATTCGTCCTGAGCCATCTCTTCTATCGTATAGCAACCATCTTCTGAACATTCCCATAGGTGATTGATGTGTTTGTTTTTAACACAAACGCCACAAACATATGGGTCATTCTTACAGCGCTCATCTCTAATCAATGCATCAACTACATCGCCGCACTGGAAACACGTTTTGGTAACTTTACAGTGGCAAGGATAACAATAAAACACGGATGAGTAAGAGAAAAGCAATATGTCGTCGTCTTTTAAAATGTCTGCATAAAATTCAGCAGAGGCAATGGGACATTCGCCAGGTCTCAACTCTGGCCCAGGATAACCACTACATTTGCACCATTCGCATTTCATTTTATTCTCCTGTTAAGACTCTTTAATTTAAACTATACCCATAGCGAGCACAATACCACTCATTTTTATATGGTTGAAGTTTATTTCGGGCAACGTCCATTTCTGCCATTAGTTTCACATATACAAATGCAGATAATATGTCTGTTGTGTCGTGGTCGTGGGTTGCATAATGTTTAAATTTTTCCGTAGCAACCTCGTAGGCATGACCTAGGTCAGCTATAGCTGAGTGTAGCGGCACATACATTTGCCACATTAGATTCCAAACGGGGGATTCTTCTGGACCTAGATTTATTGTTATTAACATTATTTATCAGGGTCGAGATTTATTTTCCAACGAAGCGCCTCAATCTCATTAGCCGCTTCGTCCAACAATTCGCCTATCCTATCTGGCTTACCCTCTTGCACGCTTTTGCGTGTGCTAATTGACCGTCTAATCTCTGCTCGTTTGCGCAGTCTATAAACTATGTCATTAGTATTCAAGTTCATCTAGGGTCCTCGATAATTACTTCTTTAGTATGTTTCGTTTCGTTTTTATTATTTATCCACGTTGACCATGAGAAGATTATTTTTTGTGCAAAACAATTATTGCACTGTGCTCTTTCAACACTACCATAAGACCTAAAATTGCCACCGAAATTTTGTGGCCAGTTGTGATTACTACATTTCATAACTATTCCTAGTGGCGGTGTTTTAACCAGGTTATCCGCCAACCTGGCCGCGCGGCGAATTAAGCAGCGCTAGATTTAACCAGCCAGGGCCAAAATGCCACCTGGCACAATTTTGAACCTAATGGCGGTTTCAAGACCAAGACCAGAGCGCCTAAGCAAATCCTGAGACAATCT
>Ga0307378_10005412_pt1 | contig 17797 bp, 14 predicted proteins | sample UN1MG_FD_202238 | JGI IMG/M metagenome (GOLD analysis project Ga0307378, IMG submission 202238) | Soil microbial communities from Risofladan, Vaasa, Finland - UN-1 | ecosystem: Environmental > Terrestrial > Soil > Coastal area > Acid sulfate soil | place: Finland: Risofladan, Vaasa | collected... | reverse complement strand
GAGGCGTTTCGTGTCCGGCACCTGTTTGACCAGCACAACAATGTTGTACGCCATCTACCCTCAATCTCTCGAATAGGCGTTCCAACAGGCCACAGGAGGAAAACACGTTACCGGCGCCCTGCCCGATGGTCAAGCACAATTCGCACAACGCCAGGCAGTGGGGTGACCACGGATTGCGGCCCGCCAACGCGGGACCGGGCCGACGCACGGAGGGAGGCGAAGGGAGACGCGTTGCGGACGGAGGACGGGGGAAAGACCTCTCTTTTCGGGTTGACAAGGCCCGGATTTTCGGATATCAGTTGCGTGTAGGAGCACCCGGGGTTCAGTCCACTTCAGACGGGCCAGCGCCTTTTTTCGTAGGACAGACGGCTCCGGCCGCGTGTCGCTGTTCGGGAGACCGCCAACGCGGGACCGGGCCGACGCACGGAGGGAGGCGCGTTGCGGACGGGGGACGGGGGAAAGATCTCTCTTTTCGGGGGGGCATTTCCTTATCCGCCGCCTGTGACAGTCTCGCACTGTCGGAAGGGACAGGCTTGGGCGAAACCATTCCACAAGGTTTCGGCCGTGACAAGCGAATAGCATCGCGCGGGGGATCTGTGCGCGGCCGGTGCGTGTTGAATCGTCGCAACGGGGAAAACGGCGTCGCTTCGGGCAAGGCCGGGCTCACCATTTGTTTGTGGCTTTAGAGTGTGGGTGGGGGTTGCCAGTAAGGAGGGAGACCCGCACCCCGGACGGCAAGGAAGCGGACGAAAACGGCAAAGTCCGGAAAAACGCAAGGGCGCAAAGGAACACAGGAAAGGGGGTACGTCATGGATTCCAAGCCAATCGCAGTGAGTCTGTCCGTCGTGCTGATCCTCGGCCTGGCGGGGGTTGCCGGCGCAACCATGGTGACCGTGCCGCTCAGCGATCCGTCCGGCACCGACGCCGGCTGGAGTGTCACCTACGACGACGCCCGGGTGGACTTGACGGTAGACCAGGTCAGCCACGACAACGATTACGTCCTCATCCAGCTCTCCAAGGACTTCATCACAGGCCCGAATCCGGTCACGCGTCGGTGGCCCGCCATCATGATGGATTTCATGCAGCGGCTCGCGGACGCCGAGACGGTCAGCACCTTTCGCATCATGGCCGAGTCGATTAGCAACCAGACGGGTGTGGAGTGGACCGACTTTCACTGGGAGGTTCTGAACCACAACGATGCCTGGCTCGATGTGGCGGCCTCCGGCGAGTTCGGCATTCAGCCGCCTCCCCACTTCCAACAGCAGCAGTGGACGACGCGGGCCGGAGAGCCGAACCGGGCCGACGCGCTGGACGTCTGGGATGGGCTCGTGGTGACCGGCTCGAGTTACTTCCCCGGGGTGGACGACAGCGACCTGGTGATCCAGACAGACCTCACCGGCGCCGACCCCTTGAGTTTCACCTTCAAGCAGTATCCGACCCCCGAACCCGCGACGCTGGGGCTTTTGGCGGCGGGGCTGGGGGCGGCATTGACCTGCCGCCGGGCGCGGAGGAAACCGTAAGCCGTAACGCCGAGGGCATGGCTCGGCGGCCGTTCGCGGCGACGGGCCGCCGGGGGCAAACGCCGTTGCAGACGTTGCCTCATGACCGCAGGGCGCGGCTGATTTGGCGGACGGCCTGGGTGAGGCGCTGCTCGTTCTCCACGAGGGCCAGACGCAGGAACCCTTCGCCGTTGGGGCCGAAGGCGCGGCCGGGGGCGACGGCCACGTTCGCCTTTTCCATCAGGTCGATGGCAAAGTCAATGGTCCCGCGGCCGGCCAGGACCTGCTCGGGGACCTTCGCCCAGACGAACATGCCGGCCCGGGGGGACTCGGTGTCGGTCCAGCCGAGCCGATGCAGGCCTTTGACCAGGCAATCGCGCCGCTTCTCGTAGAGGCGGGCCTGATGGAGAACGTCGGCGTCGCAGTGCCGAAGCGCCACGATGCCGGCAATCTGGATCGCCTGAAACACACCATAATCGTAATAGCCTTTGACCTTCGCCAGGGCCCGAATCATCTCGGCGTTGCCGCAACCATACCCGATGCGCCAGCCGGCCATGTTGTAGGGCTTCGAGAGGGTGGCGAACTCGACGCCCACGTCCCTGGCGCCCTTGGCCTCGAGGAACGACGGAGCGCGGTATCCGTCGAAGCACGTTTCGCCGTAGGCGAAGTCGTGAATCACCATAAAGCCGAAGCGTTTGGCCAGCGCGACCACCTCCTCGAAAAAGCCCACGTCCTGGACAGTCATGGCCGTCGGATTGTTCGGGTAGTTCAGGATCAGCATCTTCGGGCGCGGGTATAGGTGTTCGACGACGTAGGCGACGCGCTTGAGAAACTCCTCGTCGTTGCCGAGGCGCACGCTGATGACGTTCGCGTCGGCCAGCACCACGGCGTACCCGTGAATTGGAAACGCCGGGTCCGGAACGATGGCCGTGTCGCCGCTGTTCAGCAGGGCCAGGCACATGTGGCTGAAGCCCTCTTTGGAGCCGACGGTGACGATGGTTTCGGTCTCGGGGTCGAGTTCGACGTTTCGCCGCGTGGCGTATCGGCGTGCGATTTCGCGGCGGAGATTGTAGATGCCGACCGAGACGCTGTAGCGCTGGTTGCGGGGGTCGGCGGCGGCTTCAGAGAGTTTCTCGACGATGGGCCTGGGCGTGGGGTCGCTGGGGTTCCCCATCCCCAGGTCGATGATGTCCACTCCCTCGCGGCGTTTGCGGAGTTTGGTCGCGTTGATGCGGCCGAACAGATACGGCGGCAGCCGCGTCAGCCGCGACGATACGGGAATCGTGTAATCCGGTTCAGGGAGCCCATCGCTCATGGCACGCTCCATCCTTGCGCGCTTGCGTCGGGCGCGTTCAATACCGCGGCATTGTAACGCTCAGGTCTCGGCGCGTCCAGCGCCGAGGGCTCGGACATGACGGATTTCAACCCCCGAGGCCGCCGTCCCTGGGCGCGGGGGTCTCTCAGGGCGGGCCGTCGCCGAGGAGAAGGGCCTTTTCCTCCGGGCTGAAGCGCCGGGGCCGGCCGCGAGCACCGACCAGGGCGGCGGTGATCTCGGCCTCGGCGATGAGCGTCTCGCCCGCCTCGCCGTCGGCGCGGAGGACGCGGTTGCCGAACACGACCCGCGCGCCGCGGACCTCGCGGACCCGGGTTTCGACGATGAGTTCATCGTCGTAGCGGGCGGCGACGCGGTAGCGGACATCGGCGCGGGCGATGGCGATGTGGCAGCCGCGGGCTTCCATCTCGGCGTAAACGAGGCCGCGGCAGCGCATCAACTCGGTCCGCCCCATCTCAAAATAGACGAGGAGGACGGAATGGTGGAGCCGCCCCATGGGGTCGGCTTCCGGATAGCGGACGCGGACCGTGAGCCGATGGACCTCGGGCATGTTACGTTCTCTCGGCGAGAAAACCTTCGATGACGCGTTTGAATTCGGGCTCGGGCTCGGTCCGGAGCATGCCGACGATTTCGCGTTCACGTTCGGCATTTTCCGGCGAGTCGGAGGCGTGGGCGGCGTTTCGCATCAGGTCGCGCCCAAAATCGCTGCGGACGGTTCCGGATTCGGCCTGGTCCGGGTTCGTCGCGCCGAGCCAGTAACGGATTTTTTGGACGGCATCTTCGCCGCGGTAGAGAAGCGCGAGGCCGCGGACCGGTCCGGGCCGGTTTCGCTCCTCTTCGCTGCGAACGGTCCGCGGGTCCACGCCCGTCATGTACTGGACAATCTTGGCGAACTCGGTCCGGGCGTTCAGGTCGGCGAGCCTCTCCTGGGCGCTCTCGAAGAACTCGTCGGGCAATTCGAAGTCGAAGGCGCCTTCGAGCCGGTCGCGCATCGTCCTTCCAATAAGGAACCGGAGTTTGTCGCGGAAGACGTCCACCAGGGGACCGTAGAACGCTTCGCCCTGGGCGCAGGTCATGGAAAGGAGTTTCGCGCCGACGATGTAAAGACCGGTGCGGCTGAAGACGTCGATGATGTTGCCGGGGCGGCGGCTGCGCCTCTCGAAGTTCTCCGGTTTCAGGATGACCAGTTCCGTCTCGACGTTCTTGGCGTCGGGCGGAAACGTGACGGCCTCCTCGACGATGCCGCCGTCGGTCGTCGCGGTCCGCGCGAGGAAAGACAATTCCTCAGCGACCGCCTCGCGTTCCGGGCCGCAGATGACGGCCGGCTCGAAGTACTTAATCTTTCCGTCCGGCGCGTTCTGAAAGTCGCCATACGTGCCGCGCACCGTGTGCCCAACCACCTTCGGGCTGGCATGGCCGACCACGTCGTCCAGAAGGTGCTTGAAAGCATTCTCGCCCCGGAACAGGAGCACCATGCACCGGTTCGACAGGCCGAGGGGATTCTCCTTGCGCAGGTTCTCATCCACGTACTGGATGAAGGCGGCCCTGGCGGGATTCTCCAGATCGCTCCGTCGCAGAATGTCGAGATACTCCCCGACCCACTCATCGCTCGGCGCATACATGTGGACGCCGACGAACCGGAGTTGCGCGAGGCTCAGGAGTCGGCCGATGATGCCGCCCGTGCGGCTCTTGTGGAGGGTGTAAGGCGTAATCATCGCATAGGCGAGTTCCTCGCGCATCGGCTTCCTCCGCATCGACAGCGGCCGGGGAGCCAGTGTAGCGGCCCGCACCGAACAGGTCAATCCGATAACAGAACCTGCCGGACAACCAGGAGGGCGTCGCCGGATTTCAGCGAATCGGGCGGCGCGAGGCGAGGGCGGCCGGGCTCGACGGAGTCGCCCCGAAGGCGGTGCCCCGTGCCCGGATCGATCCATTCCACCGCGAACGTGCCCTTGCCTTTGATCGTGAGGACCACGGGACCCTGCTTCTCCTGATACAGGAGATACGCGCGGCCGGGCTTTGCGAGGCAATAGGCTCCCTCGGCGAGTTCGTCGTGCGGTTCCATCTCCGCGAATGGCAGCGATGCCATCACCTGCCGGACAAGGCCCATCTGGGCATAGCCGGGCGGAATCTCCTCGTGCTTGATCACATCCCAGGCGGTCGGGTTGAAATAGTAAACCGGATAGCCGCCCGCCAGAACGATGAGCCAGGTGCGGCGGCGGACCTCATCGGCCGATTGGGCGACGTTGTAGGTCCGGATGGAACCATCTTCATAGCCGTACTCGATGTTCACCACAGGATGTTCGGCGCGAGCGCGCTCGGTCAGAATGTGCTCGTGCCACCGCTCGTGCTGCTGATCGGTGAGGAAATCGGCCGCCATGCCCGGCGGGTTCCAGTCGTGGATGCAAATGAGACGGCCGTGGGCATCGCAGGCGCGAATGAGGGACGCGCGATGGTTCCAGTAGGCGAGGTCCTTATCGTACCACGCCTCCTTCGCCAGATTCCAGGCAACGTTGTAGGCCTGGTACCGCGCGACGACATAGCGCCAGAAACGGTCGTCCTCCAGGCTGCCCTTGTCGGGCCAGGTCACCATCTTGTTGAAGACCTTGAACATGATCTGGGTCGTGATGCCCCGGGCGTCGAGCGCCTGGACCATGCGGTCGTAGGCGCGCCAGTAAGCAAGGTTCAACCGCGCGTGATCGGGCTTTTCGTTCGTTCCCTCCCACGCAAAAAGCGCCGGCGGCCCGACGTCGTACGGGTTGCTGTGGCCGGGGCACCAAGGCGTGTCGTGAGCATACGCCTGGACGACCAGGTAATTAAAACCGAACCGCGCGAGCGTATCAAGGAAGCCCGCCATAGGCTTTGTGTCGGGGTGGTTCATGTCGAGAGCGAAGAGCCAGTCGCACTCGTAGCCCAGTAGAAAATAAGGCGTGCCGTCCTCGTAACGGAAATGGTGGGGGTGGGCGGGATCGATCTCCACGCCGCCGCGGTCTTCCGGGCCGTTCGAGACACACTGAAACGTCCCGCGGGCCGCGCTCAGCAGGCCCGTCATGCGTCGTATGCCTTCGGATGGCTCGACGCGGCACTCCCACCGGCCGACCTGGTCGGGCGCCAGGCGCACGCGCCAAACGTCGTCGCCATCGTAGAAGGCGGGGACGCGCCGCTCAGAGCCGTCGGGCTTCCTCGCAACGAGCCACACCTCGTCGGCAAACGGGTCGCCGCCGCCGGTTCGATGAATCGTGACCTCCCCGACCGTGAACCGCGCGACCTCCGTTTCGACCATGGGGGTTCCTTTCGCCGGCCCGGGGATGATGGCGGATGCCAGGCTCAGCCGGATGAGCCAGCCAACCGTGCCGCGCAAGGCCGTTTGCATAAGGTTTCTGTTCAATCCGTTCATCAGCAGGCGAACGGCCGCACGGGCCTACCGCGGATGAAGAAGCAGGTGCCGTCCGAGGCCGCCACCGCGACGACGTTGAAGTTCGCGTCGCTCATGTAATAGAACGGGTAGACGGACTGGCCGTCGGTGTTCGGGTGCGGAAGCGAACCAGGCGGCACGAGGCGCCGGTATGCAGTGTCCCGTGGCGAGATTGCAGAGCGGTGCCGCGGCCCTCCAATCAGGCCGCTCGCCGCCGACGGAGCAGGGCCAGCCCCATCCCGCCGAGGGCCACGAGGGTCAGCGTAGCAGGTTCGGGAGTCGGCACCGAACGAGGCTTGGGGCCGCCGGCCCAAGGGGGTTTCCCTCTGCCATGGCCGCCGCCATCGTCACTGCCGCCGATGATCTTGTCAATCCAACTATCGAAAACCGACACGCGGGTGTGTCCCGAGATGTCACCGTAGTCGGAATCGCCGTCTTCGTCGGACCATCCGATAAACGAATTCACGCCGGCCAATTGCCACGTGTCGCCGCCCACGTCCAGAAACAGGCCGCCGCCGCTGTCGCCCGGGGCGATTAGAAACTCCAAATCCAGAGGCAGAGAGGAGCCGTAGGTGTTGTCGCTCGGGTCGGTGGGATTATCAAAATCGCACAGGAAGAGGCGCTGATTTTTCCAGCCGCGGCCATACAGCGCATCAATCACGTTCTCTCCGCCCCGCTTTTGGCCGTCGAAAGTAGTCGCGCCCGTCAGTCCGGTGCCGGTCATGCCGTAGCCGACAATGGTCGCCTCGGCGCCCAGTTCCGCAGAGCCGGCGTAACGCCCGACGGGCGTGACGCCCGCCACGGCGGTGCTGAGATTGACCAATCCGATGTCGTAACCGGCCAGCAAGTCTCCTTTCCATTTCGGGTGCGGCACCCAACTGGCCCCTGAGTAGGTTACTTGGCCAAGGGTGAAGTTCAGCGAGGTGGCCTCATCGACAACGTGGCCCGCCGTCAGGACCCAGTTGGAGTCGATCAGGACTCCCGAGGCGGTGAAATCATAGGAGCGCGTACTGCCTTCGATGTATCCGACGCTGGGGAACTGGCTGCCCAGGTCGAGATACGCCCCATCATTGCGGTCGTCCCGGCGAGTGCCGGCCGAGGCGAGGGAAACCAACCCCACCAACAAGGCCGCTGCCGCAAAGCCGAAGATTGTTCTAAATCTGGACATCTCGGACCTCCCTTTCTTCACCCTCCCGAAGCGTTTTTCGCCCTGTTTCATCCCTTTGCTGCTCAAAAAATAGAGCCGCCACCTTCCATTGCTATCAGCCCCGGTGACGCACACCTCCGCTATTCTATATAACACAGGAAACGGCTCGCGGCAAGCGATTTCGAAGAGGAATCGCCCAAAAACCTCCACTCGGACCTCTCTCGCCTTTTGCTGACGACAGACACGGCGCCCCGGTCTGCCAATGTGGCAGGCCGGGGGCCCTCCGCGGCCTCTCGGCTGCCGCCATCGCCCACCGGTGCGTCTGTCACCTTGCCCTCGACTCCGCCGCGGGCTGCAGCCCGCAGGCGGAGCGGCGGCTGGACCAGTCCCCCGACCGCACGCGGTGCGTCCTCACCCCGCACCTCCGACTCCGTCCGCCGAAGCCCCTTCACTTTGTCATCCCGAGCGACCGAAGGGAGTCGAGGGATCTCGCCGTGAGGCCGTCCAATCAAAAACTTGCCCTGAGCGAAGCCGAACGGGGATCTCGCCGTTGGCTGTTTGCCGTGCGCGGCGCAAGCCGCTTTGGAGTGCGGTGACCCGGCACCGCTTTCACTGCCATTTAGATAGCGCGGTGGGCATTTTTACCCGCCTTTGGCAGGCCTGCCCACCGCGCGCTCGCCGTGGCCCCTCAAAACGCTTGCAATCCCCCTTCCGAACGCCCAAACTATCCCCATGCTACGTCCTCTCCTCTCCCTCGATGGGAGAGGGCAGGGTGAGGGTGAAACCTGTGTCACCGAAACGCAACCCGACCCGCCGCTCCGGCAAGGCCATCATCGCATTGACCGTTAAAGAAATCCTGGAGGAAGAGATCGCCAAGAAATTGGCGTGACCTATATAGGAGGGAGATTGCTCCCCCTCGTCAGCCTGGAATCGCCCATGCCCAATGATCCACGTGGTTCAATCTGGCGACAGTGGGACTTGCACTGCCACACGCCAGCGTCCTTCGACTACGAAGACAAGTCTGTCGCCGTTCCGACTATTGTAGAGAGGCTGGTGGAGGAAGGAATTGCAGTTGTCGCGGTTGCGGACCACCACGTAATCGACGTTGACCGGATCATGAGCATGAGGGAGGCCGCCAAGGGCCGCCTCGTCATCTTCCCCGCCATCGAACTGCGTTCGGAGTTAGGCGGGCGCGAGTGTGTGCACTACATCGGCATCTTCTCTGAAAAGGTGGATGTGGATGGAATCTGGATCAAGCTTCAAGGGAAACTCGGCCTAACAGCCGAAGACGTTGACAGGAAGGGCGGCAAGTATCAGGTGTATGTCCCCTTTGTTGAAGGAGCACGTGCCATTCGTGATCTGGACGGCATCGTCACCGTCCACGCCGGAAAGAAGACCAACAGCATCGAGCGTATCGGCAACGCGCACGACTTTAAGCGAGCCTTCAAGAAAGACATGGCCAGGGATTTCATCAACATTCTTGAGATTGGCCGGCCCGAGGATGCGGAGGAATACAGGACAATCGTCTTCCCGGATATCGGCTTCTCGCGTCCCCTGATCCTGTGCTCCGACAATCACCGTATCCAAGACTACTCCCGGAAAGCCCGATGCTGGATCAAGGCGGACACGACGTTCGCCGGCCTTCGGCAAGTGTTGAACGAGCCAGAAGGGCGTGTGTACCTTGGCGACACACCACCTGCGATGGAGCGCGTTGCCCAAAACAAGACCAAATACATCCGCTCCGTATCCTTCTCGCGCTCTAATCAACATTCCACCGATGAGGCCTGGTTTGACGGCCGGGTCCTTTTCAACCACGAGTTGATCGCGATTATCGGCAACAAAGGCGGGGGTAAGAGCGCCCTGGCGGATGTCATCGCCCTGCTGGGCGATTCGTGCCAAGGCGACTCCTTCTCTTTTCTGAATGGGGACAAGTTCAAGGAACCCAAGGCCAACAAGGCCCGTTGCTTTGACGCCGCGCTTGAATGGGAAAGCGGCCATCTCGCGCAGAAGAATCTGGACGACTCCGTTGATGCAACGGCGGTCGAGAAGGTCAAGTACATCCCGCAGAACTACCTTGAGAGGATCTGCAACGAGTTGGCGGGGTCCGGAGCGAATGCGTTCACGCGCGAGTTGAGGTCGGTCATCTTCTCGCACGTTGAGGAGCCCCATCGCTTAGGGGCAAGTACCCTGGACGAGTTGATTGCCTACAGAACGCATGAAACGGACGCCGCTATCGACCTCTTGAGGAGTCGGCTCCGCGTTCTCATCGGCAAACGCCTGGCCCTCGAGGAACGCATGAGCCCCGCCCACAAGGCGGCCATCGAGAGTCGCCTCACCCAGAAGAAGCTGGAACTCGCCGCCCACCTTGCGTCAAAGCCGCCCGAGGTCAAGAAGCCCGAGAGCGACCCGGCCACTCAGCAGAAGGTTGACGCCATCGCACAGAAGGTCGAAGAGAAAGCGGCTGAGGTAACCAAGCTAGAGGCCGAGATCGCCACCTTGAAAGAGGGTCGAACGAACGACCTAAGGGCCATGTCCGCGGCAGACAGACTACTTGATCGAATCAAGAACCTTGAGACCGTCTTCGAGCAGTTCAGGGCAGACTCGGCCGAGGACTGCTCGGCCCTAGGGCTGAGCGTTGATGATCTCATCAAGATGCAGGTTCATCGAGCGCCACTCAAAGGGAAGCGCACGCAGTTGGTCAGAGACGCCAAGGCCAAGGCCGACGCCCTCAAACCGGACAACGAAGCCGGACCTGAGTACAAGAGGCTTGCCCTGGAGAAGGAGATAGCGGAGCTTAAGAGGGCGTTGGATGAGCCCGATCGCAGGTATCAAGCATACCTCAAGGCCACCAAGGACTGGGACGTGAGAAGAAAGGCTATCATTGGGGCGCCTGACACTGCGCACACGATTCAGCATTACAAGCAGCAACTCGCGGCCCTAGAGAATCTGCCCGAGGAGGCGGAAAGGGTCAATAACGATCTCATGGGCACGATGGCTGACATACATGGGGAGATTGCCAACCTCGCGGAGGTCTACAGGACGCTTTACCTGCCTGTGCAGGACTTCATCCAGAACCACCCACTGGCTCGGAAGCAGTTCCACTTGGAGTTCCGAGCAGATGTCGTGGCGGTTGATTTCGAGGAGCGCTTCCTGGGCTTCATAAACCAGGGGAGGCGGGGCTCATTTTGCGGAGTTGACGAAGGACGAAGCATGCTGCTGGACATCGTGAAGAGGGCTGATTTCCAGTCCCAAGCGGGAGTCAGGGCCTTCGTTGAAGAGATCATGAAGCACCTGACTGAGGACCTGCGACCGGAAGGGGGAGGGGCTGAGGTAAACCTTGAGGACCAGTTGACGAAAGGTAGCGACAAGGCCTCCGTGCTTGAGTTCATCTTCTCGCTCGGCTACCTGAAGCCAGACTACAGCCTGCGTTGGAGCGACAAGGACGTGGAGCAACTGTCACCCGGGGAGCGGGGCACGCTGCTGCTTGTGTTCTACCTGTTGATCGACCGCAGCGAGATTCCCCTGATCATCGATCAGCCCGAGGAGAACCTCGACAACCAAACCGTGTATGACATCCTTGTGCCGAGCATCAAGGAGGCCAAGGCACGCCGCCAGATCATCATCGTGACGCACAACCCCAACTTGGCGGTCGTGTGCGATGCCGAGCAGATCATCTGGGCCTCGCTGGACAAGAACGCGGGGAACAAGGTGACCTACACTACGGGGGCAATAGAGAACCCGGTCATTAACAGCAAGGTCGTGGACATCCTGGAGGGCACGATGCCTGCCTTTGACAACCGGGATACAAAGTACTACAGATCGGCAGAATTCCGGGGACACCCATAACCGCCCGCGTCAACGGCATCCCGGTTCCGCATTTTCACCCGCCGCTCGACGGCAGTTCCAAGTTCAAAGTTCAAGGTTCCAAGTGAACGGCACACGGCCGACCGTCCGTCGTTCGTTTTGCATTCTGCATTCTGCACTTTCTTCCCCCCACTCCCCTCTGCGTCCTCAGCGTCCTCTGCGTTGAAGGCTGTGCCGTTTTCGCCACTCCAATCGAAAATCCAAAATCGTCTCCCCGCTGTTCGTTCCGCACTCCGCACTCCGCATTCTGCACTTTCTTCCCCCCACTCCCCTCTGCGTCCTCAGCGTCCTCTGCGTTGAAGGCTGTGCCGTTTCGTCCCCCGCTTTCCCCTGCCATTTTGGCAGTCCGGGGCCGGTGGACGCATGGAGCAGGGCCGATGGAAAGGGCCGAAACACGCCCGCGGACGCATAATCGCCGCTCCATGTATAAGGGGCAAAAAGGGGGTCAAAAAACGCCAATTCGGGTCCAATTCCGACAAAAAATGGGAAAAAAGTCGAAAAAAGCGCCCGATTCGGCCTTACCCATCTTAACATCTCGGCCCTCAAACCCCCTTGGCGCTAGCGCCAGGCCCGATTTGGCCTCCAAAACGGGCCAAATCGGCCCAAATTCCACCCAAAATCGCCCGCCAACATATCGGCCATACTCAATACGTGCCTTTGTGCTTCGTCAAAATGGGTATTCTCGAACACTGAACTGTTGACACGCCCGCCGGAGAGTTTATAATCTCAGTGCCGGCCCGCGGGCCGGCCTTCTGGGGGCATAGCTCAGTTGGGAGAGCGCTTGCATGGCATGCAAGAGGTCGGGGGTTCGAGTCCCCCTGCCTCCACCAGAGTGGCCAAAGGAAGGATGAGGCCCAATCGGCCTTGTCCTTCCTTTCATTTGCGCTCGGCCGATTCACCGGCCGGCCGGGTCACTCATCCGCCGGTCGAGGAAGCACGAACGGCCGCCCTGTCACTTCGTCAAGCCGGACTTGAACGGGCGTCTCGTATGCCTGTTCCAAGACGTCGGGCCGAAGCACGTCAACCGGCAGCCCTGTGGCAGCGACGCGGCCGCGGCAAATCAAGATCGCCTCGTCCGAATAGGTTGCCGCCAGGTTCAGGTCGTGGCTGACGCAAAGGACCGTCATGTTCCGTCCGGCGACCAGGCGCCGGAGCAGCCGGTAGATGGCATGCTGGTGCTTGATGTCGAGGAACGCGGTCGGTTCATCCAGGAGGACGAGTTCGGGCTCCTGCGCCAGCGCGCGGGCGATGATGACCCTCTGCCGTTCGCCGCCCGAGAGTTCCTCGAGGCTGCGCTCGCTGAATTGCTCGGTATCCGTCAGGCGCAGGGCTTCGCGTGCTGCGTGCCAGTCTGCGGCCGTTTCGAACCCCAAGGCCCCCGTATGTGGCGAGCGGCCCATCAGGACCGTCTCGATAACCGTAAAGGGGAGGATTGCGGGGGTTTCCTGCGGCACGTAGGCCACCCGCCGCGCGAGCGCCCCCACCGGATATTCTTCAAGCCGGATGCCTGCCAAGCAGACCTCGCCTGCCGAGGGTTTAAGCAGGCGGAGGAGTATTCGAAGCAGGGTCGTCTTGCCGCTGCCGTTCGGCCCCAACAGGCTGACCAGGCGGCCGCGCGGAATACTCATCGACAGAGCGTCGAAGACAGGCGCGGCCGCGGCATACGCGAACGAGACGCCCCGGACGTCCACATAGGCCCGGTCCGCCGTCGCCTCTTTCTCGCTCATTGAACTTTGGCCACTTTGCGCCATCGTGTCCTCAGAAGATAGATAAAGAACGGTCCGCCGGCCATCGCCGTCAACACGCCAACCGGCGGAGGCGGTGAAACCACGCCTTCCAGAACGCTCGTCGCCAGGTCGGCGAGCACCAGGAAGGCGGCTCCGAAGAAAAGGCAGGCCGGCACGAGACGGCGATGGTCCGGCCCCAGGAGCACCCTCAAGAGGTGCGGGCAGATGAGGCCGACAAACCCGATTGGTCCCACGAGCGCCACCGCCGCGCCCGTCACAAGGCTGGCCACGACGAACGTCACGTGCCGCAGACGGTCCACGCGCACGCCGAGCGCGCCGGCTGTGTCTTCGCCAACGGCCACCAAATTAAACCCCTTGGCGAGAAAAGCGAAGATGACCGCGGTGCCGACGGCCAGCCCGCCCACGACGGCAGCCAGTCCCCATTGAAGGTCGAACCGTCGGATATTGCCCATCATCCAGTACGCAATGTCGCCGCGCGTCTCGGGACTTACGAGGCCCATGGTCAGCATGATGGCGGCACCATAGAAGGCGTTGACGATGACGCCGGTCAGAATCAGCGTATAAGGATCCAGGCGGCCGCGCCGCTGGGCGATGGTGTAAACAATTCCGACCGTCACAAGGGCGCCGAAGAATCCGAATATGGGCTGAAGCAGGACGCTGACGAAAAGGCTGGAGAGGATGACGCCGAGGCTGGCCCCTCCCGAGACGCCCAGAATGTATGGACTGGCCAGCGGGTTCCGCAGGAGCGCTTGAAACGCAAGGCCCGACAGGGCCAGCGCGCCGCCGACCACGCTGGCCGTCGCCACACCGTAAAGCGTATCGCGCAGGTAGTCGAGCGCCTGGGCCCACGAATTCCAGACCCAAGGTCTGCTGCCGACGGCAACCGCCGCCACCGACACCGCCAGCCACACCGCCGCCCAAACCAGGACGGTCAGCGCATAGCGGCGCGCCGAAAGGGGGTGCAGCGTCACGGGCGGCCCTCCTTCACCTCCGGATGGATCGCCTCGGCCAGGCGGCCGGCGGCCAGGCCGACGCGCGGACCGGGAATCGTCAGGTACGCTTCGGTCAGGACATGGACGCGACCGGCCGCCACCGCCGGGATGCTGGGCCAGTTGGCCCACGCCTGGCGAATCGCCTCGATCCGGTCGGGCGCGCCCGAGTCGCCCGTGGCATTGATGATGATCACCTCCGGCCGCATCGCGATGGCCTTTTGCGGCGTGACGGTCGGCCAGTGGGCCCGGTCGGGAAAGGCGTTTTCGGCGCCCGCCACCTCCAGCAACGCGTCCACAAACGTCCCCCGACCCGCCACCATAATTCGGGCCGAGCCTATGGTCATCGGAAACGCGAATAGGGCGCGCGGCCGCGGGCGGCCGGCGACGCGGCGGCGGACGGCTTCCAGGTCCGCCTCGATGCGCTCGATGAGCCGCCGAGCGGCCTCCTCGCGGCCGGTTTCGCGACCGATAGTTCGGATCGACTCGAACATTTCAGGCAGCGTGTCGGATCGCAGCGCCACGGCCCGGATGCCGCGCGCCTCCAGACCCCGGATTATGCCCGTGCGCCCCGTGATCATAAATGCCATCGTCGGTTCCAGCGCGATGACCTGTTGAAGGTTGATGTGCAGGGTATCGCCGACGGCGGGCAAGGCCAGGGCTTCGGGCGGATAGCGGCACCAGGTCGATCGGCCGACGACCGAATCGCCCAGCCCCATCGCAAAGAGCATCTCCGTGACGTTCGGCGTGAGGCTGAGGATGCGCAAGGCGTCGCCACCGTCCATTTCGGGCGGCTCGGTTTCGCCACAGCCCGCCGACAGGATGGCCGACAGACCGCAGAGCAGGAACAAAACCGTGTCATAACGCCTCATCAAGGCCGATTTTAGAGAGCCGGGCGACGCGGTCAAGACTAATGGTTCCAACCGCGGACAGCCTGTGCAGACCGCCCTGTGGCGGCACCTCCACGGCTTGGGGGTGTGGCAATTCTTTCCGGCGGCCGAAAACCTTTGGCACGTTCGCATTGCCATGGTAGAATCTTTCGCTCATGCAGGGTTTTCTGCTCCGAGTGCAAGGATGCGCGGTATGAAAAAGTGGGTGGTCACCACGGGGATTGTCGTGGTGCTGTTGGGGGCGGCGATTTCCGCCCACTGGTGGGGCCCGCCCCTATGGGCGAGTCTCGGCACAGGACCGGAGCGGGTCCAGTCTCTGACGGGCATCGTTCAAGTGGTCTTCGGTCTGGGTGCATTAATCGCCGCTATCGTCGTTCCCATCGTGCTTACGAGGCGACAGGCGGCGGGCGCGGGAGCACAACAGGCGCCGCCACCGGTGTCGCAAGCCCCCGCCCTCCGAAGCGCCCCGCATCAACTGCCCCGTCCGCCGGACGACTTCACAGGCCGGAAAGCGCACCTCCGTGACCTGCGGGCGAAGGTCGAACTGGGCGGCGTAACAATCTCCTGCCTTCGCGGCATCGGCGGCGTAGGAAAAACGGCCCTGGCCTTGAAACTCGCCGAGGAGATTGCGGCGGGCTATCCGGATGGTCACGTCTTTCTCGACCTCAAGGGCACGACGGAGCCATTGACCTCCGCCGAGGCGCTCGCGCGCGTCATCGAAGCCTTCCTTCCGGACGAGAAGCCGCCCGACGAGGAGGCGGCGCTGAAGGCACGATACCAAGCCGTGCTTCACGGCAAACGCGCTCTGCTGCTCCTCGATAACGCGGCGGATGCAAATCAGGTCACACCGCTGATTCCCCCACGCACCTGCCTCCTTCTGGTCACGTCGCGGCAGCATTTCGTCCTTCCCGGCCTGTCAACTCTGAGGCTGGACGTCCTGCCGCCGAAGGACGCGCGGGAATTGCTCCTCGAAATCTGCCGCCGAATTGGGAACCAGGCCGACCGGATTGCGGACCTCTGCGGGCGCCTGCCGCTTGCGCTCCGCGCGGCAGCCAGTCTCCTTGCCACCACGCCGGACCTTAAGCCCGAAGAGTATGCCGCGCGCCTGGCGGACAAGCGGACCCGCCTGAAGACCATCGGCGCCAAAGGCGTGGACATCGGCGTCGAAGCCTCCTTCGGCCTGAGTTACGAGGCCCTGGGGGAAGAGGCGAAGGGCGTCTTCTGCCGCCTCTCGGTCTTCCCCGCCTTCTTCGACGCCGAGGCCGAGGAGGTGGTCTGCGAAGACGAGGACCACGCTGTGCTAAGCGACCTCGTGCGGCGAAGCCTCGTCGAGTTCAACGCGGCGTCCGACCGCTACCGCCTGCACGACCTCGTCCGCCTCTTTGCTGCGGCAAAGTTGGAGGATGCGGACCGGCTGGCGGCCGAGGCCCGCCATGCCCTGCACTACGAGAAAGTCCTTCGCGCGGCGGACAATGCATACAAGCAAGGCGGCGAATCTGTCATGCGCGGGCTGGCAAAATTTGACCTCGAATGGCAGAACATCAAGGCGGGCCAGGAGTGGGCGGCGGCGCGCGCCGAGACGCACGAGACGGCCGCGCGCCTGGCCTGCGAGTATCCCGACGCGGGGGTCTATGTTCTTAGCCTCCGCCGGCACCCGCGGGAGCGGATTGGCTGGCTCGAGTCGGCCCTGGCCTTTCACCGCGAGATCGGCGATAGGCGGGGCGAAGGCGCCGTCCTCGGCAACCTGGGCAGCGCCTACGCCGACTTGGGCGAGACCCGCCGCGCGATTGAATATCACGAGAAGGCCCTGGCCATTGACCGCGAGATCGGCGACCGGCGCGGCGAAGGACAGGACCTCGGCAACCTGGGCAATGCTTACGCGGATCTGGGCGAAACCCGCCGCGCGATTGAGTATTACGAACAGGCCCTGGCGATTCACCGCGAGATCGTCGACCGGCGCGGCGAAGGAAAGGACCTCTGCAACCTGGGCAATGTCTACGCCGACCTGGGCGAAACCCGCCGTGCGATTGAATATTACGAACAGGCCCTGGAAATTGGCCGCGAGATCGGCGACCGGCGCGGCGAAGGACAGGACCTCGGCAACCTGGGCTTGGCCTACGCCGCTCTCGGCGAAACGCGCCGCGCGATTGAATATTACGAAAAGGCCTTGGCGATTGACCGCGAGATCGGCGATAGACGCAGCGAAGGAAACGCCCTCTGCAACATGGCCGACGAATACGTCAAACTCGGCGACGTCTCAAAGGCCGTCCCGATGGCCGAGACCGCCCTCAAGATCTTCGAGCAGATTGAGCATCCGAATGCCGAGAAGGTCCGCCGGGCGCTTAAGGAGTGGCGGAACGAGACGTGACGGCGGCGGGACGGAACGGCAGTGAAAGCGGTGCCCCATACGGGTTTCCGCTGCGCTTCAACAGGGGACCGCTACTTGAAAGCGGCTCCGCCGCGAAGGGCAACGGCGAACGGATTGGTGCACGTGCGGGGTGAGGACACCCCGCACGCAGCCTTTTTCGTGTGGCCGCGCGGCTCTTTCGGCAGGATGCGCGGGGGATAAACCCGCCCAACAGACGGTGGGTAAACCCTCCCAAAAGGCCGGCGGGTAAACCCTCCCAAGAGGCCGGCGGGTAAACCCCGGCGCTACGGCTGCCGTTTTGGCTCGGCGTCCACGTTCTGCGCGGTCGCCGCGGCGACCGCGCTAGCCGGAGAGGAGCGCGGCGGGTCAGTCCCGGCGCGGCGGGTCAGGAGACCCGCCGCGCTTGTTTCGGGGGATAAACCCGCCCAAGGGACCGGCGGGCAAGCCCCCGCGCTACGAACGAAGGGATGCTTGGCGCACCCATCACCCCAGAGCCGTCGCCTCGGGCAGAAATCGTTGCTACACCCGCTTGGGGGCAGATCCG
>Ga0307378_10005411_pt1 | contig 17799 bp, 31 predicted proteins | sample UN1MG_FD_202238 | JGI IMG/M metagenome (GOLD analysis project Ga0307378, IMG submission 202238) | Soil microbial communities from Risofladan, Vaasa, Finland - UN-1 | ecosystem: Environmental > Terrestrial > Soil > Coastal area > Acid sulfate soil | place: Finland: Risofladan, Vaasa | collected... | reverse complement strand
GGGTGCGGTAGAGGACGGCGTGGTGTCCCCACGGGTCCTTGATGCTCTGGGCGACGGCTTTGGCTTCCGCACGGTCATCGGAGAACAGGGAGACACGTACTAGATCTCCATCCTTGTTGGCTCGAAGGGTCTTGCCCAACCGTTTGCCGTTGTGAGCGATGACCGCGTTGGCGCAATCGAGGATGGGAGCCGTGCACCGGTAGTTCTCCTCGAGTTTCACGAGCTGAACCCCGGGACGTGCATTGAAGTCCATCATGCCGTCGGGGTTCGCCCCGCGCCATCCGTAGATCGATTGATCGTCATCACCGACCACGCAGATTTCGCCATTCGTAGAAAGCAGATCAACCATCTCCATCTGGATGGCGTTGGTGTCCTGGAATTCGTCCACCAAGACATGCTTGAATCGACGAAGAAGCCACTCGGCTTCGGTCCCCGCAGCATTGCGAAGAAGGCGGGTGGCGTTGACCAGAAGATCCGCGAAGTCCATCGCGTTACTTCGGAGCAACGCCTCCTCGTATCGAGCGAAGACCTCTTTCACGATCCGCTGCAAAGGACGCGGCACGATGGATTCGTCGTGTTCGACTTCTTTCGGCCCCTGGTCTTTCCCCTTCATCTGTTGGATGAAGTGGTGGAGCAGATTCTCGGTGACCTTCCTGCCCTTCGTATCCACGTCGGCAAGCAGAGCTCTGACGAGAGCTTTCTGGGAGCTATCGTCGTAGATCGTGAAGTTCTTCTTGTAGCCGACGAGATCACAGTGCATTCGGAGCATCCGCAATCCGGTCGCGTGGAAGGTCCCGATCCATGCCCCCTCGGGGATGCCCATCTTGGAAAGACGAGCTCGCATTTCCTTGGCCGCCTTGTTCGTGAACGTGACGGCGAGGATGCGCTTGGGATCGGTGCCTTCTTCGACGATATCCCCGATACGGTGGGTAATGACTCGAGTCTTACCGGTTCCCGCACCAGCGAGCACCAAGAGGCCACCCCCTCGGTGCTTCACGGCGTGGGCTTGTTCTTTGTTCAGGGACACGTCGTTCTTTATACGCTAGCGGTCGAACATTGCGGCGACTTGAGCCAGCGCCATCTGGGTCATTTTGTGCGTGGTCAGGAGGACCGCGAGGGTCTCCGGAGGGAGCACTACACCATCGAGAGTGATGGCTGGAGTCACCGAGCCGTCCTCGGGATTAACAACATGAATGCCCAGACCTTGAGCAGTCACGAAGGCGCTGGCGATGATCCCATCGTCCCAGTCGGCTTCGATCCGTTCTTTGACGTCAGGACGAAGAGTGACTTTGGCGCCGAGGTAGAGAGCAAAAGGGTCGTTGGTACTGGAATCGCTCATATCCCTCCTTGTACTCCTTAAATAGGCGAGCCCCCCAAGATGTAACCTCACGAGGGGGGCTCTGATGTTTCCGGGCTCAGGGTCTCTGATCCCGGCACTGATTTTCACGACAACGGCAGGTGCCAGCTCTTACGACGAAAATCCGCGTCTTGACGTTGGACCAGGCCCTCGTGTGTGTTCGGGAAGCTCAAGTCTTGCACTTGAGCGGGAGCGCGTCTCCGCTTCCCATTGGTGAGGGCCCAAGGAATCTAACCTTGATCTCGGACGGTGGTGTAGCTGATCAGAGAGATGTCGAGTTCCAGTGTGTTGTTGAGATTGGGAGATAACTTGAGCTTCATCTTGGTCTCCTTGTTTGGGACCAACCGGAGCATCTTTGCTCCGGCTGCGTATACCAATTCCGCCACCCCCGCATAAATGGTGCGGGGAGAAGGGATCGAACCTCCAAAAAGGTCCCAGAGACCGTTGTTTCAGATTTAGCTTGAGCTTGAGTTTGTCTCCCTATGGGAAATCTTGGCCTCCTTCTCGGCGCAGTTGGGGCAGTTGGTAGGCATTGAGCTTCCAGAATCACCCCAAGACATGTCGTCAGGATCGAAACTGTATTCCTCTTCATGGCCACACACGTCGCACTCGTACACTTCGACGTGATAGGTTTCTTTCCAAAGAAGAGGCATGAACACTACGCGTTCTTGAACACGAAGTCGAGGACCTTGCGGCCCACCTTCTGTTCGTTGACCTCCATCGAGTTGGCCTGTTCGCGAGCGAACTTCACCGCATCCTGAAGGATCCGAATACGGTCCAGCATGCGCTTCTTGTCCGGGCGCGGGAGAGCACCCGAGAACTTGATGGTGGTCCAGTGACCGATGATCACGTCTTCGGTGATGAGCTGCGTCTGTGCAGCGTGCTCCGGAGTCGCATCGTAGAGGACGATGGGCTTCTGGAGCTTTTTCGTCTTATGCGTCTTCACCGGCTCGCTCCGGAACAAACCGGAGTTGGGATCCAGTGACCACTGCTCGGCGGGATCGAGCTCCACGACCTTCGACACGAATGTGTGAAGATCCTTGAGCTCCTTCTCGAGGAACAGCATGTAAGTCACAGGCACGTTCTCGAGAAAGACTTCGCCGTCCACCATGACGTCCGCACGGGCCGAGCAGTTCGCCCAGTCCTTCGTGGCTGTCACGTCCATCAGGGTCGTGATTCGGTCCGTGACCTGCTCGATGACCTCAGACGCTTGGTGTTGGACGTGCTGGCGTTCGTCCGGGAAGCTTTCACCATCCGCGTCCTTGGGCACGAAGGTCTTGTGGTGTCCCGTCATGAGGACGGGCTTCTGGGTCGCTTGATGAAGGGCCGTGATCTCGGCGTAAAGTTGGGTCTTTTTGCCCTTCTCGATGGCGAGAATTTGGTTCAGTTTTGGCATCGTCTTATCTCTTTCAGTTTGAAGTTGAAGTTGAGTCAGGGCTTATACCCGGACCCCATGTTTTCACGAAGAGGTTTCTCCGTGAAGTTTCAGTTTCTCGGTGAGGTCCTTTCGGACCCGGCGCAGGAATTTGGCCTTCTCACGCCATTTGTGGCCCCAAGACGTGAGGTCCCGAATCCGACGTTCCAGCATCTCGATCTTATGATCCTTCTGGCGAATCTCGGTCTTGAGCGTGTGCTCGATGGCCTCAAGTCGGGGGTTGATTCCGAACATCAGGATGCCTCCTTCGTGGCCGGCGACGGGTTCTCAGTCTCCGACAGGATGACCATCTGGGAGTCCTCACGACGGAGGACAATACGTTTGCAGACAACCTCCTCCCAGAGTTCGTCGTCGTCCCACTGCTCGTCCGTGAGTTCGTCACCGTCGGTGGACGCTTCGAGCTCATGCTCGTACCTCCCGAGGGGCTTGAAGATCCGAGCATAAACCCCGACGCTGATCGTGCCGTCTTCGTGGAACTCGGGGTCGAGGTGCCCTCCGTATCCCTCATCCAAGGACGGGGACTCGAGGGCCGCCCACCCGGTGGTCGGATCGCTGAAGTCGAAAAACTTGAATTCGTAGGGGCCTCCCCACACGCAACCGTTAACAACGAGCGTGTTTCCATCAGGACTGAGCCAGTGGGCTGCCCAACAGAACTCGAATCCCTGGTACCCCCTGGCAGCCTTCCAGATCTTGTCGTTGTACTCGGCCCCAGTATCGAGGTTCGCGATCGTCTGGCCCATGTAGCTCCGGCCCGAGATCAGGTACTCGTCGCCGTCCTTCGTCACGATGCTGTGATGGAACGTCGAGTAATTCCGTTTCACATCCGCGACCTCGACCCCGTCCGACACGCGGTAGACGGTGCCTCGAGAGTAGCGCCAGTACCCTTTCCCTTGATCGTAGTAGCGTATGACCAGGCGGTAACGTCCCGACGGGGACAGCTCCTCTTTGGTGTCCTCGGCGACGAGCCGCGCGTCTTCCCATCGGTCGGTGTCGATCTTCGGCATCACTTTGTCCTTGATAGCTTGAATCAATCCCACGTCTCATCCTCCTCGTCGTCGTCGTCGTCGTCATCCCTACTTAGGTACCCGATGTGTCGCTCGATCTGTTCGATGACCTCGGGGTTGATGCCAGCTTCGGTGTACGTCTTTTTCCAGCCGTCGTACTCACGGAACCCGTCCCCCCAGGAATAGGGTTCGCCGACCATCACGTCGCACGGGTTCGAGTAGATGTACGTCCCGTTGTTCAACTTGAGATAAGGACGAGCGTGCAACGGGCTGTCTGCACAGCACCCACAGTTGCGATGGATCATCACGTCGGTCACGCGAGCGTTGGCCGACTTAGCCATGTAGCGGACGCGACCCCACCGATCCCGATCCGTTTCGAGATCCGGGAATTCCTCGCGCAAAGCCGCGATGGTCTCGAGCTCGCGCTGGGCTTTGGTCTGCCCTTTCCGCAGCGTTTCCATGTGTTGGTCAATCCCCATTAGTCCGTAACCTCCGTGACGACCCCGTAGATCGCGCTTGTCCAGCCGTTCGTACCCCCTCGATTGTTGCCAATCAGGTACTGGCGTTTCTCTCCGTGCCCCTGAATGGCTTTGACCAGGTGGATGTAGACGTTCCCTTTGCAGCGACACAGAACTGCGTCGCCGATCTTGGGCTCGAGACTGGGATCGAGCGTGACCAACTGTCCGCTCTCGATCCGTCCACGCATCGACCCCCCATGGGGTCGACATTGGGAGGTCTTGCCTCCTCGCAACTCTGCGATACTTCGGTCAGCCCAAGACATGTTCCACCTCCTCTCGGAGCGAATCGACGCGGATGAGGCCATCGAAGGATTTGATGAAACCATCCCAACAGTACTCGGAAGCGATGGAACGGCCTCCCTGTCCATGCCCTTCCTGGCGTCCTTTCGCGAGAGCATCCTGGATTTCCTGAGCGAACGCAGTCGCCTCGACAATTCCTTCTTCCGTCACGGGATAGATTTCTTTGATTTTGCGACAGCCGTTGTCGCCGGCCCCGGAGTTGTACTGGTAGATCGTAAATCGAACCTCGATCTTGCTTTCTGTTCTCATGGTCATGTTGTGTCCTTGGAGCGCCCGAGGAGAATCGAACTCCCGACCTTCTGGTTGCTTAAACAGTTGCTCTGCCTCTGAGCTACGGGCGCATTGGTATCCGGGCCTCTCACCCCGGAGTCTGGACCTACTTTCAACGCCATTGGTCGTTGGCTCCACTCGACACCGGTAGGTGAACCATACCTGGGGTTCAGCTTCTGTGCGCCGCTGTCGAGCCAGTCACACAGAATGGTACCCGCCGCCGGATTCGAACCAGACGACCTTCTCCGTTTGACGGGAGATGCTCTACCAACTGAGCTAGGCGGGTATATGTTGAAGATGGACATGAGGAATTTCGTTGGCGGGCGCCGCTGGATTTGAACCGAACGACCTTCTCCGTTTGACGGGAGACGCTCTACCCCTGAGCTACGCGCCCATGATGTCGCCGGTGAAGGCGACAGGATTGGACTAGGCCGCTTCTTCGACCTCGTACCGGGGAGCAATCCTCTCAGCGACTTCCTGACAGTAGTCGGCATCGGGGAGGTGGTGTCGACCACGGGCCCACGCACGGAGGATGCACAGCTCCGTAGCCTGTCGCTTGAGAGAGATCAGTTCGTACTGGGCGTTCGCCATCGGCTTGGTCCAGGTGGAACGGAGCTCCTTCTTGACCGCGCGTATGTGCTCTTCGAGTTCACGACGGTCTTGCTTGAGTTGAGGGATGTTGATGTTCATGTGTTTGTCCTTTTCATCTGAGCAGCGGCAACCCGCTGGTCACTTTTTTGAGTTGTGCCCGGTCAGCGACGGGCAGGATGCCAATCGCCATCAGGGCGTTGTTCCACGGTGCGTCCGGTTCTCGGATCGCCACGTGTGGAATTGCGTGTCGCCGCAGCTTGTCCTCCAAGAACACGAGGTGAGCCTCGCTCTTGGCGGCCAACGCCACGGCAAATGTGTTTGGAGGAAGTTCTCCCTGGACACTCTCGCCAGCAGCATGAATGAGCTGCGCAGCCAAAGTTCCGAGCGGGAGATCTTCCCTCAGAATGCAGTAGTGGGTGAGCTGTTGGCGGGCGCTACGGGTCTCGAACCCGCTTGTTCCCGGGGTGCTTATTCCCAGGTCCCCTCCAGAGGGGAGTGCCCAAATGTTTGCGAAGAACCTTCGCAGGGCCGTTGTGGCCGTGCTCCAGGCTCCTTCACTGTGGCCCTTTCTCCGGGTGGGCCGTCCGAGGCTGTCAAGCTCGTGATTGCATGAGCCACATCCTAGAGACGCCCCCAGAACCCGTCAAGGGCGTTCTGGCGATTTTCTTTTCGCGGGCTTTGCGCAAGCTGTGTAAAACGAGACTCAGGTCCGTGTAACACCTGGAGAAACGAACCATGAAGCTCAAAGTCTACCACGCGAAGCAGCCAAACTTTCGGGACGATATCCCCGTCGACTTCGACGACGACAAGTTCGATCTCGTCGCCGAGGTCGAAGTCGAGGAGTTCGGCGAGGTCTTCTTCCTGACCAACCATGTCGACTACGCCTGGTGGGAAAACGAAAGCGTCACCTGCATCAAGCAGTCACGCTCAACCTCCATCGGCGATGTCGTCGTCGCACCGGATGGTCAAAAGTTCCGTTGCCTCGGCTCCGGCTGGGGCACTTTCTAGGAAGGACCACCAACATGGAATGGACTTTTCCGATGGTCATCCACACGGAGTTCGGTGGGTTTCATCTAACTGAGGAGATTATCCGCCGTCTCACCGAGCGCGGATGCGACTGGGTTTCAGAATGCGTGAAAACGAGCGGAAGTTACCCGCTATGGTTTTTGCCCTACGGCGATGGGAGGGACGATCTGCGCAAGGATGAAAACCTCGTCGCGGTCATCCAAGAGCTCACCGAGGAATGCGACTCGAGAAGTGAACCCCTCAAAACTTGGCGTGAACGTGCCGAACTTCGCAGGGACGTGCTCGCAAACCTCAAAGTGGTCGAAGTCCGCGTGGTCATCGAAATCGAGGAACACGATGGCAAAGAAAGCGTTCGCGTGACTGGCGGAACATGGTGATCGTCGCGTACCTGTCCGAAGTTCGCAGGTAAGTAAAGGGGGGACGGCAAAGGTAGTTCTCCTATGCTTCACTGATAGTGTGGAACGTAAAGGAAAGTACTCGAAAGGACGGCAGAAAATTACTCAGCCGGTCACTCGAGTACCGCCTGAAGCGCTCCGGGAACCTGATCCGGAGTTTGTTAGGGAAGTCGATGTTGCCGTCAAGAAACTCGACAAAGACCGGTTCGTTTTCCGGAAAACAACGGGCTGGCTCCTCGCGGCCCTCATCCTCATCAGTCTCACGGCGGTAACATACGCTGGGACAAGTATTGTTACCCGTGAGCACCAATTCGATCATGTTCGGGAACAAGTCCGTGAGCTCCACAAAGAGAGCGCCGGATGCAAAGAAAAGCATCAGCAAGTCGAACACCGCCTCGTCGAGATCGAGACACAGCTCGAGAACCTTCAGGAATAGCCAGTGCAACTCGATTGGATCACGGACCCTCACCTAGATCACCTTTCTTCCCAGGAAGAGCTGATCAAATTCATCAAAAAACTGAATGAGAGGAACTCCGACGGGCTCCTGATCACGGGTGACATCGCCGAAGCCAAAACGATCTACGACTACCTAGGCATCCTGTCAGGCGCGTACCAACGACCCATCTATTTCGTCCTCGGCAACCACGACTACTATGGCGCCTGGATGAAGGAGACTCGCGACTCCGTCCGTCAGGTCTGCGGTGCAGTGCCCAAAGGCATCCTGAACTGGATGGATGAAAGCGGCCCTATCATGCTCAACAGGAAGACCGCCATCCTTGGGCACGGCGGCTTCTACGATGGGCAAGAAGGGGAGCCGGGGCTTGAATTGGGGATGACCGATTTCTACCTACCCTGTGGCGTGAACGACCTGATCCAGGCTTTTGGGAGGGGCTCACGACACCTGTTCGATAAACTTTTGGAGTTTGGGACTGAGTGCGCCGACGTCATCACCCAGCAAGTCGAGACTGCACTCAACCATGGGGCTCGTCGGATCATCGTCGTCACCCACGTTCCTCCTTTTCTTGAAGCCAGCTATTTCCGCGGGCGCCCCTCCGAACCTTCGCATGCTCCGTTCTATGTAAACCGTACCCTCGGGAACGCGTTGCTCGAGATCGCTAAGGCCAACCCCAAGGTTCAGTTCGAGGTCTTCGCTGGCCATACGCACGGAGGCCGGGAGTACCAGGCTCGACAGAATCTCAATGTCCGTGTGGGATCGGCCTACTACACACGGCAACCGATATTCCAACAACCGATCGAAATCGAAGCCTAGCCCTTGTCGATGCGTTCCCACTCACCAGTGGGTTTCTTGCGCCATACCCCCGTGTCGCCCTCGTCGTCCCGGTCTTCCCACTCGGGGTTGGGGTCGGGCCCATCGAGAGCCTTGTGCACGTCCTCGGGATCCAGATCGATGGTCGTTGCATTTGGATCGATGTCGTTATCCTCGTCCTCGATACGATAGCCAGCCTTGATAACGTGCCCTTCGCTTCGTGCAACCCGGTCCACGATGAAGAGATCGAGACCGAACATCCGAGCGAGCTGGTGAAGAGTGTGACGTTCTTCAAGCGCATCCCAGGAACGCAGCTCGGCTACGAGCGCGTTGATATTCTCCTGAGTTACGACAAAGTCGGACATCACCCCTCCATACAAGGATGGCCCATGCACGCAGTAGTGACACGCGGCAAATATGACACCGCCAACTTCGCGGGGACACCTCCCACGCAACGCTGGCGGCGCAAATTTACCCGGTTGCAGTTGCTTACGGGGTTGGCGCGAGCATCGCCTTGTCCTTCCAGTACAAGACCGATTCCCGCAGGGCACTTTCAAACTTTTCGGGAGACATCTCGGTTGCAGTTCCCCCATCGAGCTCGAAGTGGTTGGCGATGAGTGTGTCGGGATGAATGGGCTGCGGCTCTTCCGTGATGCGCCCATTCACGCTGATGATGTCCCAGTCAGCGCCAGTGCACTCTTCACCGTTCTTTTCGAGCGTCTCGCGCTTGTACAGCACGATGTCCACGGCAACGCACCGCCGCTTGCCGGCCTCCGGGTTGGGACTCCAGCCGTTCGGATCAGCGCCCCTCTCGATGGCCCCCGGGCCCGGGTAGATCCTGGGCTCCCTGTGGACCCTCAGCGTCTTCCTGGGCTCTTCTCCAGCTCGCCGTGCCTCGTAGGCCCCCACGAGCTTGTCGCCCTCCTTGAGGCGTGTGACGCCCGTGTGGAAGTGCTCAGGAGGCACCGGCACCAGGATGACACCACCCCCCTGGTGGTAGCTGCCACCGGCCTCGGCGAAATGCGCCTCGACCAAGGCCACGATCTTGGCCCAGGACTGGGCTTCCGTCACATCAGGGCTCCCGTCGTCGAAATGCGTGAACTCGCTCTCAGCGGTCTGCCGGAGCACGAAAGGGTTGACGCCAATGGTAGGGGTCTTGTTGCTGTCGGTCATGTGTTCTGTCTCCTGTTGGGTTCACTCTGTAGACGGAAAAAGCTGACAGGACCTGACATCTTATCGTGAAGTTTTTTCAAAGCCCTCGTCAGCGGCCCCTCCAGGAGCAAGCACGGGAGGCACGCGCTTTTTACACAAAAGGTCCCGACCACGAAGGGGAGGGCTCTCTAGCACCCCTCTGCCGGGACTTCGCGTGTTTCATGGAAGAACAACGGGTACCAAACCAGACCCGGGAAAGGTGGCCCAAGTCTTTCCTCTCCGTCACCGGGATCTCCCCGGGCACCATGCACGAAGCTGTCCCCGAAGGGACAGCTCATTCTACACCGTCGGTCTCGAGTTCGCTCTGCCTGGCAGCGATCAACTCGTTCAGTTGCCCCTCGAGATCGGTGTTGACCTTCGAAATATATTCTTTGCGCTCGTCTTCTGAAGCTCCGTTGAACCCCGGAAGCACCTTAGTCATCAAGTCGTGAAGGGCATCTCCCATTGATGGCCCGCGGCCCGTGGGTTCGAGGAGCGTTCCGACAATGTTGAAAAAACTGGGAGAGGGCGACTGGATGATCTTCCAGTCGTCACCCTTTTTGCGAGGGAGCTCGAACACGATGAGGCCGAGGACGTTCGTCACAATCGGAAAAGACCGACCATCACGTCGGATACTGTATTTTCTTACGAGCTTCCACATCGACAAGACCGACATCAGCATCACGATGCAGTTGATCGCGTTCACGTAAGCGATCCAGCTCCCCGTGTTTGGCGTCGTGAAAGCCCACGTCCAAACAAGAACAGCCAGCACCGTCATGAGCGACGCATGAAAGATAGTTTTTCTGCGATCCGCGGAGTATCCCGCACGCTCTTTGTCGCTGAGGGGGAAACGGACCATGGCTTTCGTTATACCCGAGACGGAGGGCTCAGTACGCGTAGTGGCCTTTGCCCTTCGGTTCGGGTAAGCCACAGCGTTTCACGAGATCAAGGTTCTGATCCCGGTGCGTCAGCTCGGAGAACACCCGCCACCCGTCATCGAACGTAATTCGGTCCTTGGCCTCGAAGGTTGATTGCGACAACGGCAGATGCTGCATCGAGATGACCACGATCAGGTCGGGCACCGTCTCCTCTTCAGTGCCCGGGAAAAGTGACGGCTTCTCTGGCTCATGGATTCCGAGGCCCACTCCGAAGCCGAACTCCGTGCTGTACATACAGATCGGGAGGTTGAGCTTGAGCACGATCTCGAAGACACGGGTGAGCTCGTCATCGGTGATCCTCTCGTATTTCGCGTAGGTCTTCGTCCGTTTCCCCGAAGACCCGTTGTAGTACTCGGTCTCTTCTTTGCGTTCCCAAAGTCGGGGATCAAGGCTGCGAAGCCACTCTAGGTCCTGTTCCTGCTCGGCCATCACCTATTGTACTCCCAACTTTTCACAAAACGTCTCGTGAAAAGTTGGTTAGAAGGGAGCTACGATTGGTTTTTTCGTCCCAACGCCAAATACCGGGCCCGGTGACTGCACTCCGAACCCTGGGCCACGGCCTCAAGATCCTCGGCAATCTGCGCCGCCAGCTCAACCTTCTTCTGTTCGAGCTGTGCCTCCGTATAACGCCCCTGCACATAATCCCCCCCACGTAAGCCACTTTCAAGGTGCTCGACACCAACGTCGATCCTCGCCTGCGAGCTCGACAACTTTTTGACGTGAGAAGTGATTCGGAAACGCTTTGGATCAGGGGGCTCAGCCATGACCAATCCATCCTACCCCCTCGACACCGGGAAGAGTACAAGGGGTGATGGAAAACTCTCGTGACGAACGCTTCAACCGACGTTGGGAAGACGGCGTCCCCCACGACCCCCGTACCCTCCAGCTCTTCGAGGCCATCGTCGACCTCGATTTCCGACTCAACTCCGACTACTTCTGCTGGAAACGGGGAGGCGACGGCGACAATGGTGAGATTTTTATGTTCGTTCTCGACGAGGTTCTCCAGCGCCGCGACGAGAGCAGCCAGACCCTGGCGGATCAGCTCAACGAGGTCGGTGCCCAGATCCGACTCGAACCTGGATCGAACCGGGAGATCCTGGTCGTCCCCGATGCCATCGTGAATCTCGACACCGTGACCCTGGCGGGACAGAAAGTCCGCTGGTCAAACAAAGAGAAGAAGTGGATGCCATCCAAGCAGTTGGCGACCTAAGACGAACACGATCGAAGGGCCTGCTCCTTCTCCACGAGTGCCTCCTCCTCGAACTCCATCAATTGAGCGGCCCTCTGCTCAACCTTCGCCTTGTCTGTGATCCCCTCGAGCTCTGCGATCCGGACACAGGTCCGAGCTTTTCGCTGGAGCTGCTGCGGAGACGGTGGCCCCTTCTGAGCCCTCGGTGGTGTCTCTTCATCGACACCGAGGAGCACGTCCATCATGTCTTCCTGGGCATCATCCCACGCGTCTCGGGCTTCTTCCGAGACTTCGAAATCGCGCGCCAACCGATTCCCAGTCTTGATCAGCTTGAGAATGGACGCCTTGAGCTCCGGGGTCATGCCCCCACTGTACCGAGATCAGCAGTCGAACCAGTAGACGAGTCGAATGTCCTGGGGGTCCCCACCGAGTTTTTCGATCTGAGGGAGGGTCTGATTCAGGAACCCCCCGCACGCCTTCTCCATCGGCTCAAACCATTCGACCATCGTGACGTAGGTCGTTTTGTCGTCAGCGGCCATCCAGAATTTCACGTCCGGTTTCTCCGGACGCGCAAACTCGATCAGCGTGCCGTCCTCGAAGAGTTTGTCCATTTCCTCGTTCGAGACTTTTTTGACGTTGGTGCCTCCGACGCCTCCGGCGTATCCGATCCAATCGCCCTTATCCTTGAAGTGCCGGTACTCGTTCGCGTCCATCCAACCCGACTGGGGAAGGAGAGTCCCCCAGTTGTAGGCTTTGAGCTCCGCCAACGTCACATACGAATGGGAGTGACTGTCCCAACGGCTCCGACCGATCCTGTCGTCAGTGTCGAGAAATTCGATGGGGGAATCCTTGGGGATTCCACGATGCTCCCACGGAGAATCAACCTGACCACGAACGCCAGCGAGTAGCCCGAACAGTCGATAGTTCCGGTTCGAGTACCAGGCCCATCCCGGCATGTTGTCGGGACCATACGCTCGGCCCCTGTGCTCACCATGAAGCTGTTCCGCCAACTCCGGCGCCGGAAACATGAGCTCCCACTTGCCGTCGGCGTTCCGCTTCTCTACGAAAAGATCGATGTCAGATCCCATGGTGCCTCACAGTACCGCGTCCCGATCCTTGAGGACCGTTCCGTCCTCCAGCACCACACGATCCGCTGCCCTCAAATCGTTCAGGTCCACGGCTGGCCACCAGTTTCCGTCCTCGTGCTGAACCATCGTGAACGTCTTGGTGCGTCCACCGAAGTACACTCCGGTTGCTTCCTGTCTCGGTCTACGCATCAGTACCTCCCGTACCCCTGATTGTAGGAGACCGTGAACGTGCTGACGAACCAACTGCCCAACCTGAAAATCGGTGAGCGTCTCGAGCATCCTCTCGTCCTTCACGCCGATGAGGTCCAGCAGGTCCAGCTTCAGACCCTTGTACGGTGCGTTCTCGTCTTCAAACATCATCCTCTCCTCCAACATCTTTCGCTCGGTTTCCTTGGCCGCACGGAGCTTCGCTCGAGTTTCTGGTGACGGCCACAGAAACACAATCACCGCAAAAAAAAGGAGCGTGACCGGGGCAATCACCGTGCCCCCGCTGACCGCAAAAAGCAGCGCGTAGACCACAAGATTCAAAAACGTGACGCGCCGGAAATGAGCGAAAGTCGGCATCCCGTCTGCGAGCTTTTTCAGGACATGGAGCGCGAAAGATCCCTCCTTGCGAAAGAAGGCGCTCACCATGGCGCGATGAACTCGGTAGTAAAAGTACGGCTGCACGAGCCCCATCAGCCATCCCGTGTGGGAGAGCCAAGGCTTCTTAGTCTCACGCACGGCGAGCTGATTGTCGTGGCTGTCCAGGGGGACGACTCCGTACCTTCCCATCATGCCCCCCTTGTACCCCTACGATCCGGCCCCATTTCCACGGGGGATCGCACGGACTACCTACGGCTGCTCGGCCGGAGATGCGGGTTCCGCGACTTGATCCTCCTTCGCTTTGTTGTGCCCCTTGGGGAACCAGCAATCCGCGATGCAAGCCGTCCCTTCCTTGAAAACCAGTTTGCCACCGGAAGCCCACGTCTGGTCCGATGTACGGGAAAGGGACCTCCCGTCGTCCACCTTCCGCTGCTTCGTGTTGCGCTTGGAGATCATTCGTTTGCGTCGGTCCATTTCTCTTTATACCCGTTCGTGAAGTTCCTGTGGGTACAAACCACACCATGGGAGTTTCAGCATCCGCGTCCGTGTTCGTCGGTTTCGAGGTCGCCCACAGCGATTTCTGGTCGACCACTACCACGACCTCCAAGCAACCCGAATGCCCCAACGGACACCCGGGGCCCGACGGCAAGTTCTGCCAGGACTGCGGCAAGAAGATCCAGATCCAAAAGGTCACCAAACCTGTCCCGACTTCCAGGTTCAAGGCGTTCGTGGATGCCTACAACAAGACCGCCGCGTACAAACCGGACTACGAAGAGCTGTTCAGCCCCGATCCCGACATGCACCCGGAAGAAGCCGTGGACAGGTCCGCCTTCCGCGGTCTCGACTACGAATGCGTCGATGCCATCGACGGAGGCGACCACGACAAGGAGCACCTGGCCTTCGGCAAAAAACTCCTCGGGGTCTCCGACATCTGCGGACGCTCCAGCGGATCGGACAACTCCGTCGGTATCGACGAAATCCAGAAGCTCGTCGCCGAAGTCGTGAAGGTTCGTGATGCTCTCGGAGTCGACCGTCCCGTGAAAATCTACCTCACCGCCTACTGTAGCTACTGAGTCTATCGACCTTTCACCAGTATGAGTCCTCGTCGGAAAAACGCCATCGAGCTCTGCCAGGAACGAAAATTCTTCATCGGTGACATCCTGGTCTCCGAACATTGGAAAAAGCCACGGCTCATCGTCGCTTTCGAACGAACCGCCGTGCTCTACAAAGTCGGTGAAGTGCTGGAGGCCATGGGTACGATGCCCGAGGACGTGCACAAACAACTGGGTCTCCCCCCAGAAAAAGATGACTGATGGCTCCCATCGAACTCGAAGCTTCAAAAAAACCCACCCACGATGTGGATCATCACGAGGGGGATGAAGACGAGTATTTCATGCTCCCCGAAGCCGTCATCTCCCTGGATGCCGGCGGCGCCAAAATCACCGTCAAGGCTACCGGGGAGACCGCCGTCCACGATGTCCAAATCTTGATCGACAAGGCCATCGAAGCCGTCTCCAAGCTCCAAACTCAGATGCAGTAGAAACTACTGCCTGAGACGGACAACCTCAGCTCCATTTCGACCAAACCCAGCCATCCTGGCTGCGTCGGTGGATCTTGATGGGCCGCTCCCCACGCCCCATCCCGTACTCGATGAAGATGGAACCCACAGCGGCCTTCAGAGCGACCGCAGGGCTGTCGGACCCGAGGTAGATGTCGAGCTGCTTGTCCCCATCCTGAACCGTCACGAAGGGCCTCGTGACGCCTCCAGGGTTGTGCATGATGATCCGTCCGTCGACCGCATCATCATCTCCACGGTTACCAGGCTCGAGACTGACGTTGCCCCCATCCGCGGAACCGTCGGAGTCTTCCTTCTTCTCGGAGAATGAGAAGTGGTCCATGAGATATCGAAGTTTCTCGATCTCCTGATCGGTGAGCTCGTTTGCCATGAACCACCCTACTCAGTCCCCCGTGAGGGGGCCCCGCGAAATTCTGGAGCACATTTTCACGACCCCGCGTTTTTGGCTGGGTTATTTTCAGGTCCCAAAAAAACGGGTATAAGGGGTGAAGGCATCGGGAGTGCCTACCGCTCGCCCCTCTAATCCAGGGATGGTGAAACCCCCGAACCCTGGTGTCCTCCTGGTCATTGACCTTCATCTGGGGCCCAGACCCGCAACGCGAGCACGGAGATCTACAACAGGAGCCCCTAACCCGAAGGAACACGATCATGAGCTCCAACAACAATTCATCCGCCGTCCTGAAAACCCAAGCCAAAGCCCTCCGAAAAGCCTTCGCCGAACGGGGGATCGCACTGAGCCATTCGGAATCGCTCGAGACCATCGCGAAAATCCAGGGGTTCAAAAACTGGAATACGGCTTCCGCCTGTGCCTCCCATCCGCCGACACCGGAACCCGAAGAGGTCGACATCCTCTCGTTCTTCACCGACGATGCCCCTTCGGAGCAACCCACGACCCAGGACTTGTGGCAAGTCCCCGAGTTCCGGTCGAAACTGCTCGCAGACGCAAAACAGTACGTCTGGGACAACGGAGACGATGGCGTGTCGTGCCCCTGCTGCGGTCTCTACTTCAAAAAGTACCACCGACCCTTCAACAAAGGCATGGCGCGGTACCTCGTCGAAATCGTCACCGAGTTTGAGCAAACCGGCGACTGGATCGATGTCCGCAAACTCCCCATCTACAAATCCAAGACCCAACGCGGGGACTACGGCTACCTGCGAAAACACTGGCCCTTCCTGGTCCCAGCCCCCAACGACGATCCACGCTACAAAGGCTCGGGCTTCTGGAAACCCAACACCGATGCCGTCAACTTCGTCCACGGTCGCACCACCATCAAATCCCATGTCTGGCACATCCGAGATACCGTGCTCGGCCACGACGGCAACGACATCCGAATTCACGAAGCGACCGATTTCGACGTTCGAGACCTCATGTCCAAAGGCGCCTGGTGGGTGACACCGTGAAACTCGAAGAACTACTCGACGAAATCGGGAACCACCTGGATGCCCACCCCGAACACCAAAAACAGATCGACGAGTTCGTCGCCGGCTACTTCTTGGCCCCCATCCCGCCGTTGCCCAAGGGCGCCCAGATCTTCTTGAAAGCACAAGGCTGGTACGAAGAACTTCGGGAGTACGGGAAAGGACGCATCGTCATGTCCGCCGACGATGGACCTCGACGCCTCCTGGGCTACGCGATCATGGATAACCCAAACTCCGAGCCCGGAACGGTCTTCATGATTCGCCTCCCGAAGTTCAAGGAAGCGCCCGAAGCCTTCCGTGAAATGTTCAACACTCCGTCGAAACGGGCGAAGTTCGCTAGTCTCCTGGAGAAAGGGACGGCTCCCGCTTTTCCAACGACCTAATCGTCGAAGTCGATCGCCTGTCCACCTTCGAGCGCACCGGACTTCCACAGCCATACGGTCAGTGGAATCGAGACCATGAAGAACACGACGTAGGCGCTCCAGAAGACAATCCGTAGCGGCCACGCCCACCATGAGTCTTTGTGCGGCCCAGGGACCAAAGGCTCGAGTTCGTCGAACTTGGGAAGCTGGATCTCACGCATGTCCTGGAGACGAACCCAGAGCATCCATGAGAGGACGCCGAACATAACGAAGCACCAGCCCGCGAGCTGAAAAAGAAGGAAGCGCAAGAGAAAATCAGTCATCAGCCCACCCCCTCCCACAACGGTAAATCCAGCCAGCTCTCTTCAACGTGTCCCCGCGCCCATTCCTCCATCTGGAAACCCACCGGATCGTCAATGAAATCAGGATGCGACTGTGCCGAGCTCTCGTTCGTACACACGAGGTAAGGCTGCCCTCCTCGAGTGAACGTCACGAACCGATGAACCTCCCGCATGTCCGGGTTCGCTACGAGATACTGACGGAGGGTTTCTGGGCTCGTCATTCGGAAAGTTCCTGAAGAGTAATGGCAACGGTCAACTCCTCCCGGAGTCTCGTGACCTCTTCTTGATCCTGAATCCTCTCGGCCTCCGCGAGACGTTTCCGTAGACCGTCCACGTACTGGTCGAACTCCGTTTCAGCTTCCGCTGGTGATATGGGATCAGGCATCAGGGTACGTGCAACAGTGAGGTCGAGTGCCTACCAGAGAATTCCGGCTCCCCCGTTATACGCAACCCAAAGAGTCATCCCCTCACAGGGGCTCTTCTCGACCGTTTCGTGCAGCTTGGCGGGACTAGCCGCTGATCCCCGCGCTCGGTCATGTCACCGTCCTCTTCCGATTCTTGCAATGCCACCACCAATCCCCCACGTAGATCCGCACGAGCCATGGTGACAAAGCAACAAGGGCCAGCCAACCCAATAGACATCCACCGGCTCGGGTAAGAAATCCCATCTACGACCCTACCTTACCAGGCTCTCCTTCTCGGAGCTTCCTCGATGCGTCCAATACCGCTCGGACTTCATCGGGTTTGTACCGGGCCCGGAACTCCTCATCCGCACGGTCAGCTTCCGCCTGTTGAAGCTCCCGCAACCGAACCGTCAGGGCTTCGCGCTTGACTGGATCCTTCTCCGCTTCGATCTCACCGTACAACCGGGCGATCTTCCCATCCCCGGAAGGCTCCAGTGCCAACCGAGCTTTCTCATCACGGGCCCCCACGAAATCCGCACCACA
>Ga0307378_10005409_pt1 | contig 17804 bp, 13 predicted proteins | sample UN1MG_FD_202238 | JGI IMG/M metagenome (GOLD analysis project Ga0307378, IMG submission 202238) | Soil microbial communities from Risofladan, Vaasa, Finland - UN-1 | ecosystem: Environmental > Terrestrial > Soil > Coastal area > Acid sulfate soil | place: Finland: Risofladan, Vaasa | collected... | reverse complement strand
GACGAAGCGGTGCGTCTCGGGGTCATTGCCCGGCCAGTGCGACTTGACCCAAAACTCGATCGTGCCTTCCGGGGGATGGAAGTTGCCGTCGCCGGCGACGAACGAGATCCCCTCGCGTGCCGCCAGGTCGACGCCGCCGCCGAATCGGCCGCCCTGCGAGCCGGTGGTGGTGACCCGCGTGTCGGCCGTCGCCGAGCCGATCGCGTAGTCGGCATCCACCGACCGATCGAATTGGGCCAACAGCAGCGTGTCGCGGTCGGGCACCGGCTGGGCCAACGCGGCGATAGGAGTCAGGCTCAACAAGGCAATCAGCCAGGCCAACCAGCACGGCCCATTGGCCGCCTTGCCGTCAAAATGAGTCTCGCATCGCAGCATCATCGTTCCCCTCTTGCCATCGAACGTCCCCTCACGTGTCCGATATCTTCCGTCCGCATCATAGCCGCGATCACCCGCGTACGCCAGTTTCCACCGACTGCCGAGCGGCTTCGTGCAAGAAGCAACAAGCCCCCGCGATTCCCGAAGAATGCGGGGGCTTACGAACCTATACAGGGGTTTATGTGGGCGGCACTGGACTCGAACCAGCGACTTCTACCGTGTGAGGATAGCGCTCTAACCGACTGAGCTAGCCGCCCCCGTTTGGGCTTATCTGTCCGGTTCGCCGTTGCGACCGGGATGGGCTGGTGGGCCGTTCAGGCTTGGCCCGCCTCGGCCTTGGGTTCCTCGGCCGACGCGAGTTGGGACTCGTCAGCCGATCCTGCCTCGGGTTGATCCGTGGTCTCGCCCCCCGGCTGGTCGGCCGATTCCGCCTTGGGCTCGGCCGTGGGGGGCTCGAACTTGGGGGCCGTCGCTTCGTCGTGGTCGTCGACGTCCTCGTGACCGGGGGGCGTGCTGGAAGAGGAGGATGCGGAGTCGAGATCGTCTTCGAGCCCACGAACGCCCTTCTTGAACTCGATGATCCCTTTTCCCAGCGAACGCCCCACCTCCGGGAGCCGCTTTCCGAACAACAGCACGGCAATCAGGAGGATGATCACCATCTCCATCGGGCCGGGCGAAAAGAAACCGAACAGAACGTCCATCAGGTTTACCTCTCAGGAGTATCTTGCCGCGCAACGACCGGCGCAGTGCGTATCGCCCAGCTTGGACTCGGATCGCTGAACCGAGCGGCGAGCCAACCTGTCCGTCTCCGTCAAACCGCGCTTCCGAAGCAGCCGATCGAACGGGGGCCCGCGAGCGTCGATGCGTGCTTGGCCGTCAGGCTATTCTTCCTTCTTGGCGCTGCCAGCCTTTTCGACGTCGTCCTCGATCCCTTGAATCCCCTTCTTGAACTCCACCACGCCGCGGCCGAGGGACCGCATCACGCTGGGGAGGCGATTGCCGAACAATAGGAGGATGATGGCCGCGACGATCAACATCTCAAGCGGCCCGGGCATTCCGAACATGACAGCAAGTGGGGCAAACATTGTCATACCCTCGTGGGATTGAGAACGGGATGGGCTTACCGGCCGGGGCTCACTGTGCCCGCTGGCGATTGCCCCGGCCTCGCCTCGGCCCCATCTGCTTTGGCGCGTACTTCAAGGCGGGAAACTCTTCACCCATCAATTCTACTGGGCCGGACCGGTGTGTCAAACGGTTCCCAACCGGGCGGTAGTCCCAGGGTGCCCGATCGGGGGAGCCCTGAAGACTAGCGGGGCGGGGCCTCAGACCGAGGCGAGAGGTCAGTGGTCAGGGTTCAGGGTTCAGGATTTACGTGTATACGTGGAACTCCAAGTCCTGAACCCCGCCCCTGAACCCCACAAACTTGACTCATTTGCAGCGAATGTGCGAAGCCAAGTGCCCTAGCGGATCGGACGGCGGGGGGCGGATGCCTCGAGGTAGAGCGGCAGGAATCGGTAGTAGACCTCCAGACAGAGGGTCGCAATCGCGGTGCTGTAGACGCGACCGCCATAGCCGCCCCAGACCGTGTCGGGATCCCAACTGCCGGCTTGCGGGCCCGATTTGCGTTGATTGGCGGTCAGCGTTCGCCCGAGGGCGGCGTTCCACCGATGCCAGTGCGTACCCTGAAGGTAGTACATCCCAAGGGTGCCATAATACCAGTAATAGAGGTTCTTGGGCCCGTCGCCCGGCAGCTCGCCCATCAGGTAGTCTGCCGCCTCCTTGGCGGCCGGATTGGCGGGGGTCATTCCCAGGAACGTACGGCAGACGAGGGCCTCGGCGGTCATGGCCCGGCTGGGGGCTTCAACAGGCCGGTAGCCAGCCAACCCCCCGTATTGCCCGGAAGAGGCCTCGTCCAGGTACTTCAGCGCCCCTTGTCGGGCCTCTGCCGGGATGGGGATTCCGGCCAGCTCGGCGCTTCTCAGCGCCATCAACTGCCATCCGAGCTGGCTGGTGTCACCGGGATCACCAGGGTTGTATCGCCACCCGCCTCCAGTGGGGTCCTGGGCGGTGAGTGTGTAGCCGACCGCCCGCTCGACCGGTCGCCTCAGGCCCGGATCTCCCGTCATCCCGTAGGCTTCGCTCATCGCGCAGGCAGCCATGGCGTGGCAGTACATGTAGGCGTACGTGGTTGCCTTTCCGCCGAGGTTTCCGTCGGCTCGTTGCACGCGGATCAGGTATTCCAGCCCGCGGCGGACATTGTCCTGGTAGAGGCCGTCCTGGTGGGTGTGCCCGGATGCGAGAAAGGCCAGCAGGGCCAGGCCCGTCAGCCCGGTGTCGGCTTGGCTCCCCGCACCCTGACGGTCTCGCCCGGCGACGAGCAACTCACGTCCTGCGCTGTGCGTGCGTGCGTCCCAATGTCCGTCCGTTGCCTGGGTCTTGGCCAACCAGGCCAGAGCCGCCTTGACGGCCTCCTCGGTCTGGGGGGTAGCCCCGCGGGCTTGGGCGAGCCTGGAGCGATCCGGTGCCACACGGAGCCGGTAGATGGCCGGCAGTTGATTCTCCACCGAGCGGCGACGGCTGAGGGGAAGCACGGGAGGGCCCAGCGTCGGTGTGCTGCCATCGATGGAATCGAGGCGGCTGGAGCCCGACGGGCCGGCTTGGCCCCGCACAGCGAGGGACGGCGGTTTCAAATCTTCGGAGTCGGCGGCCGTGGGACCCGTGCCAAGGGTCGGCGCCGCGTCGGCTTGGGTGCCTGGCTGCGGCGTTTGCGGGTCGGACCACTCGGCCGGCTTGCCTTGCGAGCCGCGAGTCAGCGAGTCCCGGACGCCTGGGAGCGATTGTTCAGGGTTAGGCGTTGGCTCGACGTGGGCCAGCCGGGGCATGGGCAGCGGTTGCTCGAGCAACGGCGATGGCAGCCCGGTTCGGATGCTCTCTTCCGGGCGCAGTTGGGGCGTGTCGGCGTGGGCGGGGCGTCGCTCTTGCTGGGGGCGGTTGGGCATCTGCGTGCGAGCGCCCTCGCGACGCTGGGCGGAGGGCGCATGGATCGGCTCGGCCGCCTTGCCGGACGAAGTCGTCTCGTCCATCGGGGTGTCGGTGGGCACCGTCTCGGGTTCCGGCGGCGCCGCTTCGGCCAGCGTCAAGTCCTCCAGGGAGGGGGCTTCCGACAAGCCCGTGCGCTCCGGGCGAGGCTGGCGCTGCGGTTCGGGCAACTCGACCGGTTCGGCCCGGGCGAGATCGGCCGGTTCGGGCTGGACCACCGACTCGTGGGCGAACGATTCCCACGGTTGCGGCGGCGTGGTGGTGGGATCCTGCGCGGCGAATCGGTCCTCGATCTCCTGCTCGGTGATGGAGACCCGGACGACGGGCTCCTTGGCGTGGAGCGGGCCGGAGGCCACGATGTTGACGGTGGTGGCGTAGCCGGCCAGGAGCATGTGGGCCAGGAACGAGAGGACCAGGCACTTCCTGAGCGGGCGCGACTGGCCCCAGCGGGTCCGCGTCAACACCAGAAGCGCGACGGTAAGGCAGGCCAGACCGAACCACAGCAAGCCCACCACCAAATCGACGGTGGTGACAAGCTCGAGCAGGCGATCGAACCGAAACCTCTCCATGGATTACCTTTCCGGGTCCGGCGGTCGGACCGAGATTCCCAGCTCCCTCACGTCGGCCTGTTTGCACGCATTGAGCACTTCGGCGACTCCCTGGAACCGCCCCTCGGCGTCGCCGCGAACCAGCACGCCCAGCTCGCTGTACTGGCTTCGCGCGGCGGCCAGCTTCTCGCTGAGGTCCTCAAGCGTGACGGGCATGCGGTCGAGGGTGATCCGGCCGTCTCGGTAGACGTTGACCACCCTGGGCTCGGGCGCGGCGGTGAGCGCCTCGGCGTTGGTGACCTCCGGCACGCGGAGGCCGATCTTCCGCTCCAACTCGGAGAACTTCGTGCCCACCATGAAGAAGATGATCAACAAGAAGACGATGTCGATCATCGGCGTAAGGTTCAGGGTGGGTTGCTCGTCGAGATGTGTCTTCAGCGGCATGGCTCAGACCCATTCCGTGTTTTGCGCCTTTTGTGCGTTCCGATCCGGCAATTCGTTCATCCGTCTCAATACTGACTGCTGACTGCTGAGTACTGAGTACCGAGTACTCGGTACTGATCACTCCCTACGCCGCGCTTTCGCGCCGCGAGCTGCGGCGGGATTTGGAGGGTTGCGGTTTCTCGCTCTTGTCCTGCAATTCCTCGGCGGAGATCGTGTTGACGAGCTCTTGTCCGAGGGCGTCGATATCGATGATCAGCCGGTCGACGCGGCTGACGAAGTACATGTAGAGGATCAGCGCGGGAATGGCGACCGTCAAACCGGCTGCCGTGGTGAGCAGTGCCTGGCTGATGCCGCTGGCCAGCAGCTCCGGACGGCCCATGGCGTCGGCGGTGGCGATGGCGTTGAACGCGCGGATCATTCCCACAACGGTTCCCAGGAGTCCCAAGAGCGGGCTGACCGTGGCCACGCCGTTGAACACCCGAAGGTAGCGGCGCAGCCCGTTGGTCGTGCGCTCCCCGGCGTCGATGACGGCCTGCTCGACTTCCACGGCGGGTCGGCCCCACTTTCGGACGGCCCCGGCGAGGACGTCCGCCACGGGGCTGCCGTTTTCGGCGCACAGCTCCAGGGCCCGATCGCGGTCGAGCTCGCCCTCGCGGACTTGGCGCATGAATCGGGTGACGAACGGCTTGGGGATCACGCGTCCGCGACGCAGGCTGATGATCCGCTCGAAGACCACGGCCATCAGGATCAGCGAGCAGATGGCGATGGGGATCATCAAGGGGCCGCCGTCCTTGATGATGCTCCACAGGTTCTGCGTGGGAATGGGGTTTTCCTTAGCCACGGGGGCGACCTTGCCGCCGGGGTCGGGATTCTCACTGGCGATCGGGTCGAGCCCCGGCTGGTTCTGGGCGATGGCCGGGCCAAAGGCCGAGAACGTCGCCGCGAACAGAACGCCCGCCAGCAACCATGGGGCCCATGTCCGCGTAGGTCGAAAGGCTGATCTCATGCCCGTTTCCTTCTATCTTGCGTTCCGTGTGACGGGTGGAACGGCGAGTCAGTCTCCATCCCACGCGAGCGAGGTCCGTGGGCTTGGGAACGTGTTACCTTGTCAGTACGGGGCCGGCTGGTCTCGGTGGTGTTTTCAAGTCGGCTTCTGTTGTGGCGTCCTCGAACGCAGCAGCGACGGCCGTCAGGAGTCCGGGGCGGTCGCCAGGCGTTGTTGGGCCGCCTCGAGGCGCTCCCTCGCTTCTTCGACAAAATCCGTGTCGGGGTAGTCGGCAATCAGCCTGGCATATTCGTCGGCGGCCTGCTTCCATTCTCCCAGCATCTCGTGACACTTGCCGGCCTGCATCAGGGCCGCGGCCTGCCAGGTGGAATAGTCGTAGAGGATCTCCAGGGCCAGGTACTCGCGGAGCGCCTGCTGGTAGTTCTTCTGATGGTAGTACGACTCGGCGATCATCAACTGGGCCTTCGCCGCGGTCTCCGTCTTGACGCCTTGAGGCGACCGGATCACCTTGCGATAGGTCTCGCGGGCATCCTCGAATTCGGCCCGATTCGAGAGGCACCGGCCGATCACGTAGTCGACCTCGTACTGCTCCGCAAAATCGGGATATTTCGTTTCGATCTGGGAGGCGATCTCGTAAGCCTCGTCCCATTTCTTCTGATGGCAGAGGACCTGGGCCCGGCGCAAGTGGACGGCCGCCAACCACGGCTCCCCGCTTCCCTGCGTTTCGCGAGCGAGGCGCTCCAGAAGCTCACCGGCCGCCTGGTGGTCGTTCCGTCGGAACGTCGCCTCGGCGATTCCATACTCGGCCTTCCTCCGCAACGAACTTTCCGGGTAGTCGCGGACGAGGGTCTCGAACGCTCCGCGGGCATCGTCCCATCGCCCGTCGGCAGCGGCGATCTGTCCCTCGAGATACCGTGCGTTTTCCCCAACCTGGGCGATCGGGTCGCCGGCGAGCACCTCGGCGACGAGTTGGCGCGAACGCTCGTAGTCCTTGGCCTGGAAAGCGCGCTGGGCCAGCCGGATCGCGGCGTCGGCCCAATACGCGCTCTTCCGATGTTGCGTGCGAAGCCGGTCGAAGAGCTTGCTCGACTCCTCTTGGCGACCCAGGTCGTCCAGCGCCCAGGCCCAGTTGTAGAGCACCGCGTCGATTTCCGGGAACTCGGGATACGCGGTGGCCAGTTGCTCGTAGAGGGCCACGGCCTCCTGATCCTGCTCGAGGGAATCGCGAAGCAGGGCGGCGGCCCAAAGGGCCTTGGGGAACTCGTCCGCCTCGTGATGACCCTCGATGACCAGGTCGTACATGGCCAAGGCCGGGTCGGGCTCGCCGAGCTGCTGGAGGATCTGGCCGCGAAGGAAGGCCGCCTCGGCCGTCGTGGGGGGATCGGGGGCCTCGCTGAGCAGGCGATCGAGCGTTTGGGCCGCCTCCTCCAATTGGCCGGCCTTGTACTGGGTCCAACCCAGGCCCAACAGTCCCTTGGCGCGGTGCTCGGCCGACCCGCGGTCGTCGGCCAAGCGGTTGAACAATTGATTCGACCAGGCGACGTCCCCGGCGTCGTAGGCCGCTTCGGCCAGTTGCTCCGTCGTCGTCGCGATCAGCTCGTGGTCGGGATGCTTTTCGACCAGCTCGGCGTACCGCTTCTTGGCCTCGTCGAGCCGATCGGTCTCGGCATAGCAGATGGCCAGATTGCCCAGGCACGTGACGGCCTCGTCGCCCGTCGGCTGCTTGCCGAGAACCGCTTCCAGCCGGACGGTCGCCTGGTCGAACCGCTGGAGCTTCATCAACAGCGAGGCCTGAGCCAGTTGAGCGTCGGCTTGGAGATCGCCGGTGGCCGAGTCGACCACGGGCACGAGCACGTCCGAGGCGTCCTGGTAGCGCTGGAGGCCCTCATATGCCCGCGACAGGAGGTAGCGGTCCTCCAGCCCGTGCTCTCCCTCCTGGGCGGCTGCGAGCAGCGGCTCGAGGACCTTGACGGCCCGCTCGTGCTCCTTCCGCTCGAGCAAGGATCGAGCCAGCATCCGTTGGACCTGCGTCTTGAGCGGGCTCTGGGGAAAGCGGGCGGCGAACTCGGCGGCTTGGCGGTCGAGCGTCGGGTGATCGCCGGTTTGGAGCGCCACCTGCATGCTGCCCCGCATGGCGTCGTCGATCCACGGGTTGTCGGGCGGTGCGGAGGCGATCACCAGGCGGAACTGCTCATCGGCGGCCGCGTGCTGGCCGGCGCAACTCAGGCAGTCGCCGGCGTGGAACCGCAAGGCCGGAGCAAGCTTGTGGTCCGGATTGTCGGCCGCGGCCTCGAGGAGCGTTTGGGCGGCGGATTGCCAGTTCTTCTGGGCCTTTTCGGTCAGGCCGAGCCAGTAGCGTGCCTCGACGCCGAGCTTCGCATCGGACGCGATCGACTCGAAGACGGACTTCGCCTCGGCCAGCCGATCGAGCTTGAACAGGGCCCAGCCGCGTCCCAGCCGGGCCGTTGACTGCCAGGGGCTTTCGGCCAGCGTCGCCTCGAACGCCTCAAAGGCCTCGACCGTGTCTTCGAGTTTTCCCGCGGCGTATTGCAGGGCCCCCAGATGGAACTGGGCATCGTCGGCCAGCGGACTGCCCGTCTTGGCAGCCAGCGCCAGATAGAACCGTTCCGCCTCTTCGGACTTGCCCTGTTCCTCCAGCGCCTGGGCGAGCCCGAACCGGCACTCATCCTGCATCGGTCCTTGCGGGAACGCGCCGAGCCCGCGGCGGAAGTAGTCCTCCGCCGCCGCGGCGTCTTTTTGCGTCAGGGCGACGTCGCCCAAGTAGGGCAACACGTAGCCGTTGAGCTTGTGGTCCGAGTGGGCGCCGAGAAACCGCTCCAGCTCGACCTTGGCCGAATCGAGCTTACCGGACAGATAGGCCAGCTCCCCGGCGCGAAACAGGGCGGGTGCCGCGAACTGCCCGCTCGGCTCCCGGGTCAGGTAGTCGCGGAAGTGGGTGGCGGCTTCGTCCAGCTTTCCTCGCTGGGTCAAGGCCTCGGCCAGGAAGAAGACCGCCTGGGTCACGTTGGGGTGGCCGGGATGCTTTTGGACGAAGGCTTGGAACTCTTCCGCGGCGAACTGCCACCGCTTGTGCGCGTAGTGGCCCGCCGCGACCGCGTACTGATCGTCTGCTTCATCCGCTCGTATCGGGAGTGAGCAGAGAAGAGCGGCGATGAGGGCGCCCAAGACCGCTTGTGTCCGAAGACTGAGCGACATGACCGAGTGCGAGATTCCCCGTCTTTTTGCGGACCCTGACAAAAGTGCCCCGGCGACATCGGTTGACGATGACCGTTGCCGCCGGGGCCCGAGTTTCCGCTCGTTGGTGGTCGGGCCGCAAGGCCGGCGACCCACGTTGCCCTTATTAGTATTCGCTGCCCGGTCCGGTGTCAACGTTCCCCACCATGTGGAAGTGGTTGTGGTCGACGTAGATCACCTCTTGGGCGTCTTCGTTGGTGGTCGTGTAGGGGACGGGCCAGCCGACCCGCGTCACCTCGGTGAAGTAGATCGTGCACTTGTAGTGGGCGTGATGGAGCTGGGCCGGGCCGATCAACGGAACGACCCGCGGCGGATCAATGTAGTCGGCGATCGGCTCCACGACGATGCGTACGTTGTTCCGCTGCGTTTCGTGCAAGAACGGAATCCCACCCTCCAAGGGACGGGCCTCTTCCAACGCCCGCATGATCTCGTCGTCCGAAGGCGGATCCAACGCCACCGCCGGCCCCCCCTCGGTGATCGGACCGAGAATCGGAACCGTGTCGTAGCGCTCCCCATCCCAGAACCTGTCTTCCATTTCGTCCTGGAAATACGGGCTCACCGGGATCGGAATGGTGCCCAACCCCAGCACGGTGTGAGGAACGACGGGCTGGCCGATGGCGTTCGAACAACCCGTTGCGCTGAGCAGTGACACCACGATTGCGGCGAGAACGGCGGCAGAAACTGTCTTGTAGAGCATGGATGGCACCTCGACGGCTCGGTCCGAGACTGGTACAACCGGCAACAGTCGGCTGTGATGGCAAGTTTCGTCCCCCCTTGCCACCGGTGGGGATAAACGTCGACATGGGCCCCTTGTTGCGGGCTAGGAATAGTTATCGTGTGAAAATGTGCCGAACTTGCGGGTTTTTCCGATCGTAGCGGATAATCGCGCCGAATCAGCGACGTCATCGGGACCGGGCACGAAAAAACCCCCCACGGCGCGGGCCGCAGGGGGCGATCGAGTTACGGAAGGCTGACTTGGGCTATCGGCACGGGCGGAACAGGCTGGAGACGATGCCCCGGCGAGGTCCGTCGTCGAAGTCGAGCTGCCACCAGCCGTCGTGCCACTCCAGGCTCACTTTCCGCCACCCCAAGGGAACCTGCGGATAGGGATAGAAGGGCCCAATGTACGGCCACGCCGTAGGCGAGTGCTGCTTGGGATACGTCAGTGCCGCGTAGTTGGGATACGCCGCGTAGCTGGGCCAGGCGTAGTTCGGCGTGTACGCCTGATCGTACCGGGCCGGGGCGACGCCCCCGCCCATCGGCGCCGCGTACTGCGGCATGGGGCCTGCCATCGGTTGACCCAACGGCATCGGAGCGCCGCCTTGGAAGTAACCAACCGGCATCGGCTGGGCAACCTGGGCCGCCATCGGTTGCGGTGCCAGCATCGGCATCTGGCTGACGGTGGCCGCTACCTGTTGCACAGGCCCCGAGGTAAACGTCGCCGGGACGCTCAGGCTTCGTGAGGCGAGCCGCGTCGATCGTTCCGGGGTGACGACGCCGGCCACCTGCTGTACCGAGGGCGCGGAGCCCTGTTCGTTTCCCGGGCCAATCGTCAGGTCGTTGACCACCCGGGTTACACCGGGCGTCTGAAACACAAGCCGCAGGGCCGTGTTCATCTGCTCACGGCTGCTGACTTGTCCTCTCAGCCAAGCAGTCCCGTCCTGGTATTTCACCCCAACCTTGTAGCTTTCCAGTTGGCCGCTTTGCCGCAAGCTGGCGGCAATCTTCTCGGCAACCTCTTGGTTTCCGGCCAACGCGAAAATGGGGACCAGTGCGGTGGCTGCGGCGACCACCAGACCAACTAACAAACGTCGCATGCCTTCCCTCCTGTTAGGATCAATCCCGTGGTGGGTCACCATCGGAAACCAGCGCGCCTGGGACACGCGCGTCGGCCCCGCGGATCTCTCGACTCCCGGCCACGAAACACCCCGGGGGCGGCCGTGGTCGGACCTCAGGCAACCTCTTGTTTCACCTGTACTTACAACCCAGCAATAGGACCAACCGGACGATGCGAGGAGGGAACAGTTTGCTGTCCGAGAACGGGCGCGTTTAGACGGCTGGGTTGTGCCCCCCTTGCGCAACCTCCGTGTCCGTTGCTTCCTGACTATAGATTTCGGTTGCCGATTGTGCCGAAGGGAAGCTTTTTTTCGATTTTGCGAGTCTTCCCGGTCGTGCCGCGAGAAGCCTTGCGGGCCAATCCGCCGCAAGTCGTTTTGAAGAAAGGACTTGTCGCAATACCCTCAATCACGGCGGATGCCCCTCCGCTTGCCAGGCGGATTTCCCGCGCCTGCAACGAGCCCTGCCGGCCTCACCGGATCAGTCGCTTCAATTCCCGGTCGAGCTCGGCCACGTGGACGTTCCGATGGACCACCTTCCCCTGCTGATCGACCAGCATCATCGTCGGCAGCGTCAGGATCCCCAACTCGTTGGCCGGCCGGCTGTCCAGCCCGCCTTCCTCGAAAATCTGCGGCCAGCGGATCCGACTCTCGGCCAGGTAGGCGGCCATGTCTTCCCGGCGGCTGTCGAGGTTGACGCCAATAATGTTGAAGCCGGCCGAACCGTACTTGGTGAGCAGCTCCTTGAGTGCCGCCATGTCCGCCTTGCAGGGCTCACACCAACTCGCCCAGAATTGCACCAGCACCACCTTGCCGCGGAATGTGGCCAGATCGACGACGCCCCCGGTCGGACTCTTCCCCTGGAGGGCAATCGTCTTGCCGACCGACTCGAGCCGCGTGCGGGCGCCCGCCGCCTTCTTGGCAGGGGCCGACGTGGGAAACTTGCTCACCACGCGGCCGTACCATTGCTTCGCCTCTTCCTCCTCCCCGGCGTATTCCTTGGCAATCGCCAGTTGGAGAAGCGCCTCGGCGGCGTCGGGGCTTTCCGGGTACTGCTCCGCGTAGCCCTCGAGCTGCTTCAGCCATTCGGTCTGGATCTTGACGAATTCCTCCGTCGAAGCGTTCTGGATGCTGAGACCGTAATCGGCCATCAACTGGCGGAAACGGACGTAGGCCATCAGTCCCTCGTCCTTTCCTCCCTTCTTGAGCCTCTCGAACAGCGACTCCAGCCCCTTCACTCCGTCCGGATACTCGCCCGACTGGACCGCCGCGCTCACCATGTCGGCAAGCTGCCGAATCCACATCGCCCGATCGCCCGGGCTGTCGGCCTGCTCGGCAATCTGCTCCACCAGCTCCGCACGGCGTGCATGGAAGCCGGCCCGCTCCTTGGCGGAGGTCGCCCGATCGGCGCCCGCGTCGAGCTTCTCCAGTTGGGCCAGCAGCTCCTGAGCCTGCTCGCTGGGGCCGGTGGAGGCCATCTGCGCTGGCCCTTCCACCGCCGACCGGAAGAAGAACCCGGAAGATGCCAGTTGGCCGTCGCTCGGGGAGATCGGATTCGGGACGTCGATCACCCGCCAACCCTCGCCCACGTCGACCAACGTGCCGATCTGCACCTGGCCATGCTCGTCGCCGCTGCGGACAATCGCCACGACGTTCTCATAGACGCGGAGATCCTTGGTTGAGCCGTCGGTGCCGGTGGGCACGATCCCCGGCCGATTCCCGCTGAACTGGATCCATTCGGTCGCGGACGTGACCGTCTTCTGCCGGCCGGCCAGCTCCTTGAACTCCGTCGCGAGTCCTTCGAGCTTCTTGCCCAACTGCTCGGCCTTCGTGGAACCGAGACCCAGCGATTTCAGCTCGCCGGCACGGAGCGCGACTCGTCCGAATCGGTCCACGTCGCCCGCGGAGAGCGCCGCAACCACTTCGGCCGTAACCTCTTCGGCGGAGATCGCCTTCCAAGCGTCGACGTTGCCGTCCTCGTTCTTGTCCACTGCCCAACGGCTGCCGGCCGTGTGGAACCAACGACACTGGTCGGCCTTGCCGTTGAAGTCGCTGTCGATGTCCCGGTAGACCTCCAACCCATCCTTGAAATAGCTCCATCGATCCACCACGTTGTCCGCGTTGGTGTCCACGAACTGTCGGAGGATGACGCCGTCTGGGCTCTCGACGACCCAGCCCACCTTGTCATCCACCTTTCGGGCGGCGATCTTGCAGTCCGGGGCCTCGTCGGCGTCGGGACGGTCGAACTCGACCTCCTTCTGGACGGGCATCAGCCGCAGCGCTTCCTCCGCCTTGGGCGACGCGCCCTCGGCCGAATCCGCCAAGTACAGGGCCACAATCAAGAGACATCCGACGGCCAATCGCGGACGGGCAACAAAGCTCATCAGGGGGGCTCCCTCTTCGGATCTTCCAGCGCGCACTCCCCGGCACACCCGGGCGAGTTCCTTTCCTCCTGTTTCGGCCCCCAACCCATGTGAACATGACCGGTTTGTATCGATTTTTCCGGTTGCGGAATCGTTTCCGGGGGGGGGCTATGTACCTATTGTGGACGGTCAGGCATCAGAGAGGACACACGAAGAACCTTTGACAGGCCACAAGGAGATGGAGAGCGCAGGAACGGGAGTAGCGCGGGTGGCCCAGAGGGCAAGGGCAGACGGAAGAGAGGGCGGTGTCTGCGAGATGAGGGCAACAAGAGAAAGCTGGAGGTTCTGGGAAAACCTGCGCCCTTGGCAGAGAGGGCACCCTATTCGGGGAGGTCTTCACACGCGATAGGCACGTACCCTCTCCATGCAGCGGTTCGCGGTGTCGATGTCGGGAGCCCCCGACACTTTGTATAACACCCCCCCGGGCAAGCGATGCTCCTGCAACTCCTCCGCGAAGCGCCGGAAATCAACCTGGACCACCAGCGGCACGTCGCCGGTCCGCGCCGCGAGCTCGTCGAGGACCTCGAAGGCTTCGGGGAACCCCTTGTCGTCGCCCAGGAAGATCGCCTTCAGTCCCCTGACGGTGGAGACGGCCTCCAGCAGGTGCCGGCCGTTGCCGTGGATGTGGAGCACGCCGCCCTCGAAGCGCCCGAGGATCCGTTCCACCGGCTCCCGGCCCCATGCCTCGAAATAGTCCACGCTCGTCATGTGGAACGGATCGACGCTCTCCGACACGATCCGCCCGGGTACCCACTGCACCATGTTGCTGGCGGTGCCGCCGCGCACTGCGGGCACGCGCTCGAAGAACGTCTCCTGGATCGCCACGTTCAGCTCGAAGGCGAAGTCGATCGCGCGGCGGACCAGCTCCGGGCGTTCGTCGAGGCTCAGATACGTCTTGGTCGCCCCGACCAGCTCGAAGACGAAGTTCAAGCCGTCGATCAAGATGAAGTGGCTGATGGCGAACTTTCCGGCCGCACCTTCGATGAACGTGCCCAGTTGCCTTAGGTATCGCTCGAACCACGGATGCGAGCGATCGAACCGCAGTTGGTCGAACTGGGACCAGTCGTCCAACAGCGGGGCCACCATGGACGAGATCCACCCGTTATCGGGATGGGCCATGAACTGCACGTCCCCGCCCAGGAGTCCGCCGTACAGGCCCTGGTCCAATTCGCTCAGATAGGCAAGGGGGACCGAGTCGTCTTCCACGGCCGCCCGTTCGGCCAGAAGCCGGTCCCAGAACTCGATGCGCGCCGAGGGGTCGGGATAGTCGCAGTACCCTTCCGCATACTCCCGCTGGAACTGATCCAGGGCCGCACAAGGGACTGCGAGCTTGGCGAAGACGCGGTCCTGCGCTTGGCGCCGGTAGAGCGAGCGGAGTCGCGCGAGCACGTCGTCGAGATTCGGCTTGTAAGCGAGCGTGTCCATCAATTCGGCCTCCTCGGGGCGTCGCGTCTTGGAGAGCAAATCGCCACGCGCGGCGCTCTCGTCCATCGCATGGGTCAGTCGACCTTCTCCGGCATCTCCTCGAAGCCGTAGTACCGGTGCTCGATGTGGTCGCCGAAGACCTTGACGATCCGCAGCCCCGTGGGGTCCTTGCCCAATGGCTTGCAGCAGGAGCTCGTGGTCACGAGCTCGATATCTCCGTCCTTCGCGTAGGCGTTGCGGTGATGGTGGCCCGAGAAGACGGCCCTCACGCCGTGCCTGTGGAGCAGGTCGAGAAGCTCCTTGCGCCGCGGCCCCGGGACGTTGAAGTAACCGTCCGGCTCGTCGACCCGGTCGAGGCAGAGCGGGACATGCTGGAAGACGATGATGTGATGGAACCGCTGCTGGCTCGCCGATTCGAGGGTCTTCTCGAGCCAGGCCGTCTGCCGCTCGGCCATCTCGGGGGCGCGTTGCGGCTGGCTGAGCAGGTTCGATTCGAGCACGAGGGCTTGCCGAAACGCTCCTCGTACCAAGCGAGCGACTTGGGCGTGGGCTCGGAGTAGACGTCGTGGTTGCCCGCCACGTTCCGAAGCGGGATCGACTTGTCCAGCTTTCCGGCAACTCCCAGATAAGCCCGCGCCTGCTCCTCCGTGCCCAGTTCGTGGATCAGGTCGCCGCAAACCACGAGAAACGCCGGCTTGAGCCGATTGGCGTGGTCGATCGTCTTCTGCCACAGCTCGACGGGACCCCAGAAGAGCTGCGGATCGGCGGCCACGAGGAAGAAGAACTCGCTCGGGTCGCCTTCCCCGTTTGCGTCCGCGCGGCCTGCGCCGAACGGCCCGAGCCATGTCGCCGCGGCCGCGCCGCCTGCGCCCACCAGGAATCCCCGCCGGTCGATTCGGCTTGTCATCAAGGGTGCTCCCAACCGAGATCCCGTATGGGTCGGCCGAAAAACAACTTTCCGACTTCAGTAGCAGGCACACGCCGTGTGCCGTCCGCTGGTTACGGCACGCGCCGTGTGCCTGCTACTCCGCAAATGCGGAAGTCATTCTTCGGCCGATCCCAAGTCAACCGCCACTTTCGCTCGGCGCGGCAACGTGGCACAATAGCGCCCGACGGTTCCCGGCCGTCCGTCACTCAGCCGCCGTGGCCTCGCTCCGACCCTCCCGCCGTCGCAGACGCCCATTGTTGAGCAAAGGGAGCGCCATGTCAAACCAAGAGACTCGCATCGCACGCTGCGTTCCCAAGCCGGAGCTTGGGAACGAGAGGCCTTTGGGACGTCGCAATGCCGACGACCGCTTTCTCGCTTGGCGACGATGCGGCGTCCTGGTCGTCCTCGTCGCGATCCTCTGCCTCGATCGCCCGTCCCCGTGTGCTGCAACCGGGTTCGCGGGAGACTCGGCACAGGAGCCGAGCGGGCCGGCACGGCAAGGAATCGACCGGCTCGACACCGCCAGGATGCTCGTCGAGTACTATCACGAGATGTCGGTGCCGAAGCCGTTTGTCGTACGCAAGGGGCGGGAGTTCGCCGAGCATCAGCGAAAGCTGAGGAAGATGGTGCTCCAAAGCGCCGGCCTTTGGCCGCTCCCGCAGCGGATCGCGCTCGACGTGCACCAGTCCGAGCCCCTCGACCACCCGTGGTGCACGGTCCGACGCGTCCATTACCAGCTCTGGCCGGGGGTCTATTCGGCCGGGCTGCTCTACATGCCCAAGGAGCTGCCCGAGCGACCGGCCCCGGCGATGCTCTGTCCGCACGGACACTGGAAGGACGGAAACGCCCATGTGGAAGTGCAGAAGCGGTGTCTCACGTTCGCCCGGCTCGGATACGTCACGTTCACCTCCACGCAGAACCATTACGAGGATCTCTCCGTCGGCGTGTCGCACCAGACGCTGATGATCTGGAACAACTTCCGGGCGTTGGACTACCTGGAAACGCTCCCCGAGGTCGACAAGACGAGGATCGGCGTGGCCGGTGCCTCCGGCGGCGGGCTGCAAGCGCAGATGCTCGCCGCCCTCGACCCCCGCGTCAAGGCGGCGACCATCGTCGGCCTCACCTGCGACTTCCGGCGGATCATGTTCCCCGACCGCCATCACTGCACGTGCAACCACTTTCCCCGGGTGATGCAGTTTACCGATCATCCGGAGATCAGTGCGTTGGCACTACCCACGCCCGTCGAATACCTCACCATGAACGACTGGACCAAGGAGTTCGAGACGGAGAACCTCCCGACCATCGCGAAGCTCTATGCGGAGAACGGCCTGCCGGATCGCGTCGACTGCCAATACTACGACACGCCCCACTCCTACGACCGCCAGAAACGCGAGCGCACGTACGGGTGGATGGAGAAGTGGGTCCGCGGCCGCGACCCGGGCGGACCGGTGGCCGAGCCGGACGTGGTGGAAACGTTCCCCGTCGAAACGCTCACGAAGCTCTCGGCCGACGTGCCCAACGACAAGGGCTTTGGCGAGATCGGCCGCATCTACCGCCAAGAGCAGGGATACAAGACCCCAAGCCTCGCCACCCCGGACCAGTGGCGCGAGTACCGCGCGCGGATGATCGACACGCTCCAAGACCTCCTCGGAGAGCAGGCGGTGCTACCGCGGCGTGCGACGGAGCCCAAGAGGCTTGCCGGGCCGGAAGAGCTCTCCGGCGAGGCCCACGGAGCGATTATCGTCCAGCGCGTCGCCTACCCGAGCGAGGGCGGAATCCTCGTGCCGACGATCGTCGTGCGACGCGAAGCTGCCGATGGGAAGTTGCCGGTGATCGTGCTTTGTGACGAAGCCGGAAAGGAATCGCTCTTGGAAAAGGACGGCCAGGGGTCTGCCCGGCAGCTTGCCCGGGAAGGCTCCCTGGTCGCGCTTGCCGACGTGCGGTGCTACGGCGAACTCTTCTCCACGGGGAGCAAGGACGAATCCCGACAGCCCCAGGCGTGGGAGCGAAACGGGATCGTCTGGGGACGACCCGTCCCGGGCATGGCCTCGACGGATCTCAGGGCGGTGATCGACGGCCTCTTGTCGCGCCCCGACGCCGACGCAACCGACGTCACGCTCATCACCCGCAATTCGGGCGGGCTCGCCATCGCGGCCCTGTTCGCGGCCGCGCTCGACCCGCGGATCACCTCGGTCGACGTGGACCTGGCGGGCTGCTGCTTCGAGAAACGAAATCTACCCTTGGTCTCGTGCGTCCTCGAGCACGGCGACGTGCTCCAGTGGGCCGCGCTGGTGGCCGATCGGAAGCTCACCCTGCGCAACGCGCCCCCCGAAGCAGGCGACCCCGCGTGGCTGGCCCAGGTTTTCACCCTCCTGGCCAACTTCGAGAGCCTCCAAGTCGAGCCGCAGTGAATCGTACGGCGCATGGCCCGTTCCAGAAAAACTGCGACACTAACCCGAAGCGCCAGCGAGGGACAAACACGCGAAAGCGCCGGCCCTCGCTTGCGATTCGGGTTAGCGTGGACTA
>Ga0307378_10005405_pt1 | contig 17811 bp, 14 predicted proteins | sample UN1MG_FD_202238 | JGI IMG/M metagenome (GOLD analysis project Ga0307378, IMG submission 202238) | Soil microbial communities from Risofladan, Vaasa, Finland - UN-1 | ecosystem: Environmental > Terrestrial > Soil > Coastal area > Acid sulfate soil | place: Finland: Risofladan, Vaasa | collected... | reverse complement strand
TCATTTGATAGTCTTGTTTTTAACAAAACTATCGTTTCAAATCGTTTGAGCTTTAAAAATCGCTGTAACTCTTATCTACAAAGGATTTCAAAGAACTTATTTTTTAAACATCAAAACAGTAGTGATTCAAAACCAATAATTATAAATATTAGTACGAGCAAATAATCTTTATTTTTTTTAGATGGTTTTGTTAAGATTAATATTATGAATAACAAAATGATTCCTAAACCAAGGGGAGAAAACGAATTCATCTCTGAAATATAATTTATGGTTTTATTAGTGCTGTCCAAGATAAATAATAACTCTGATTTCTGATTCAGATAATCAGACAATTAACTGTTAAAAATTTTAAAATCATAAAATAATCTCCAGTCAGATTCTTAAAACAAGTCCAATTGGATTTGCCCTGGTGGTGCCTTATCTTGTAAAATGGATGGTTTAGCCATTCAAACGGATCAATTTTAACAAATGCATATTCCTGTGATTTCGGACACTAAATCCCGCTGAAAGCGGACAGTTGTTCCCGTTGAAAACGGACACTTATCACATCGTTCATTTTCGTTCTATTGGTAGTGTAAAGAATTTTGTGTAAACGTAAGTAGCTGCGTTAAGGGTTAAGCACTCTGGAGTCACAAAAACTCAAAGAGTGTTTAATCCGGATTGAAAAACGTTTAATTTTACACTTAACACGCAGCACATGAAAGAGAAAGACAAAAAGAACGATGACTTCCACATACCGGAAGAAGCCCTCAAAAAGATCAAATCCCAGGGAGAACTTGATGATTTTTTCCATGATCTCTATAAACAAGCTGTTGAAGGCATGCTAAAAGCTGAGATGGACGAGCATCTTGGCTATGAGAAGCATCAGTCCAGAGAAGATACGAGGGACAATAGCCGTAATGGCTACAGTAGCAAAACTCTTAAAACCAACATTGGCAATATCCCTCTGGATGTTCCCAGGGATCGAGACTCAAGTTTTGATCCTGTTATCGTTCCAAAGCATCAGCGTATGTCAGCTCGCATTGAGCAGGCGATTATTACGCTTTATTCCCGTGGGATGAGCACCAGGGACATCGAAGAGACCATCAAGGAGATGTACGGAGTTCATCTTAGTGAGGGATCAGTATCCAATATTACCAACTCCATTATTGAGAACATCAAGCAGTGGCAGCAGAGGCCATTAGAAGATGTCTATTTTGTTGTCTGGATGGACGGTATTGTCTTTAAAGTACGGCATAATGGCAAGGTTATTGGTAAAACCATTTATCTGATTATAGGGCTTAGAAAGGATGGATTAAAGGAAGTTCTTGGCATGTGGATCTCCGAGACCGAAAGCGCCTCGTTCTGGATGAACGTACTAACAGATCTAAAGGCTGTTTATCTGGCCATTAACAACATCCAGAAAAAATGGACCATGGCAATCAGATCCTGGGGAATTATTATTAATCAGTTTATTATTAAATTTGAAGATAGATGCAGAATATGAGTAGCTACCCGTTTACACAAAAATTTTCACAGGCTCCGGGACGTTGCTTTTCATAGCATTGTCCGTGTTATAGCCAGTGCTTTTAGTTAATTAAGATCGTGATTTTTTTAAAGGTTAATCTTAATAAGCAATATCGAGTTCAGAGTTGAAGAAGTCATACACGTTATGCAAAAAGAATATCTACTCGTATCTCAGCGAATTGGCAGGATTTGAGGTTGCTGCTCGGCATGTTATTGAAAATACCGTAACTAATGCAATGACAATACTTATTAATGTACCAGCAATAAAGATTTCGATACTGATATTGGTTTTATATGAAAATTCCTTAAGCCATTTAGATCCTAGCCATAAAACTATGGGCCATCCCAGGACATTTGCAATTACAACAAGCAGAATAAATTCCCAGGTAAGCTTTTTAATAACCGAGGCAACCGATGCTCCATAAGTTTTAAGAATGGCTATTTCTTTTTTCCTATGCACGCACATAAATGCAGCCATACCAATCAGTCCCAGCACGCTGATCAGAATGGCAAGCATAGTGAAGTAAATGAGGATTTTCCTCATCTTTTCATCCGATTTATACATCTGGTCGAAGCTCTCATCAATAAACTTGTAGTCCATTAGTATACCAGGTGCAAACTCGTTAAGTATTTCCCTTATCTTTAGCATTGCTGGAGCTATCTTCCCTTCTGCAATCTTAATATTAATATAGTTAAACCAGCTAGGATTCCAGGCCAACATAAGAGGTTCTATTTCAGTTCGAAAAGATTTAAAATGAAAATCTTTGACAACGCCGATGATGCTGATATTTGTGACAGGGAACATAGTAATGTACCAGGTGTCGTGGTGAAAAGATGCGTTAACTGGATCTTTTAATCCAATCTCTCTTGCCAGATTTTCGTTAATTATACAGTGGCTAACAGAATCTGTACTGATGTATTCATCGAAATCCCGTCCTGCCATCAGTTCAATGCCAAAAGTTTTAATGTAATGAGGGTCAATACTGAAAACCAATGAAGAGATCCTTTTATTATTGATGCTGAAACCTTCATAATTAAGATTACTACCGGGAATGGTATATGAGTATGAAACATCAGTTATTTCAGGATTTTGAAGCATTCTTTCCCTCACATTATCCATATTCCTGAGAACTGAGGATGACATGTTGATGGTGAGAATCCGTTCCTTTTTGAATCCAAGATCCTTCTCCTTTGTATATTTCAACTGCCTGTATATCAGCAGGGAGCCATTAATCAGGATCACGGAAATAAGGAATTGAAACAGGATCAATCCTCTTCTGAATCCCAGCGATTTACGACCTCTGGTAACTTCACCCCTGATAACCTGAATTGCTTTGTAAGATGAGATATAGTAAGCAGGGTAAAGTCCCGCAAGGAATCCAGTTACCAGGATTATGCCAATCAAAACAGGAAAAGTAATTGGATTATCGAAATATGTAATATCCAGTTTGCTCCCGGTCAGGTTATTGAAATATGGTAGTAAAAGCTCTGCAAATAACACTCCCAAAAAGGTGGAAATGGTACTTATGGCAAACGCCTCAATCAGGAATTGGCTAATCAGCGTAATTCTTTTTGAGCCGACAAGTTTTCTTAATCCCACATCTTTTGCCCTTTTGATGGCAGTAGCAGTGCTTAGGTTGATAAAGTTGATGCACGCGATAAGAATTATAAGGATTGCTATTGCAATAAAAACCATAACCAGGCTGTAATTTCCATGTACCGCACTTAAGTCACCCCCTGATTTTCTACAGAAGTAAATCTCTTTCAAAGGATTAAGTAAAACCTTGAAATCGCTTCTTCTTGTCCCATCTCTCAAATCAGGAACCAGATCATACATTTTTTTGTATATCTGTTCCTCAAGTATTTTAGAATTAACGCCTTCACCTAGCCTGAAATAGGTTAACCACTGCTGGGTTGAATAGGTATTCAGGATTGTAGAGTTTGTCACATCAAGAGTAACCATTGAAAAGAGTGCATTGTATTGCAAATGGGAATCAGTACGTTTTTTTATAACTCCCGTAATGGTAATAACACTTTCCCCTGACTGACTTAACAAAGTCATTCCCACCGGATTAGTATCCCCAAATATTGTTTTAGCCAGCTCATCTGTCAATATAATGCTTAGTGGCTTATTAAGAGCGTCCTTTGGGCTTCCATATATCCAGGTCTGCTCAAAAAAGTCAAAAAAAGAAGAATCTGCGACACAAACCCTTGGGATATTAAAATAGGTTGCATCATTCTTCTTTAAAATGATTTCATTCCAGAATTGTATTCTCAGTACGTCATCAATTCCTGCCAGGCTTTTTTTCAGATCGGGACCAAGGGCTGAAGCCATCACAGCATTGTTCTCACGGTCAGGATATTCAAATTCAAGCCGGTATGTATTGTCCACATAAAGAAAGGCCTTGTCGACTGAGAGTTCCTTTTTAATGTATAGGCCTATAAGTATCGCAAAGGTTATTCCAAAGGTCAATCCCACAATGTTTATTGTGGTAATTCCTCTGTTTCTTGCAAGGTATCTGACTGATTTGATGAAAAATTGTTTCAGCATTAATTCAGATTTCTGATTTTCTATGCCATTTCATAACACAATGACGGGATTTCCCAGTCCACTATCACGACTGAATACAAAATATGGGAGAATACTAATTAGAAAGATTATTCTTTTTATAGCTAAATTTTCTTTTTAACAAATTATTAATTTCATACAATTTAAGAATTTTGAAAAGAAGAGTCAAGTATCATACTGTTAATTATTTTTCGACAACCATTGGCTATAACGGGCGGCGTGTATGAACAATTGTTGGTTAAACACTTTTTATCTTTGAATTAGATTTATTTCAGAAAGTTCTTGTCCTATCTGATGTATTCCAAGTAGTATTTTATCACGTTGATTATCTGATGGTTTTTTGCGACCTTGAACATACTGAGACAATAGAGTTGGATTCATCCCAATCCTTTCGGCCAGGAACTTTGAGTTAAGTACTCTGTAATACTTAAAGAATTGTTCAAAATCGACTTCGAACTTTATATTCTCGTGTGTTATCATAATACCTTCCTCTTCAAAGAATAGACCAGCAGCTTCATATGCATTATCTAATATTTCTGAGATTGTCTTACCGGTAGTAAAAATTGAATAATCTATTGCATAAGCAGAGAAACCTGTATCAGTCTTTTCAAGAATAAAGACAATCTTTTTTCTCATTGTTTTCATAGTACCCTCCTTATATAAGTCCTGCATCTTTCTTAATTTTATTTTCTAGTCCCTTACCTAATTCCTGGGATCCATGATTCGGGAAGATTATAGTTCCTTTCTTAATATCATGTTTCATTTTAACATGTGATCCACTTTGAGAGACTGGGTACCACCCATCTCTCCTTAGAATTCTTAGTAATTCAGAACATTTCATATAGCTAAATCTATAGCAAAGGTAAATAATTATTTACCTATTTGCAAGAAATATTTATAGGATTTGATGGTTCTAGCTGACCCGTCCTGAAATATGTCTACACAAAAACAGTAGATATGTTAAAGAACAAACAAACTATCAGACACTTCAGTGAAAGTTTTAAATTGAAGATCCTATCGGAATTAGATAATAACCAGTGGACATTAAAGTTTTTATCGTGGTTAAAGCAGGTAAAAATGCAGACAATGAGCGGACAGGATGCATTCTCAAATCTTATTCGTTCATATGAGTATCACAGGGAACAATTGCTGACCTTGAGTCGACAAATCAGGCAAAGGATTCGGGAATATGACAATGAGCTTTATTCATTGTTAAAATCAATATCTGGAATAGGTCCTCTGACCTCATCAGCATTAATAACAGAACTGGGTGATATAAATCGTTTTCCTCATGTTGACCATCTGAGCAGTTTTGTAGGATTGATCCCCAGGGTAAGAGAGAGCGGAGAGACAATTTATACCGGTGGAATAACATTCCGGTGTAATTCATTTCTGAGGACCATGCTGATAGAGGCTTCATGGCAGGCAATCAGGATGAACCCTGCTCTGATGCAATATTATCATCACCATCTGATCAATAATAAAGGTCATAAAGTTATAATCAAAGTGGCACGAAAACTTTTAAATAGGATAAGATATGTAATGAAAAACAGAAAGCCTTATGTAACAGGAGTTGCATAACAGGAAAAACCTATATTATCAAAAACAATGAGGGATAGCGCAAAACACGGCATGTGACATATAGATTACAAACTTTAGCTTACGCACCCTTACCTTTAAAAAATGACAAGTGATTGCGGCAGAGTAGTAGTTCTGACCACAGATAGCAGCGTGATTTTATAGGATTTTTTAAGAAGTTTATAAGAGAAAAATATTATTTAAATTTGTTAAACCCGGGGCTGTGCTTTTCATAGCATTGTCCGTGTTAGGCAATGTACATTTTTGATATTTCATCTGTATAGTTAGTTTATTTCAATCTGTGTAAAATAATAAAACTATAGGTATATCTAGCAGAATCCATACTTTCAGTAATAACATATCATCAATTTTGTATACCCTATTTGTTCAAATGACTGAAAGCAAATTCCAACTGCTTATCCTTACTGTTATTAATATCGGTTTCAGTTTGTTTAACCCTGACGTCAGGTGATACTCCGTTCCATTCTAAATGGGAACCATCATAACGCTTAAAATAGCCAGTTGGAACAGATATTAGCAAACTATTTGGCAGTTCATATTCACCAATGGCTTGTACAGTATGATTTGATGAACATCCTCCACCTCCACAGGTTGTATCTCCAACGACGGTAACATTTGGAAGTTGTTTTAATATCTCAGCAGTTGACTCTCCTGCACTAATAGTTAATCCATTGATAAGAACTACTGCTGGTTTTGTATAGATATATTCACTTTCTGAGGCTTGAAAAGGAGATTGCTCTATTTTTTCAAGTATATATAATTCAGGTTTTTCCAGGGGTGTTGTCATAAAATAGTTAACAAATGCCATAAGAACATTATAATCACCTCCTTTTGGAGACCGTAGATCAACAATCAGTCCTTTTGTATTACTTAAATACTTAAATATTTCAGGTAATTTAACTATTAAACCTTTATTGTGAAAACTCTTAAAACGTATATATCCAATATTTTCTGGCGATATTCCATACAAAACACCTTTTGAAAATTTCAGTCTTTCATTAAAATATTTTCTGATTACACTTTTGCTTATGGCATTCTTATCTTTTATTTGTCTGGGAGATTTGTAAGGATATCTCTGTATTCCTACTTTTTTGCGATGATAAACGTGGACATCTTCGAGCTCAGAAAGCATGTCATTTATTATAAGCTTGAATTCTTTTCTATTAGCTGATTCAACTTTGGGTCGATAAATTGTGTAAATTGAGTCCCAATTGATTTTTTTAAACTCAAGAAAAGGATAAACATCATTTATTCGGTTCCAGGCTGAATCAAAAGATTCGATATTCTCCTTTGGATTTGTCTCACACCCAATAATTAGAATAGGTAATAAAAAAAATAGTAACTTTTTCATTGTCTTAAGATATAAAATGCTTGACAATTAAGTTTGCTCTGTAAGTATATTGCCTAACGGTCAGCCTTAAGTTTGCAATTGTAATATTATTTGTTCCTTAAAAGGGAAAAGAAAACGGGTGAACTGAAACGGTCGATAGAAACAAAGTTCTTAATACCGCATTAGTCCCGTTTCCTTTTCTTCACTTGCAACGACCTAATTGGAATAATAGGCTTCCAGGCCTCTTTAAGGCGATAGAAATGCAAGTCATTAAAAAACATCTAATATCAAATTTATGAGAAATTATTCAGAATCACTTGGGTTGGACATATCAAAATCTCATTTTGATGCAGTCCTTCACCAAAAGAAACTCCACCGACAGTTTGAGAATAATCAATCGGGATTTAAAGCCTTGAACAAATGGATAAAGGATCAAAAGTATTTATGGAAGGATATTCTGGTATGCTTTGAGAATACAGGTTATTATTCACTTGATATATCTTACTTTCTGTCAAGCAATGATATTGATTATATTCAGGAACATGGTCTTCAGATAAAGCGTTCTATCGGTTTTAGACGGGGAAAGAGTGATAAGGCTGATGCTTACGATATTGCCCTTTATTGTTGGCAGAACAGATCAAATGCACGCCTGTCAACGCCTCCGACTATAATACTGTCAAAGCTTAAACAACTAAACAGATCCAGGGATATTCTGATAAAGCAGAGGGTAGCCTTAAAGAATCAAATACAGGCTCTCAGTGTTGTTAGAGACAAAGCAATATACTCAGAAGCATGCAGATCGCTGAAGAAGGTTACAAGAGCCATTGATGCCCAGATAAAGAGTTTAGAAACGACAATAAAGAAAGTTATAGAATCAGACCCTGGTATTGAGAGAAACTACCGTTTATGCAACAGTGTGAAAGGAATAGGGCCAGTACTGGCTATTGAGATGATTTTACACACCCATAACTTCAATTGCTTTGATTCCTGGAGGAAATTTGCTGCGTATAGCGGGACAGTCCCTTATCCATACCAATCAGGATCAAGTATAAACTGGAAAGCAAAGATTCATCCATTTTGCGATAAAAGATTGAAGAGCCTGTTAACAATGGGAGCAATTTCAGCTCTGAAGTGTGATAAAGAACTTAAACAATACTATAAAAAGAGAATAGAGGAGGGTAAACCAAAGATGAGTGTAATAAATATCATTCGTAATAAGTTGATTGCAAGGGTTTTTGCCACAGTGAGAAGGGGAACGCCATATGTTATGATAGACACTTATGCAGCTTAATTAAACTTGGAATTTATCTTGGAATGCGGTATGTTTCAGTAGGCGTCAACGGTGTTCCCACCGTTGCCTGCCTGCCGGCAGGCAGGTGGCGCGGTATTTGCCCGGGCTGGTGTCTTACCGAACTGTTCCTGTCATACGGTTGAGCGTTTTCTTAATGGTCCTGGTTTATACTTTATAATTACTAAGATATATCTTCTTTTACGATCTTCCAACTTACTGGCAGTGAGCAAAAACCGTGACAAAACCTATTGCATATACCGCATGTGCTTGTTGCACAACTTATCTTTTTTGTTGATAATTCTAAAGGTAATAAATTGATTTGAAAGTGTTGATTTTGTAATTTGAAAATAAAACCAATGCTTGGAAAGAAGGATTATCAGGAGAAGTTATTTTTATCATTTTCGCTTTCCGATCGAATACCGGAGAATAATTTTTATCGCAGACTTAAATCAGTTATAGATTTTCAATTTGTCCGGAATATGGCCAGGCCCTATTATGGAAATGAGGGGCAGAAATCGATAGATCCCACAGTGTTTTTCAGGTTGATGCTGGTTGGATACCTGGAAAATATTGTTTCGGACCGTCAACTTATCGGACATGTTAGTATGCGACTTGACTTGCTCTACTTTATTGATTACGATATTGATGAAGCCCTTCCCTGGCATTCTACCCTGAGCAGGACCAGGAATCTTTTGCCCAATGCTATATTCGAAGAGGCATTTGACAGGGTATTAGGTATGTGCATTGAAAGTGGTTTGGTATCAGGACACACCCAATCCATAGACTCAGCCTATGTAAAGGCGAATGCATCATTGGATAGTCTGGAGGTAAAGCATCCCGGGGAAACCCTTAAGAATCATATTGAGAAAGTCAGGAATGAAAATGATAACAATCCTGAGTCTGGTTCAGATCAGAATGAAGGGCCCGGACGCAAGGCAAAAATGGATCATAGCACACCGGAGCAACGAACCAATCAGTCCACACCTGGACAATTAAAGGATCTGGACAGACATCAGGAATGGTTTAAGAACAAGGAAGGCGGTCCATTAGGTTCTAAGAATACAAAGGCAAGATACCTGAGCAACAAAACTCACTATTCTCCTGTTGATCCGGATGCCAGAATAGCAGTAAAACCAGGGAAACCCCGTCAGATGTATTACATGAGTAGCATGAGCGTAGATACTTCCAATCATGTTATTACTAATATCCGTGCTAATTTTGCAGACAGGAAGGATAGCATGTACCTGATCGACCTGGCCAGAATGACCCGTTCCCGGCTAAGTAAGAATGGTTTGAGAATGGATACACTGTTGGCAGATGCAGGATATAGCAATGGAGAGAATTACCGTTACCTTGAAGAGAACCAGATTGTTGGGTTTATTCCTCCCCATGGTCAGTATGAAGGGACAAGGGAAGGATTTATTTATGAACCAGATCATGATCGATGGCGATGCAGACAGGGGAAATATGTCAATTTTAAGGCCGTAAAATATCAGAAAAATCATCCGGAAAAGCGCTACCGGACTACCCGTGCAGATTGTAAAGGCTGCCCGCTTGCGACAGAATGCATTGGGAGGTCTCATGAAAAGCACATTCGTATCACTGTTTATAAACAGGAATATGACCGGGCTCTGATAAGATCAAAGACAAAAAAGGTGAAGTACTATAAAACCCTCCGGCAAAGCACAGTAGAACCTGTTTTTGGTTCCCTTATCAATTTTACCGGAATGCGCAAAATCAATACCCGTGGAATTGAATCAGCCAACAAGGTAATGTTGATGGCTGCAATTGCATACAATTTGAAAAAGCTGCTTAAATATAATACCTGTAAGAGATCTGTAAAGGTATTGTCGGGCTTAATAAGAGCATATAATGGTATAATTTTATACTTAAAAGAGACTATTTCGGTTGGAATAGAGGCCTTTTTAGTAAAAATGGAGCAAGGGGGAATAAAATATGCTATAACCCAGTTGATCTGAATCGAATTTCAAAAAGCTTTAGAAATTAGTGGTTGTGCAACAGTTACGCATGTTAGCATGCGTTTAAATTTTCAAAAAAGTTAGAATATATCATTTCTTAATTGATAGAAACCAAGAATGGGATAATCTGATTCCTTAAGTCCTGATATGGTATTTACAAAGTCAGAATTCTGTTCTAGAAATATTTCCAGTTCTTCTGGGGTGAGTTCTTTTTTAGTTTTCTCAAGATTTCTAATTAATTCAGTAAGTTCATGTACAAACACATATATTTCTAATCACTGTAAGAGGATTAAACTCAAAAACTTGGTTATATGATAATTTACCTATCCAGTAATTTCTAACCTGCGCTATTAACATTGAGTGCAAAATCCGGACAGACTGAGCACTTCATTCCGAGCAAACTGAACATAGGATTCAGGAAATGACTGAGCAGCAAAAACCGAAATTGAAACATCACAATATCAATTAAAAACAATAATATATTATAATTGCTAACAGACTATTCCCTTCTAATCGGAATAGGGTGCTCAATAACACCGGAATTTGCAGGTAGCAGAAGAATTAGGATTACATCCGGAGTTGCTTTATCGATGGCGACTGTAGACGCGTCAGACACTCTTAGACACTTTTAAGTATTTTTGATTGTGTAAAACAGGAGGTAAAAATGAATGTAGAACAAGAGATTGAGAAAAGAGCCAAAGAATTAATTAGTGAAGAATCTGATATAAGGTCCTTCGCTGCGCCCTCTATAGGCTTTGTCAAAGGAGGCCTTCGCTCAGAGTGACAAAATGCTCAGAGTAACAGGTTGCTGGTATAAATCTTTATTTGACTTGAATTGCTTTTTTTCATAAATTGCATATTGACTGAACTGATAATCACACAATTGCCTGGATACAAGGATTTAACCTGATCTTTTCATCTCAATTCCCGTTTTGATGTGTTATAAGCTGTAAATCAAATGGTATGAACCCCAGAGCAAGCTCTGGACTCAAAAAACGGTGCAAGCACCGAGGAATTATACCTGTTCTTCGCGTCCGCCGAAGCTTTACGCGAAGGCGGATTAAAATCATAATTGGTATTCCAGAATGAAAAAACCGGCCATCTTACTCATCATTTTGATTCTGGCATGTGACCTTGCCTTTTCCCAGACAATTACTATAGAAGGAAAAGTGCTTGACATGACGGATAAAAGCATAATACCTAACTGTGTAATAAGCCTGAAACCTGATAACAGGATTGCGACTTCCGGGAGGAATGGGCGCTATATGTTCACCTGCTCCCCCGGCAGGAAAGAAATTAGCACCAGGATGCTTGGATATAAACCCGCAGAAATAAGCTTTGAACTGACATCGGATACCACGATCAATATCTATCTTGAAGCATTACCGGTAGAGGTAGGAGAAGTAAAAGTGGTTGCAGATTCTTTAAGGAATATGGAAGTTACATCCCGCGGCAGCTATGTTATCACACCTGTAGCTGTTAATGAGTATCCCAGGGTGTTCAGCGAGCCCGACCTGATGAAATCTATCCAACTAATGCCCGGTGTGGTACCGGGTAAGGACGGATCCTCCGATATATATGTAAGGGGTGGAGGTAAAGGACAGAATGTTATCCTGGCTAACGGTTGCTATTTCTTTCTGCCCTCCCATCTTCTTGGTTTTGTATCCCCCTTTGACCTTAACTTCCTGGAGAGCGCCGAACTGTATAAAGATTATTTCCCTGCTGAAATGGGTGGCGGCGCCTCTTCAGTGTTAAACCTCAGCTTCAGGGAACCCCGTACCGATACACTGACCGCTCAACTCAGGCTGGGATTGCTTACATCCGGCATGACCGTGGAGCTTCCCCTTGATAATATCAACATGGACATTACGGCAGGTATCAGGAGGGGAAATTATTCCCTTTACTCCTCATTATTGAAAAAAATTGTAAGTACCGAAGTAGCCGAAAACCTTCCTCCTGATGATTATTCATTCTATGACGGCTACCTCCAACTGGTACATACTTCATCAAGGCTGGGTAATATAAAGTACCTGTTCTTCGGTAATTATGACAACAGCAGGGAAGAATACGAAGAAACCGGCCTGGCAGGTGATACACTGACACACTACATGGAAGGTATGGCAACAGGCTGGAACAGTATGGTACATGCCATTCAGTGGCACCTGCCTGAAAAGAACAGGCTGAAATGGAGGTTTGACCTGAACTACAACAGGATGGCCATGAAACGGGAATTATACTCGCAAACTGAAAAATTAATTACCACAAGCGATTCGATGATTGGTACAAGTGAAATATCATACTCCATTTTGCCAACTGTCGATAATTTAGGCTCTGCCATTATGGTGGACGGTACTAAAGGCGCTCTTGGTTATTCTGCAGGCCTGTCTGGCAGGATAAGATTTTTCTCCCCAAATATCCTGGCTTATTCATCTGTTAATGATACAGTAACAGAAAATATCTATGGTGAAGATCATGTTGTCTTTGAGCCTGCAGCTTTTATTTCTGCTTCAGTCAGTCTGACCGGTCTGCAGATTAATGCCGGTCTGAGACTGTCAGGTATCTTTACAGGTGATACAAAATATTTTATCCCCGAACCAAGGCTCAGGCTGGCATACAAGCCGGGAGGTATTATTTCACTGCATATCAACTATGTCAGGCTGAGTCAGACAGATCATTCCGTGGAAGGATCGAACGCCGGTCTGAGGACTATGTTATGGCTGCCGGTATCGCGGGAATTCGGCCCTGAAATCTCGAATGTGTATTCGGCAGGTTTCCAGGGGAATATCAATAATGATATTATCTGGTCGCTAGATGTTTATTACAAGAATATCTCCGGCATGGTTGATTTCCATCCGGGGGCAAGTTTCATTTTTGACACTTCGTTTGAGGAATTGCTTGACAGGATCGGTGGCAGGGCTTATGGCGCTGAGGCGGGAATAATAAAAAAGAAAGGGCGGCTTACCGGCAATATATCCTATACTTATTCGAGGGCTGAGAGAGAGTGGAGCAGCCCTGAGGGCATGATATGGATACCTTCCGCAGCCGACAGGCCGCATAATGTAAATATAGCAGCCAAATACAGGCTGAACGAAAGGCTGAGCTTCGGTCTTAACTGGGTGTTTGTATCGGGTTCGCCGGCAACAATATACATGCATGAAACATCATACGGCGAATGGTTCGAGACAAAGAACAATATCAGGTATTTCGATTACCACAGGCTCGACCTGTCATGCAGGTATGTTATTCCGATGAAAAGGCTCTCGGTAATGATTGCTGCCGATGTATATAATGTTTATAACAGGAAAAACACTTACTATTTCAGGAGAACATATGACGAGTCGGAACAGGTATATTACTTTAAAAATATTTCCCTGTTCCCTGTTATGCCATCGGTGAGTGTAACAATAAAATATTAGAGTTTAAGTTTGGAATATGCTGCCAGATAAAACAATAAAACCAATAACCCTTAAATTCTCTCTCGGATTAAGAATTTTTGATTATGATGAAATTATTATGATTGAAGCTGATGGAAATTGCAGTCTGGTCTATACAATTGAAAAAGAGAAAGCTGAAAGAGTAGTTAACAATCTTTCGTATATAAATAAGAATTACTGTAATAAGACACTCTACAGATGTCATAGGTCATACATTATCAACCTTCATCATGTCGAAGAATTATTAATTAAATCACGGGAAGTACAAATGAAAAACAACCTGAGGGCCAGGTTATCGGAAAGATGCTTGAAAGAGATAAAGAGAATGCTGGAAACAAACATACACTGACAAAACATAAAAATAAGCTTATGATTAACCTGTTAAGCAATCCAATGAATAATGATAAACATATACGATCTGGTAAAAAGAACATTTTTTTTTGGAAACAATCATGTCCCTTATGTCTTATTTTGCTATTTTTTATTATGGTATTTGTACATACAGGATGTGAGGATATTGACAGGTTCTACAGGCCTGATCTCGCGGAAAAGTTGTGTTGCATCGGTATAATAGATGCGGATAATACTATGCACGACAGCCTGCTGGTATTTCCATACAGACTTAACAGCAATCTCCGCAACATATCATTTGAAAAGTCATACCAGTCAGAATACACCAGTGAAATCACTGACTCGTTAAGGGGATTTTCATTCTCAATAAGTACGCCTGAAGATGAGGAAATAATCAGCTACGGAAGCGATAGTGTAATAAAAGAGTTAAGGAATTTTAAAATACCTGATGGTGTTGAGTTTCACTCCGGAGTCACATATTACCTGAATGCCTGTGAAGATAATACACCTGAAATTACGGCAAAGTTCACCGTACCGGAGCCTCCTCCAATGACTGAACTGATATCCTATAGCATTGAGCGAACTACATTGTCAGAGCCCCAACCATGCACAGGTATAACAGATGTATTAACCGCAGTTTTGAATATTTCCTTTACCAATCAGAGCAGGAATAATTACTATGCCATTTTATTAATCGGTGAAGGACATACCATTAGCAGTAGTTATCCGGATCGTTTCAATTTTCTGGATTTTTCTGTAAGAGAATCAAATACTCAGGTTTTTTTTTCAATTATGCATGGCCTTGAAATGGATCATTATGCATGTGATGAAGACAGGACTCCCCGTATTTGTATCAAAAAATCACCTGTTTATGCCTGTTTTTTTGAAAGCAGTAAAACTTCCGGTGAAAAATATTATATTTCACTATCAACACGGTTCAGTGATGAAAGATGTGTATATTTCCTTATAGAATCATTTCGGATAATACTTCTTTCAATTCCCGAAGAGTTATATTATTTCCAGAAAAGTTTATATACATACGACAGAGTATCGGATGATCCCTTCTCCGAACCGGTTTACCTCAACGGGAATATTGAAGGAGGGAATGGTATTTTTGCCATATGCAGGAGCGAAGTATTAATTGTGGACATAAACATGGAAGATTATTTCTTTAAAAATCTCAATAATACATGGCACATACACTGACCAAAATAGGATACTCTATTAGAATCATTCAAGGAACTTGCTGCATAATAGTAGTACTGCTTTTTATACTATTCATCAGCGGTTGCGAAGCTCCCGACAGGTTCTACAGGCCAGACCTGCCTGAGAAACTGTGTTGCATCGGTATAATTGATGCGGATAATACCATACATGACAGTCTGCTGGCACTCCCTTACGGACTTAACGGCAATGTCCACAACATTTCATTTGAAAAATCTTACCAGTCTGAGTATGACAGTGAGAACAATGACTCATTAAGGGGATTTTCATTCTCCATAAGTACGTCTGAAGGAGAGGAATTAGTTAGCTACAGGAGCGACAGCACCATAAAGGAATTAAGGAATTTTCAAATACCTGAAAATGTTGAATTCCTCCCGGGTGAAACATACTATCTGCTGGCAAAAGAAGATAGCACCCCTGAAATCACTGCAAAGATCACTGTCCCGGAGCCTCCTCCAACACCTGAACTGATATCTTACAGTATCGAGCGAACAACCTTGTCCGAACCCCTGCCGTGTACGGGCATAACAGAGGTCAGGACTGCTGTTCTGGATATTTCCTTTGCCGATAAGGGTAAAAATAATTATTATGCTGTTGTCATTGTTGGTGAAGGGTTTGGTCGCTTCAGTTCACTTGTTCATCTATATGATTATCTGGATTTCACGGTCAGGGATTCCAATTCGCCCGGTTTTTATGCAATTCTGCATGGGTTGAAAATGTTGCGTTCTGTTTGTATTGAAGATGAAAGCCGCAAGAATATTGAGGAATCTCCCGTTTATGCCTATTTTATTGACGGGAATAAAATTCCGGACAACAACTGTAGAATGACAATATGTATTCAATATTGCGATTCACGTTGTGTATATGATTCCTTCAGGTCACTTAATGTTAATCTGCTTTCTATACCGGAAGAGCTTTATTTATTTGAAAAGAGCCTTTACACTTATGACAGGGTGTCCGATGATCCATTTTCAGAACCGGTATATCTTAACGGTAATATTCAGGAAGGGAACGGTATTTTTGCCATATGCAAGGGCAGTAACTTTATCTTAAAGCCCGGCGGATTATTCTGAGAAGAGATAAAATCATAAAACAAGAAAAATTGACGGGTTTATAGTCTGTTTTCCCGCTTTAATACCTTATATCAACGATTTCATACTTTCAAGACTTTTAAGGTTTTGAAATGATTACTTTTTAGCAATAACTTTATTTGCACAATAAAATTGTTAACATAATATAATTCATAATGAAAAAAATAATCTTCATTTTTATTTTGACCTTGTCTATTATTCCACTTACTGCCCAGCAGCGAACTGAACCATATGTATTTCCCGTAAAACCGGGTACAGAAGAATGGGCGAAACTGAGTACATCAAAACAAATGGACGAGGTATGCATAATTCCCGAGCAGGTACTAAAATCATTATCAACAGAAGCCTTGTTGATCACCTGCCTGAATTATCCAAGAATAATCGACTTTTTCCTGGTTAGTAATCTACAATCTGGATTTGATTTTTATTCAAAGCATTTTAACGGTTTGGCTGAATTAATAAAAAGGCCTGATTTAGGTGCAATATGTCTTAAGGCCTATAGCAGTCTTGATCTTACGGAAGCCAGAATTTCCGGGAATAAACAGGAATTAAATATCTTACAAATCGGATTCCTGGAATTGTTTTTATCACAAGATGTAATACTCGACCAATTAAGGAAAGGCGAAAAGATGTCTTTATTAAAGGAAGCTATTAATAAGCTTGAAAAAAGACGGGAGCTAAAGGAATCACTGAACCGGCATGTTACTACCGCTTTAATTATTTCTAGAATTCTAAACTCGGAAAACTTATGTCCGTCTGGATATGATAACTATGGTAATAATATATATGATGTATTTAATTCACACGCAATTGTGATTGACACTTCATTATTTGAAAATCTGTTGCATTTATCAAAGGAAGTATATTTTGAATAAGACAAGACAAATTTTATTTTTTATTGGAGTCATTTAATTATAACTATCGATTAAACAATATGATTATGAAGTCAAGATTAATATTAACTGTAATTAGCATAATAATAATAGTTGCAAATAAAGTACCAGCACAAACATCAAGAACTTTATATACACCTAAAAATACCCCCCTAACTGCATGGGATCGTCCTGAGTTGTTTAGTTATCCGGAAAAATTATATTGGAGTAGTTATTATGCGTACCATTATCCGAATGCAACAGAAATAAATGCCCCATCAACAACATCTACTTATAATTGCCATAGCTATGCGTGGAATATGATCGAAGGCGGCCCAACGTGTTGGATTGGGCTTTATTCCGAGGATGTTGAAGATATCTATTGGGATGACTTAAGTTATACCGAAACTACAGAGCAATATGCCTCAAAAATTTCATATTAAACTACTACCCATTCTTAGGACCACTATTTGTCTTTTCTTAATTGATTATAATCACTCTTATGATGATGTAAATCTGTGTTAATACACCGGAAATAACTCAAAGAGTTATTCTGGTTATTAAC